>Ga0214919_10007316_pt1 | contig 14931 bp, 13 predicted proteins | sample LL1503_MetaG_FD_177994 | JGI IMG/M metagenome (GOLD analysis project Ga0214919, IMG submission 177994) | Freshwater microbial communities from Lake Lanier, Atlanta, Georgia, United States - LL-1503 | ecosystem: Environmental > Aquatic > Freshwater > Lake | place: USA: Georgia | collected... | reverse complement strand
GGTATCGAGGTTGGTGTAGCGGGCGACGCCTTCCCAGTTGTCGTTGATCTTGTAGACGACCATGGCGTTGTAGCCGGTCGGGGTGTGGTCGAAGTCGTTGGAGTTAGCAACGGCGTCGCGCGAGGAGGTCACCTTGGTGCTCATGAATTCGCCCTGGAAGGTCCAGGCGAAATACTTGGCCATGATGAACGGGTTGTAACCCGAGATCTGGGCGTTGGTCATGGAGCCGGCGGTGACGGTGGAGCTCGTGGAGGCGGCGAAATAACGGCTGGTGCCGTAGTTCACGCCGACGGCGTAGGCCTCGTTGTCGGAGACCTTGTTGTTCCAGACGACGTTGGCGTAGTAGGCCAGGTCGTTGGTGTTGGTGCCTTCGGTGAAGCGACCCTGGGCGGAGTTCACGACCGAGGCGCCATACTCGAAGCCCTGGGGAGTGACCGGGCTGTTGTAGTGGAGGCCGGTGTGGTGGGCGGCGAAACCGAGGCGGCGACCATCGGAGCGGCCTGGGCTGGCGGCGGTGCCGTTCTCGCCTTCCGCCCAGTAGCGGTTGGTGATGCCGCGCTCGACGGTGGAGAGCTTGCCCGAGGAGGCCTTGAACAGGGAGGAGCAGGTGCTTTCTTCATAACCCCAGGTCACCTTGCGGTAGCCGAGGTCGAAGGAGCCGATCGAGCTGCTGTGGGAGACGATCGCGCGGTCGAGCCAGGAGGAGGAGCTGGAGGAAGTGTTGCCGGAGGTGTCGAGGACGATGTTGCCCGAGATGCCGGCGCCGACGTCGGCGGTGAGCTCGAGATACAGGCGGCGCATCAGGAAGCCGTTCTGGATCGGCGCGGTGACCGCCGAGGCGGTGCCGCCCTGGGAGTAGTCGAAGCTCTGGTACTGGGCCTGGAAGTAGCCGCCGATGGTGAAGCGCTTGGTGGCGTCTTCCTTCGGGAACACGCGGTTCACGCCGGACTTCTCGCGAGCCTTGGCGGACTCATCGAGCGTCTTGGCGCGCTCCTCGGCGGTGATTACGCCCTTCTTGACCAGAAGGTCGAGGGTGGCTTTGTCTTGGGCGGAAGCCGTGACGGCCGTGAGGGCCGCCGCGGCGATGAGCATGGACTTGAGGCTATTATTCATAGGTATTGGGTGCGGTGTGCGACGGGACTATCTCATCCGATTGTGACAGAACCGTGGCGGACGGGTGAACAGGTGGACACAGGGACGCCCCCGTCCCAAACCCCGAAAACCTAGAGCAACGGCGCCAAACCCGCCTGGATATCCCGAAAAGCGGGCTCCCAGCCCAACTCGCGGCGGATCCGCTCGACCGCGACGAGGCGATGCGGCTGGGTCCGGCCGCCTTTGGCCATCCGCGGGCCGGCTGGTGCGTCCGGATCGAACACCAGGGCGCCGAGACCCAAGCGACGCGCCAACCATGCCGCGAGGGCGCGCTTCGTGACGGGGCGGCCGTCGGTGACGTTGTAGACACGCGGACCCGGCCGACCGACCGTGCAGGCGCGCAGCAAAGCCGCGGCCGCATCGTCGCGGTGCAGGTAATTGATGGCGTGGTCGACGCGCCCGCCGATGACGAGCTCGCCGCGACGGAGCTGATCGAGGAGGTGGTGCCGGCCGGGGCCATACAGGCCGCCGAAGCGCAGCACGCGCGCGTAAGGCAGGCCGGACTCCAGCACCGCGCGCTCGCCCGCGAGGATGGCGTCGGCCGTCGGCGCGCCGCCGACCGGCGAATCCTCGTCGACCACCGAACCATCGTCCTGCCGATAGACGCCGGTCGAGCTGGTGAACAGGAACCGGGTCGCGCCCACCCCCTGCGCCCAGGCGAGCGCGCGCCGCACGCCGACATCGTAGGCGAGCGCGTAGGCCTCGGGTCCGCCCCCGCCCGTGCTCGCGGCGTAGACGACGACGTCGGACACGGCGGGCAAGGCCGCCCAGTCACCGGCGAAGAGATCGCACGCCTCGGCCGGGAGACCTTCGGCCCGGAGCCGGTCGCGCGAGGCTTCGCTGCGGACGACGCCCAGCACCTCATGCCCGGCCGCCTTGGCCTGGCGCGCGAAAGCGGCGCCGACGTAGCCGCAGCCGAGCACGGCGATGCGCAGGGGGGCGCTCATGCGCGGAGGAAGGTCGCCGCCCATTCGGCGGGCGTCGAGCCGGAGCGCGCGGAGAGGACGGCGTGGAGCTCGGCGGCGTCCGCGGCGGCGGTGGCGCGGGCGGCCGGGTCGTCGACGCAGGCGGTGAGGCGGGCGGCCAACGCCCGCGGCTCGCAGGCGGACTGCAGATACTCCGGCCAGGCCGGACGCTTGAGCAGGATGTTGGCGATGCCGAGGTGGTCGACCCGCCCGGCGATGAGTCGTCGGCCGACGATCCAGGTCAGGGGGTTGGCGCGGTACACGACGGCCCCGGGGATGCCCGCGAGCGCCACCGTGAGGGACATCGTGCCGGAGCTGACGAGGGCGGCGCAGGCGCCGACGGGACCCTCCGAGACCGGCCGCAGGTCGATGCCCTTGGCCGCGTCGCCATACTCCGCGCAGAAACGGTAGAGCTCCGCATGGACCTCGCCGCCGGTGTGCAGGACGAGCGCGCGCCGACCCGGATGGGTGCGGCGGAAACGGGCGAACGCCTCGACCAGGGACGGGAAGATCTTGCGGACCGGCTTGGGCCGGCTGCCCGGCAGCAGCAGCACTGGTCCGTCCGGGTCGTGGCGCAGCGGCGACGCATGCCCGGCCTCGACGAAGGGATGGCCGACGAAGCTCGCGGCCAGACCCGTGTCGGCGTAGACTTCCGGCTCGAACGGGAAAATCGCGCCGACGCCGTCGAGGTCGCTCGCCATCGAGAAGCGACGCTTGGGCTTCCAGGCCCAGAGCTGCGGACTGACGTATTGGATGACCGCGGTCTCGCCGCCGCCGGCGCGGGACAGGCCGGCGCGGCGCAGGCGGTCCGCCAGCCGGAGATTGAGTCCGGGATAGTCGACCAGGATGACAAGCCGCGGCTTCCAGCGCAGGGTCCAGGCGACCATGCGGTCGAAGAGTTTCCGGTAGAAGGGATAGGCCGCGAGGATCTCGACGATGCCGACGGCCGAGAAGCCGGTCATGTCGAAGAGCAGCTGGGCGCCGGCCTCGCGCAGGCGCGGGCCGCCGAAAGCCGCGATCCGCAGCCGCGGATGCGCCGCGCGCAGGTCCGCGACCAGCTTGGCCGCGTGCTGGTCTCCGGAATGCTCGCCGGCCACGACCAGCACGTCGACCTCGCCCGCGCGGGGGCGCTCGAAGGCGCCGGGGATGGCCGGGAAGGCGCTCATCGGCGCGCCATGCCTTCGCGGATCTGCTCGGTGATCCGGATGGCGACGTCGAGCGCGGTGCGACCCAGCTCCCCCGTGACCTTCGGGCGGCTGCGGTCGCGCACGCAGGCGGTGAAGGAAGCGAGCTCGATGGCGAGGGGTTCGCCCTTCTCGATCGGGATCTCCTCCTTGGCGAAGCCGCCCTCGGCGGTCGGGTCGACGCGCACGGTGTGGCCCTTCTGACCCATGAAGTCGATGGACAGGTAGCCGCCGGTCTGGAAGACGCGGATCTCCCGGTTCTTCTTCAGCGAGACGCGGCTGGCGCTGAGGTTGGCGACGCAGCCGTTCTTGAAGGCGAGGCGGGCGTTGGCGATGTCCTCGGTCTTCGTGACGACCGAGACGCCGACGGCGTCGATGCGTTCGACGGGCGAGTTGGCCAGCTGCAGGACGATGCCGATGTCATGGATCATCAGGTCCAGCACGACCCCGACCTCGGTGCCGCGGGGGGTGAAGGGGGCCAGGCGCTCGGCGGTGATGTAACGGGCGTCGACGACCGCCTTCTCGAGGTACGACATCACCGGGTTGTAGTGCTCGATGTGCCCGACCTGCACGATGCGGTCGGCCCGGGCGGCGGCGTCCAGGATCTGGGCGGCCTCCGCGAGCGTGACGCAGAGCGGCTTCTCGATGAGGAGGTGGACGCCCTTGGCCAGCAGCGGGAGCGCGACGGCCGCGTGGTGGTTCGTCGGGACGACGACGCTGACGGCGTCGCAGGCGGCCGCCATCTCGTCGAGCGTGGCGAAGCGGCGGCAGCCGTGCTTGGCGCAGATCTCCGCGGCGCGGGCGTCGTTCGGCTCGAAGATGCCGGCGAGTTCGGCGCCGGGCAGGGTCGAGTAGATGCGGGCGTGGTGCTGGCCGAGCGAACCCGTGCCGGCCACCCCGCAGCGGAGGCGCGTAGCGGTCATGGCCGACAGGATTCAGCGGGCGCGGGGCTTCTTCAATCCGAAAACCCGCCGGGCACGACCTCGAAGGCCAGGGCTTCCCGGTCCCGGCGCACGCGGACGAGGCTGCCGTCCGGGATCTTGCCGGCGAGGAGGTCGCGGGCCAGCGGCGTCTCGAGCTCGCGCTGCAGGAAACGGCGGAGCGGACGGGCGCCGTAGACGACGTCGAAGCCGCGGGCGGCGATCCAGGCCCGGGCCTCGGGCGTGAGCTCGAGGCGGATGCGCTTCGTCGCCAGGCGGGCGTTAAGGCCCTGGAGCAGCAGGCCGGCGATCGTCGCCACCTGTTCCTCGCCGAGCGGGCGGAACAGCACGACCTCGTCGATGCGGTTGAGGAACTCCGGGCGGAAATGCCCGCGCAGGTCGGTCATGACCGCCTCGCGCACGCCTTCGGTCAGGCCGAAGCCCGCCTGCTCGGCGATGTGGCGGCTGCCGATGTTGGACGTCAGGATGAAGAGCGCGTTGCGGCAATCGACGGTCCGGCCCTGCGAATCGGTCAGGCGACCATCATCAAGCACCTGGAGGAGGATGTTGAAGACCTCCGGGTGCGCCTTCTCCACCTCGTCGAGCAGGACCACGGCATACGGATGGCGGCGGAGCGCCTCGGTGAGCTGGCCGCCCTCCTCATGGCCGACGTAGCCGGGCGGCGCGCCGACCAGGCGGGAGACCGCGTGCTTCTCCATGTATTCGGACATGTCGAGGCGGATCATCGCCTTCTCGTTGTCGAAGAGCTCGCCGGCCAAGGCCTTGGCGAGCTCGGTCTTGCCCACGCCGGTGGGTCCCAGGAACAGGAAGGAGCCCACGGGGCGGCGCGGGTCCTGCACGCCGGCGCGGGAACGCTGCACGGCCTCGGCCACGGCGCGCACGGCGTCGTCCTGCCCGATCACGCGGGCCTTGAGGTTGTCCGCCAGGCGGAGGATCTTCTCGCGTTCGCCCGCGAGCAACTTGCTCACCGGCACGCCCGTCCAGCGCGCCACGACCTCGGCGACCTCCTCGGGCGTGACGGTCTCGCGGAACAACCCGGTGGCGGACTTCGCGCCGGCATCGAGGCGGGCGGCCTCCTTCTCCAGCTCGGGGATCACGCCATAGCGGAGCTTGGCGACCTCCTCCAGCTTGCTCGCGCGCTCGGCCCGGGCCATGTCCGCCTTGGCCGTCTCGAGCCGGGAGCGGACCTCGCGGACCTTCGTGACGGCCTGCTTGTCGGCCTGCCAGCGGGCGCGGAACTCCGTCTGCTCCTCGCGGGCCTGGGCGAGCTCCTTGCGGAGCGCGGCGAGCCGGGCCTTGGAACCCTCGTCCTTCTCGTGCCGGAGCGCCGATTCCTCGACGTCGAGCTGCAGCACGCGGCGGTTGAGCGCGTCGAGCTCGGCGGGCACGCTGTCGATCTCGGTGCGGATCTGGGCGCAGGCCTCGTCGATGAGGTCGATGGCCTTGTCGGGGAGGAAACGGGCGGTGATGTAGCGGTCCGAGAGCGTGGCGGCCTCGACGAGGGCCGCATCCTCGATGCGCACGCCATGGTGCACCTCGAAGCGCTCCTTCAGGCCGCGGAGGATCGAGACGGTGTCGGCCACGCTCGGCGGCTCGACCAGCACCTGCTGGAAACGGCGCTCGAGGGCGGGGTCCTTCTCCACGTGCTCGCGGAACTCCTTGAGGGTGGTCGCGCCGATGCAATGCAGCTCGCCGCGCGCCAGCATGGGCTTGAGCAGGTTGGCGGCGTCCATCGCGCCGTCGGCCTTGCCGGCGCCGACCAGCGTGTGCATCTCGTCGATGAACAGCAGGATGCGGCCTTCGGCGTTCTTCACCTCGGCCAGCACGGCCTTGAGGCGCTCCTCGAACTCGCCGCGATACTTCGCGCCGGCGAGGAGCGCGCCCATGTCCAGGGAGAAGACGGTCTTGTCGCGGAGGCCTTCGGGCACGTCGCCGTTGACGATGCGCTGCGCCAGGCCCTCGACCACCGCGGTCTTGCCGACGCCGGGCTCGCCGATGAGCACGGGGTTGTTCTTGGTGCGGCGGGATAGGATGCGGATGACGCGGCGGATCTCCTCGTCGCGGCCGATCACCGGGTCCATCTTGCCGGCGCGGGCGCGGGCGGTGAGGTCCAGCCCGTACTTCTCGAGGGCCTCGTAGGTAGCCTCGGGATTGGCGGAGGTCACGCGCTGGGCGCCGCGGACGGCCTGGAGGGCGCCGAGGATGTTGCGGCGACCGAAGGCCTGTTGCTCGAAGGCGGGGCGGAGCGACGGCGTCTCGGCGAGGGCGAGCAGCACGTGCTCGGCCGACACGAAGGCATCCTTCATGGCCTCGGCCTCCTCCTTGGCCTTCAGGAGCAGCTGGTGGGTGTCGACCGACAGGCCCGGCTGGCCGGCGCTCTGGGCGAGCTTCGGGAGGCGGGCGAGGACGCCGGCGGCGGCCGCGGCGACCGCCTGCTCATCCTTGCCGGCGCGACGGAAGAGCGAGGACACGACCCCGCCCTCCTGCGCGAGGAGGGCGACGAGCACGTGGGCGGGCTCGAGGGAGGAATGCCGGCGGTCGATCGCCTCGGTCGTCGCGAGCTGCAGGGCCTCGGTGGTCTTGTCGGTCAGGTTGCCGTACGGAGTAGTCATGGGACGGGGGTTGCACGAACCGTTCCAACCGTCGGAACGCTTTCCGGGCGGTTTTTCCGCCCGCGCCAACCAGGCTACGGGCCAATCCGCCGTTTCCGGCCGCTTTCGGCGGGACAGCCCGAGCGACAACGCGTCGCCAGCGAGACGAGTTGTCGCCCTCGGGCCGGCCCGGCGCCACAGTCCCGTGTTGCCCGCGGCGGGCCGCGACCTAAACTGACCGACGCATGACGTCCGATGCGAAGTTGGCGGCCTTGGAGCGCCTCCTCGATGACCCCTCGCCGGTCGTGCGGCAAGCCGTGGCCGCCGAAGTGAAGGCGGCCGGGACCGCCGGCATCCTCTGGCTCGAGCGGGTGGCCGCCAACGCGGAGCTGGCTCCGCATGCCCACTCGCTCCTGGCCGACCTCCGGACGGTCGAAGCGGCGGCCCAAGCCTTCCTGACCTACCTGCGCGCGGAGCAGATCGACCTCGAGGAGGCCTGCCTGCTCCTGGAACGGGTGGCCACCCCTTCCCTGCCCCCGCAAGCCTACTCCGCCGAACTCGACCGGCTCGCGGCCCGCACGCGCGAACTGATCGCCGAACCGCTGGACCTGCGGGCGAAGTGCCGCCTGCTTTGCCGCGTGATCTTCGGCGAGGAAGGTTACCGCGGGGCGCAGGAGAGCTTCTCCGCCCCCGCCTCCTCGCTCCTGTCGAAGGTGATCGCGACCAAACGCGGCATCCCCATCTCGCTGTGCCTCGTCTTCCTGCTCGTCGGCCGCCGCCTCGGGTTGCCGCTGCAGCCCGTGGGTCTGCCCGGTCGCTTCATGGTGGGCATTTTCCGCGGCCGCGAGCCGCTCTACGTCGACTGCTACGAAGGCGGCGCCTTCCGCACGCGCGCGGACGTGCAGCTGATGCTGCTGGACAACCACCTGCCGGCCGACGACGCCTTCCTCGGCCCGGTCTCCGCGGAACAGACCTTGGCCCGTTGCTGCCGCAACCTCGTCTCGCAATACGAGGCGCAAGGCGACGACCGCGCCAGCCGCCTCCACCTGGGCTTCGTCCGCGCCTTGGAGCAACTCGATGAACGCGCCTGAGACCCTGACCCTGGCTTCGCTGGCGCCGGCGACGTTCACCGGCCCCCAGCTCGGCGTCCTGGGCGATCCCATCGCCCACTCGCTCAGCCCCGCGATGCACGCGGCGGCGATCGCCGAGCTCGCCGCGACGCGCCCGGACCTGGCCGGGCTGCGTTATCACCGCCTCCACATCACCGCCGCCGAACTGCCGGCGGCCTTGCGCGAACTCCACGCGAAAGGCTTCACCGGCCTGAACCTGACCGTCCCGCACAAGGTCCAGGCCCTCGGGCTCGTGGAATCCCTCTCGGCCGAGGCGCGCCGCGCGGCCTCGGTGAACACGCTCGTCGCCACCGCGACCGGCTGGGCCGGCCACACCACCGACGGCCAGGGCTTCCTCGAGGCCTTGCGCGAACGCACGGGCCGGTCGGTCGCCGGCCGGCCCGTCGTGCTCCTCGGCGCCGGCGGCGCGGCCCGCGCGGTCGCGGCGGCCTGCCTCGACGGCGGTTGCGCCCGCCTGACGATCCATAACCGCGATGCCGCGAAAGCCGGGGAACTGGCCGGCGCGCTCGGGGATCCCCGGGCGCGCGGCGCCGGCCTCGACGCCCTGACCGAGCTGGCCGCGGAAGCGCTCGTGGTCAATTGCACGACCCTCGGGCTCCAGGCGGCGGACCCTTCGCCGTTGGGCGCCATCGCCCTCCGCCCCGGCCACTTCGTCTTCGACACCACCTACGCCGCGACGCCGTCCCGCCTCCTCCGCGACGCCCAGGCCGCCGGGGCCGCGGGTTGCGACGGGCGCCCGATGCTACGCTGGCAAGGGGCGCTCGCCTTCCGGCTCTGGACCGGCATCCTGCCGCCCGCCGCCCCCATGCGCCGCGCGCTGGGCGAACCCACCTCCTGACCATGCTCGTCGAACTGCAACGCTTCTCCGCCGACTACCCGCGGTTGACCGCGGTCTTCATCGGCCTCTTCGGCGCCTGCGTCGGCAGCTTCCTGAACGTGTGCATCCACCGGATGCCCAAAGGCGAGTCCATCGTGACCCCGGCGTCGCGGTGCGCGTGCGGCCAGCCGATCCCCTTCTGGTACAACCTGCCCGTGCTCGGCTGGCTGATGCTCCGCGGCCGGGCCCGTTGCTGCGGGGGTGAGATCTCCCTGCGCTACCCGCTGGTCGAACTCATCACCGCGCTCCTGTTCGTCTCGGCCTGGACGCTGCTGCCGGGCCCCAAGGCCGCCGTGGCGTTCGGGTTCCTGCCGCTGCTCGTCCTCCTGGCCGGTTGCGACCTCGACGACATGACGGTGCCGGACGGCCCCAATTTCGCGCTCGTCGGGGCCGGCCTCTTCCTCTCCGTGCTTGCGCCTTCCTTGCATGGGCACACGGGCAACGTGGACGTCCCGGTGCTCGACCGGGTGCTGGCCCTCGCCGACAGCCTGGTCGGCGTCGCCGTAGGCACCGCCATCGTCTGGTGGATCCGGACGATCGGCAGCCTGCTCGCCGGCCGCGAGGCCATGGGCGAGGCCGACATCATCCTGTGCGCCGGAGTCGGGGCTTTCTGCGGGTGGCAAGGCGCCTTGTTCTGCGTCTTCGGGGGCTCGATCATCGGGGTCGTCACCGCCTTGCCGGGGCTGATTTCGGCCAAATTCATCAAGGGAGAGGACTACGAGGGGGTCGTGCCCTTCGTCCCGAGCATGGCGGCGGCAGGGGCCCTTTGGTTCTTCCGCGGCCCCGAATTGGTGACCGCCTGGCACCATTGGGTGAACGGCTAAGGTTTCTGGCTTGTCACCCCCCTCCCCCCCGCCAAATCTCGTTTCCTCCCCACCATGAAGCAGCTCGCCCTCGCCTCTTTGCTCGCCGCCTCCGCCCTCGTCGGCTGCAACACCTACGACACCCCGAACCACGGCAAGGGCGTCTCCCTCGAGCCCAGCCATAACTTCCTCGGCATCATCAAGACCGAACCCGGCTCTTACGCCCCGATGAACAAGGCCTCGATCCACCTGACGACCAACGAGCTGTTCACCCACCGCACGACCAGCGGCGACCGCTACACCCTGCTCTGGGGCGCCATCACCATCACCGACTACTAAGTCCGGACCGGACTAGCCTTGCAGAAGCCCCGGATTCGGGGCTTCTTCGTTTCCAGGCCCATGATCGTCCCCGGAAGCAACGTCGCCCGCCACCTGCGCCAAGCCGCGCTGGATGAGCCCGACGCCCTCGCGACGCTCACGCCCCTCTCGGTGGGTCCGGACGGCAAGGTCGTCCATGCCCGCTGCACCTTCCGGCGGCTCGACCAGGAGAGCGACGCGGCGGCCCGCATCTTCCACGCCGAGGGCATCGCCGCCGGCACGCGCACCTTGCTCGCGGTCCGACCGGGCCACGACCTCATCGTCACGATGTTCGGCCTGCTCAAGCTCGGCGCGATCCCGGTGGCGATCGACCCGGGCATGGGCTGGTCCGCCTTCCTGCGCTGCGTGCGGCATACCGAACCCGAGGCCTTGGTCGGCGTCCGGGCGGCCGTCTGGCTGAGCCGGACACCGCTCCCGGCCTTCCGTTCCCTCCGCGCCCGCGTGACCATCGGCACCACCCGGTGGCGACGGCTGCGGGAGCAATGCGCCTCGGCCGAACCGCGCCCGCTGGCCGACGTCTCGGCCACATCGCCGGCGGCCATCCTCTTCACTTCCGGCTCGACCGGGGCGCCCAAGGGCGTCGACTACACGCACGGGATGTTCGACGCGCAGATCGAGCTGGTCCGGCGGACCTACCGCCTCCAGCCCGGCGAGGTCGACATGCCGATGCTGCCGCTGTTCGCGCTCTTCAACCCGGCCTTGCGGGTCGCGACGGTGACGCCGCTGCTCGACCCGTCGCGCCCGGCTTCCGCCGATCCGGCGCCGATCGTCGCCGCCATGCTGGCGGAGAAGGTCACGACCTCGTTCGGCTCGCCGGCGGTCTGGGGCCGCCTGGCCGACCACTGCGAGCGCCGCGGCCTGCACCTGCCCTCCCTCCGCCGCGTGCTGATCGCGGGCGCTCCGGTGCCCGATGGCTTGCTGGCGCAGCTGCGCCGGCTCGCGCCGCAGGCGCAGGTGCACACGCCGTATGGGGCGACGGAATGCCTGCCGGTGTCGACCATCACCTCGGCGGAACTGTTCGGCGCCCATGGCGAGGCCGCGCGCCGAGGACACGGCACCTGCGTCGGCCGGGCGGTGGAGGGCGTGGAGATCCGCGTCATCCGCGAGGTCGACGGACCGCTGCGGACCTTGGCCGAGACGACCGCGTGCGCGCCCGGGGAGATCGGCGAGATCATCGCGACCGGGCCGAGCGTGACCCGCGCCTACCACCGTTTGCCGGAAGCGACGGCGGCGGCCAAGATCGCGGACGGCGAACGGGTCTGGCACCGCATGGGCGACCTGGGCGCGCTGGGGACCGACGGCCAGCTGCGCTTCCTCGGCCGCCGCGCCGAAAAAGTCCGCACGGCCCGGGGCGACCTGCCGACCGAGGCGGTCGAGCCGGCCTTCCGCGTGCATCCCGACGTGGCCCGTTGCGCGCTGGTCGCCCTGGGGGGGAAGGCCCCGTTCCGCCCGGCGCTCGTGGTGGAGCCGCGCGAGGGACGTTTCCCCGCCGACGCGGGCGACCGCGAGCGTTTCATCGCCGGGTTGCGCGCCTGCGCCCAGGGCAACGCCGCGGCCACGCAGGTTGAGATGTTCCTCTTCCAGGCCAAGCTCCCGGTCGACGTGCGCCATAACGCCAAGATCCACCGGCTCCGGCTCGCCCGGGAATGGACGGCCCGCCTGCAGGCGGACCGCCTCAACCCCTTGCGCCGGCTCTTCCGATGAGCGTCCCGACCGTGCTCGTCACCGGTGGCGGCGGCTTCCTCGGCCGCGCGGTGGTCGAACGCTGCCTGGCCCGCGGCTACGCGGTGCGCGTCTACGGCCGCACGGCCCTGGCGCCCGACCTCGCCGACCGCGTGACCTTCCATCAAGGCGACCTCGCGGACGCCGCGACGCTGGCGGCGGCGGTACGCGGTTGCGACTTCGTCTTCCACGTGGCGGCCAAGGCCGGGGTGTGGGGCGACTGGGAGGATTACGTGCGCAGCAACATCACCGGGACGGAGACCATCGTGCGGGCGTGCCGCGAGCACGGCGTGCGCGCGCTGGTCTACACCAGCACCCCGAGCGTGGTGTTCAACGGGGAATCTTTCCGGGGCGCCGACGAGTCCCTGCCCTACGGGACCGATTTCCTCTGCGCCTACGCCGAGACCAAGGCCACGGCCGAACGGCGGGCGCTCGAGGCGGCCTCGGATACGCTGAAAGTCTGCGCGCTCCGACCGCACCTGATCTGGGGTCCCGGCGACCACCACCTCTTCCCGCGCGTGCTGGCCCGCGCCCGCGCCGGCAAGCTGCGCATCGTCGGGGACGGCGCGAACCGCGTCGACGTCACGCACGTCGACACCGCCGCCGACGCCCACCTAGGCGCGCTGGACGCGCTCCTCGCCGGGCGCGCCAATGGCAAGGCGTACTTCCTCTCCCAAGGCGAACCGGTGAACCTGTGGGAGTTCATCAATCGCCTCGTGGTCGGAGCGGGACTGCCGCCCGTCACGCGGAAGATCCCCCTCCGGCGCGCCTACGCGATCGGCGCCGTGATGGAAGGCCTCTGGACCCTCCTGCGCCTGAAAGGCGAACCGCCCATGACCCGCTTCGTCGCGGTGGAGCTCGCCCAGGACCACTGGTTCGACGTCTCCGCCGCCCGGCGCGACCTCGGGCTCAAGCCCGCCGTCGACACCTGGACCGAACTCGACCGTCTGGCGGCGACGTTCCGGGCCGGCGGATGAAGGGAGACGCCGACCTCAGTCGACAGGCCCGGCTTCGGTATCGATGACCACGTCGCAGCGCCCGCAACGCGGCGGGCTGCCGGCGGCCACCGCGTGCTCGCAGAGCGGGCAGCGATCCCCCTTGAGCGGCCGCACCGAGGCGACGTCCTGCTCGTGACGGGACCCCTGCGCCTGACGATGCCAATACTCGGCGAGACCGATGAAGAACGGCATGCCCGCCGCGAAGAAGAACACCCCCGCCCGGTCGAATCCCGGGTTCCGCCAATTCAGCGCGGCGACGAGCAAGGCCAAGGCCAGCATGCCCCAGCCGAACCTGGCCATGCGGCGGATCGCCCGCGGGTCTTTCGGACGATGGCGATTGACGTCCTTCCGGCAAGTCGAGCAACGCCAGGCGAACGCCGTGCCGGTGCGGGCAAGCGGGATGAAGCAGAGGTGCATGATCCGATCGTACTCCATGCCCTCGGCGACCGTCGGCCGCTTGCAGGTCGTGCACCAAGCCGCGCGGCAAGCCACCCGGCGCCCGTACATCTTGTAGTAACCAACGTGGAGCATGGGTGATTTGCTTGGCGGAATACCTGCCCGCAACCGACCCCCAGCGCAACCCGGAACCAGACCGCCTGAAAAGGGATCCGGGCCGACGCCGGTCAACGCGTGAGGACGTCGACCTCGCAAGCCTCGCAATAGGGACGCGCCGCCGGAGGCAGCGCGCCGGCGCACAACGGGCAGCGATCGCCGGCCAGGGGCACGACCTGGCGGACCGCCACCTCATGACGGCGACGACGGTGACGCAACCAGGCGAAGAAGCCGACCAGGACGGCGCCGAGGCCGATCATCTCAAAGGAGAACCCCAGATCCATCTCGCGTCTCGTGTTCGCGGGCGCGGGGAGGAAGGCAACCGCGCCGAAGAGGATGAAAAAGAGACCGGCCAGCATGCCGAGGCCCGAGATCCAGGTACGCACCGGACGAAAGGCGTCGACCTGGAGGAAGCAGGCGTGGCACCGCCATTCGACCGCGCGCCCCAAGGGCATCAGCGGTACGAAGAAAAGATGATAGACCGCGAGGTAGCGGGTGCCGATCGCCAGGCGTTGCGCCGAACAGACGGAGCACCAGACGTTGCGGCACGCCACCTTCCGGCGAAAGAACTGGTAGCGGCCGTCGACGATCACGGCCGAGTGGTAAGCCGGGGCCGGGCCCGAGGCAAGCGGATCGCGGCCACGCCTGCTTTCGCCCGGGTAGGCTTGCGGCGGCCGACCTTTCCCCCAAGGGTGCCGCCATGCCCGCCGACGGACTCCAGCCCGACAAGACCTTCGTGGTCACCATGAAGACCTGGTTCGACCAAACCGACGGCCTCGGCATTCTCCACCATTCGCACTACGTGCTGCTGATGGAGCGCGCCCAGAAGACGATGTTCGTCGCGCTGATGGGCAAGGACACCCTCGACCCGGCCGTCGCGCCCGACGTTTACGTCGTGGTGCGCGATATCGACCTGCACTACCTCGCGCCGATCCGGCCGGAGTGCGACGTGAAGCTCATCCTGAGCGTCCGCAAGGTCCGCGCCGCCGGCCTGACGGTCGACTTCGAGTTCCGCAGTGCCGACTTCTCCGTCCTGCATGCCAAGGCCTCGCGCACGGTCTGCCGCATGGACGGCACGACCCACCAGCCGGCGGCGTGGAGCGAGGAGTTCCGCGCGATGCACGAGGCGTTGGTGAGGTGAAGGTCGGAAGACGGAGTACTGAGTACGGATTACGGAGTACGGATTAGGTAGTACTTAGTGCTGAGTAAATCCATAGAGGGACGGGCTACCAAGGCATCCAGGTGCGGCTTGAACCAAGCCCGGGAAAGTCCTGAGGTGTCTCTGACCTCGCATGGGTCGTAAAGCTCGGCAGTTATGGCCTCATGGAGAAACACCTTGATGGACCGAGTCATCGGCGACTCCTCGCCTGGCGGGAGGCAAAGACCCTGGCGGTTTTTACGTACGAAGCCTGCGACAGGCAGAAACGCCTGCTTGACCGAGGGTTGATCGATCAAATCCGGCGCGCGGCGATCTCCATCCCGTCCAATATCGCCGAGGGGAACGGCCGAGGTTCAAACAAGGACACGCTACGTTTCCTTTACATAGCGCGGGGCTCCCTCTGCGAATTGGAAACCCAGATCGAAGTCTGCGTCGACGCAAAGATACTCCCCATCGCCGTCGCCAAGCAACTGATGGCA
>Ga0214919_10007314_pt1 | contig 14934 bp, 9 predicted proteins | sample LL1503_MetaG_FD_177994 | JGI IMG/M metagenome (GOLD analysis project Ga0214919, IMG submission 177994) | Freshwater microbial communities from Lake Lanier, Atlanta, Georgia, United States - LL-1503 | ecosystem: Environmental > Aquatic > Freshwater > Lake | place: USA: Georgia | collected 2015-03-15 | reverse complement strand
AACAAGTGGATTGAAAGAGATGAGGCGAATAAAGGTGGGGTAAATGGCAAAAAGAATTATCCCAAAAGGGATAAAACACAGTATTCTGGTGGGATGCGGTTTGATGTTGTTATTGTTTTAGGAATGCATCGCAGTGGGACAAGTACCTTCACAAAGGGGTTAGAGCTTTTTGGGGTGAATCTTGGTCAAAACCTGCTGGCAGCAAATGAATATAATCCCAAGGGATATTTTGAGGATAATCAATTAGTCACTATTAACGATAATATTCTGCGAAAAAGCGGGTCACTTTGGTCGGCGTTGCAGTTTCTCGAGCCCGAAGATCTTTTGGGGTCAAGTTTTGAAAAAGAGCAAAATGAAGCTAGGGAATTTTTGAGAGGTAGGTTGGCCCAAGGAACCCCGATTGGGGTGAAAGATCCTCGGCTGTGCAGGACCTTACCATTATGGCAAAAGATTTTCGTGGAGATGGGAGTTCGGGTGGGGTATCTGCTAGTTTTTCGCGATCCATTTGAGATTGCGGCCTCTCTTGAAGAACGAGATGGGATGTCGGTCGACTACGGATTGAAGTTATGGGGTAGCTATCAGACGGATGCTCTGCGTCATACTGAGGGCAAGTCACGTCTGTTTGTGGGATTTCATCAACTGTTAGAAAACTCTGGACGAGAACTAACACGGATTTCTAAATTTCTGGAAACTACTTGGAATCCGGACGCTCAACCTGCCCTTGAGTACGAAAAGAAATTTTTAGATTCGGGTCTTCGTCATCATCGGACGGAAAAGAGACAGGCTCTAGAGCCAGTCGCACTCCAGGCGCTTGCTCTGGCTCTCGATAAGGTTTGTCAAAAAGGCGATAAAAAAGAGCTGGAGGATATAGGGAATGCGGCGAAAGAGGCTCTTTTGAGGATGATGCAAGTGAGCGATCTCATCAGAAAAAATAACCAAAATTTACTTGAATCAAGTAATTCTGTGGAACTCTTCTATTCGAAGGATCTAGGAGCTTTTTCTGAAAAGCTCAAAATCAGTAAACTTTTGGATAAGATGGCGGGTTCTCAGGAAGTCATCAATGTGTCTCTGCGTGGCGAGGTCGGGCTAGCGCGCTACTGGCGACTAGATCCAGGATGTCACCCTGGCATAATCCAATTGCTTGCAATGAAGTTCCTCGACTCGAAAGGGCATGTTGTTTGGGATCTGCAGGATCATCGAGAGCAAGTATTAGTCCAAGGCAGTGCAGTAAAGCTTTCTTCTCCGCCGGTAGGGGTGGAGGTGGTCTCCACGGGTAATGACCCCAACATTATTCTGCCCGCATTGCCTGCCGAGGCACTGCCCATTTCTACTATCCATATTGATATGAAAATTAGCAGAACCCAGGAAGAAATAACTCAGCTGTTCCAAGCTCAATGTCAGAAAGTAGCACATTTTCAGCGGGCTTTGGGAGAAAAAGAGTCCCAAGCCGCACAAATGAAGTCGATTCTAGGCGAGAAAGAAAAGGAAATCGCTCAAGCCACAAAAATCGATCAAAAAATAGAGCAGATCTGGCAGCAGATAACGTCAGGCCGAGAAGAATCTAAGCTGCTAGTCCAGAGCTTAGAGGAGGAGCGGGCGAGTAGTGAGAAGCAAAAAGTGAGCCTGCAGAATACCCTGAGTAAGATCCGCCAAGAGATGGAGCAGGATCGAATGGAATCTAAGCTGGTAGTCAAGAAAGTAGAGGATGAGCGGGCGATTAGTGAGAAGCAAAATGTGAGCCTGCAGAATACCCTGAGTAAGATCCGCCAAGAGATGGAGCAGGATCGAATGGAATCTAAGCTGGTAGTCAAGAAAGTAGAGGAAGAGCGGGCGAGTAGTGAGAAGCAAAATGTGAGTATGCAAAATGCCCTGAGTCAGATCCGGCAGGAGTTGGTAGCAGACCAAGAGAAATTCAAGCAAGTAGTCAAGAAAGTGGAAGAAGAGCGGGCGAGTAGTAAGAAGCAAAGTGTGAGTTTGCAGAAAACGCTCAATCAGATCCGCCAAGAGACGGAGCTGAATCGAAAGGAATCTAAGCTAGTAGTCAAGAAAGTGGAAGAGGAGTGGGCACAGCAGCGAAAAGCCCAGCAGGAGGCGGTCGAGAAATCGGTGTTAGAAGTAAAGAACGAGATAGTCGCGGAAATTCAGTCTTTGATTGCAAATTTAGTGCAGGACGGAAAGAGGAACCGACTCGAGGTATCGGCACGGATTGACGCTGTGAAGGATGACATGGAAGGGCGCATAGTTGAGGTGGCCAAGTATGCTTCGAAAATACAAGACGCAGCGGTGTCCCCAAGTAGCTATCTGATTCCAGCCCCCTTTTCTTGGTATAGTTATCTGCACAAAATGCTGAGTATTCGGAAACCCATTTGGCTAAATAAAGAAAAGGAATCGGGAGAGGCGCCCAAACGCCCTGGATTTTGGCGGAGGCTCGAACGCAGTATCCGAAAGAGAAGAAAGAGATGGATTGCTGGTATCGGTTTTGATCAAGATTGGTATTTGGAATTCTATGCCGATGTCAGAAGAGCTGGATTAGATCCATTGGATCATTTTATCGAATTTGGACGAAAAGAGGGACGGCATAAAAATGACCGAAAAAAAGCAAGTCATGAAAAAGAGCTCTGGCCGACAAAAATAAAAAAGCAAAATTTTTTAACGCAGACGAAACCTATTCATAAAGATAAAAAAAACTTTGATACACGCTTCTACTTAAAAGCTTATCCAGATGTAAAAGAATCAAAAATAGATCCATGGGATCACTATGAACGTCATGGTTGTCATGAAGGCCGCCTAGCGCACAGAATAGATTTTTCTCTTAAAGCTTCTGAGGTTTCCTTGTCGGTTGTCATTCCGACATACAACGGCCAACAAAAAATTCCCAGAACGATCGAAGCCATTTCGAAAGTCAGCCATGGCATGGATATCGAAATAATCATAGTAAATGATGGATCTTCGGATCAAACAGAAAGTGTGGTGCAGGCCTTGAGTAGTAAGATAAAAAATATTAAGTTAATTTCAACAAAACAAAGCGGGGCGGGCAACGCCAGAAGCGCAGGCGCCAAAGCGGCAAGCAAGGAAATACTCCTTTTTATGGGAGATGATATTTCTCCCATTGGACCGCAATTTTTTAATGTCCACGCAGTGATGCACAAAATAAATCCGCAAGTCAACTACTCGGTACTTGGCAGAGTGAGGTGGCCTGATGATTCTTATTTTCCAATAACACCTGTGATGAAGCACATTACGGGATCAGGAGGCGAGCAGTTTGGCTATACTGATATGATGCCGAATATTTTTTGGAACTGGAGATTTTTCTATACCTGCAATGTATCTGTGAAACGTGGACTTGTGTCTGATTGGGAAGCTGAGGGATTTGAACCCTCCTTTGCTGGCTGTGGTTTCGAAGACGGCGAATTTGCATACCGTATGTCAAAAAAATACGGCTCGTTTAATATGTTTTACTCTGATCAATCTGTTGGTTTTCATTATCACCGACACACCTTTCTGACATTTTTACAAAGACAAGGCTTGTGTGGATCGCAGTTGACCAACCTTATTAAGTTGCATCCAGAGTGTGCGGGTATAACTGGGGTTGAAGAAGTCATGAAAATATTAAATAAAAACAACAAAGATAATCCTGAGCTTGCGTATAAAACCCTAGAAAGCATACGGCAGCTAAATCGGCTTACGCTGGATCTTGAAGCCAGGGGTTTGTTAGGAAATGACAAATGGCATAAAGAACTGTTGCATGCAAACTTTCGACTTGGCTATTTCCTTGGATTTTTGAATTCATATGCCAAGCCTGACCAGAGCTATGCGCAAGCCTTGGCTTATGTTTTCGACGAAGCCGTCAGGCCGCTAGTTCCGCACTTACCCACCTCTTTCTTGAGGCCTTAAGGAGGATAAATGTTTTCCGTTGTTATTCCTACTTATAATCATGCGAGATTTCTTGAAAAGGCGGTAGCATCGGCGATTGAATCTGAATCGGTCAAAGAAGTCCTGCTTTGCGATGACGGATCATCAGATAATTCGGCACAGATCTGTGCGCAGATCGCAAAAAAGAATCCGGAAAAAGTAAAAGACTGGTCTGAATCTACGCCAAAAAATCTTGGGGCTCACCATCGGTTAAACCAACTTTGCTTACAAGCGACGCAACCATGGATTCGCGTGTTAAATTCAGATGACTTTTTTCTCCCAACCAGTTTTGAAACTATATCCCTATTAAGCTTTACGCAAAAAGCAGATTTCATATCGGGAAGTCTTTTAATTTGCGATGCAGATGGCGTTTTTCTGGGTACAAAACAAGGGATCTTTGAGCCTGAATATCCGCTTCCCTTCGAAGTGCAAGGCAAAGCTCTTTTGTCGAAAAAGGATTTCGTGCCATTGCTCTTAAATCAAAACTATTTGGCGACCACTACGAACATGGCTTTTAAAAAGTCCCTGTTTCTTGAGACCGGTGGCTTTCGGGATTTCCGTTATGCTCATGATTGGGATTTCGCTCTTCGGGCAGCTTTTCTGGGAAACCCGATATGGTCTGCGGCACCCTTGGCAGTTTATCGTCTCCACGGTAAGAATACGAATTTAGAGGTTTCTCCCCACGCCAACGGGGAGATTTGTAGACTTTTTGCTAACTTGTTGGATGAATTTCCGGAAATCGAATCGAATGGCATTAATACGCACCTATTACAGACAAATCAGCATATTCTTCCTTGGCCCGCCAGCCCCCGGAGGAGCATTAAAATTCCTGATCAAAAGAAAAAAGAACGAATCCTGATTCAGGATGGGGTTCCGCCTGAAGCCATGGGCAATGTTCTATTAGGTTTCGCCGTTATGGAGTACGATTTTATTGTTGTCTCCAAGTCACTGGCTGATTCAACCGATGTATTTCGAGCGGCCTTTTGGGGCAATATCGCAGCTATCGGGAAAGGCATTAAGCTGATCGAGGATGATGACAAACACATGCCATCATTAAACGGGCGCTTTATACGCTGCCCTCAGAAACAGGAAGCAGCGGGTACGGCACTGCAAGTTGCGGATACGGCGAAAAAAATCCCAAGTATGATTACGGGTGCGGATATAAGGATTGAGGGAGATGAAAGTGATGAAAGGGTCGATCGAGGGTGGGCCATAGCTGAATTAGAGCGAATTTTTAAAAAGGATCCTAAGGATAGCCGGCCCGTTATTTATGTGCTTCCCATTTTTCTTGCTGTTGGAGGAGTGGAGCGAAACACCATTGAGGTGATCCGTGGCCTTCAGGAAAAGTTTTACTTTATTGTTATTACCTCGGAGCGTCTGTCTCCCGCCCAGGGAAGTCTCCATTGGCAATTATATGATCTCAAGGTACCCGTGGTCGATCTGGCGGAAATCGCGGACACAGAACATCACTTAAAGATCCTGACGGTTCTAAGCCAGATCATTTCACCGGACCTGATCTGGATTTGTAACGGGTCTCCGTGGCTGGTCGATCACGCCACACATCTAAGAAGGCTGTTTGCCAATATTCCAATTGTAGATCAGCAAGTGTATGACACGAAAGAAGGATGGATTCAGCATTACGATAAAAAAGGAGTTCAATCTTTCGATCACTTCATTGCAATCAATAGCCGAATTTATGAAAAGTTTATAAAAGAATTAAGAATTCCAGCTCATAGATTGTCGCTGATTTATTCTGCCTTGAACGAAGATCCCGTCATCGCTGCTAGAAAACTGATTGCAACGCGAAATGTCGGCCGTCTCAGTTTAGGAATTCCTGAATCTTTCGACAAAGTCTTCATTTTTGTTGGCCGACTGACAGATCAAAAGCGGCCGCTCTCATTTTTAGAACTGGTTAAGCATGTGCAGAAAACACACCAACAGATATACTTCCTAATGATTGGCGACGGCGAAATGGCAGGAGTGTGCGATCGATTCATCGAAAAAAATAGTCTGCGTAACATACACCGGATTCCTTTTCATCCGCGGACTCCTGAGGTGAATGCGCTCGCCGATGGCATGATTATTACCTCGATTTATGAGGGTCTGCCGATTGCGATGCTCGAGGCTTTGGCAGTTGGCATACCAGTATTAGCTACTGATGTGGGTGATATTCGCCTTGTTCTTGAGCAGTATGGGTCTGGCCTGGTAGGCGATCACATCGATCAGGATGGAAAATCCAAATTGCAGGTCGGAGAGTGGAAAGATTTTATTCAAAACCTCCAATCACTGCAAAACTGTGCTTTGAAAAGTAGAAAAAGTATCATTGCGCGCTTTGGTTCAGCTACAATATGTGATCAATACGAGAAACTATTTACGTCTTGCATGCAAGCGTCATGCAAGAAACCTCGTAACGGGAATCCAAAATGAGAAAAGTATTCCACATTAAACTCAAGAATGTTTAGTTAAATTCAGATCATGAACCCAACAATCGTTATCGGTGGCTCTGGTTTTATCGGAACGCATCTAGTTAAAATACTCATAGCAGCAGGCAGAGAAGTCCATGTTGTTGGGAGAAAAGAAAACGCGCCTGAAAAACTTCCTTCGCAGTGCCGGTATATAAATGGCAATTATGGGGATAGAAGCACATTGAAAAAGATCCTAACCCCCGAGTGTGAGGTGGTCGACTTGGCCTATTCGACCGTCCCAAAAACAAGTTTTGAGGATCCTCTCTACGATCTGACCTCTAACCTTCCCTCGAGCGTTGCGTTGATGGAGGAGGCATTAAAAATCGGAGTTCGTAGGCTTGTACTCGTATCCTCTGGAGGAACCGTTTACGGCCCTGTGGAGTCACTTCCGATAACCGAAAACCATCCGACCCGTCCGATCAGTCCCTATGGTATCACAAAGCTTGCCGTTGATCGTTATGCCATGATGTACCATCGGAATGGAGGGTTGCCTGTGATTGTTGTGCGCCCCAGCAATGCGTATGGCGGGGATCAGAGAAGTGGGACTGGGCAGGGATTTTTAGCCGCAGCGCTCCATGCAATCTTTTCGGGGGGAGATGTGGAGATTTACGGAGAGAAAGGAACGATCCGTGACTACGTGCATGTTTCCGATGTGGCCGCAGGAATTGAGGCCGTTCTCTCCAGCGGGTGCGATGGGATGATCTATAATTTAGGAACTGGAATTGGAATTTCCAATCATCAGATTGTCTCAATGCTAACTAAACTTGCCGAGAAAGACGGTTTTAAGGTGCGAACTCGAATTCTTCCGGCGCGTAAATACGACGTGGAATCTAATGTACTAGATTCGTCTCTGCTTAGGAATAGCACTGGATGGTGTCCTAAAATAGGACTCAAAGAAGGAATCAAGGAGATGTGGAATTCCCTCAAAGATTCCAAAACTTCTAAAAAGACAAAAAACGAAGAGCTTTCGCAAAAATAGTGCTAATGTAGCAATCTGAAAGGTTTATTATTAATGGCTCTTCTTGCGCAAAAGATGATCTATTTCAGTCCGCATTGGTGTAATGGCTGGAGCTTTTCAGGTGACTTTGTAAAGTGGTATCACGTTTTGGTTCGCCTCGAATCAGTGAGCAATATGGAAAATTATTCTCAAAAAAGAGGTGGTCAGAATAAACTTAAGGCGTTATCATTACGAATTGCGAATTTCACTTATCGAGGCCTACCAGCAGACAAAAAGACCGTAATAAAGCCCTTAAGTTATAATGTGTGAATGTAGATTTTAGTAAGCTTCTTCAGTTTATTCCACCTGCAGCAAGAGTTTTGGATTTGGGTGGGTGGGAACGGGTATTTCCTCGCGCCAATGTAGTCGTCGATTTGCTGCCCTACCATAGCCGAAAGTATATTGACAAAAATATTCCCGAGCACTTTACAGAAAAAGACTGGTTGATAGCTGACTTTTGCTCTCAAGACTTTTGGAAGTCCATACCTGATAAGGCATTCGATTTTGTAACAATCGGGCATACATTGGAGGACATCAGAGATCCATTGTTTGTGTGCAGCCAAATGATTAGATGTGCAAGGGCGGGTTACATTGAAGCACCAAGTTATTTTCGAGAGCTTTCCAAGCGACAGTCAACTGATATCTTTTCAGGGTATCCCCATCATCGCTGGATCATCCAACCGCTTGCTGACCTAACGGGCTTGATCTTTAAAGCTAAATTGGCGTGGGCACACCATGGTGATTACCTGGGCGATTCTCGGCGAGATATTCTGAAAGATTATTTTTTCCAATTCGACGGCTATTTGTGGGAGGGGTCTTTTGCCTACGTTGAGCACTTTTCGAAGTCACCCCAGCTTGAGATTGCTGACGCGAAATGGCATTTTGAAAACGTATTAAAGAGCAATTGTTTGCGTAACAACTTTTTGTTGCTAAGGTCTAATTCAGATTCTCCCAACGACGGAAAATGCTTGTGGGTCACCGAGTATAAGCTTCCATCTGAGCATCATCAATTGACTGGCCTTATGCCCTCAATCTATAAGCAGTATGGTGCTTCCTGAATTTAAGACTCGCTTTGGGTTCCATTGTAAAAGCCATGTTACAAACATGCTTAAATCCTACATCATCTTAAAGCGACGTCGCAGACGGTCTCCCAGCAAACTGCATATATAAATATAAGAAATAATCAGGGAAAAAACATCACATGTAATTTAAAGCAAGGATTGTTATAGACGGAACCTTAATTTAACATATCATGAATTATGGATTTATCCAAAAACTATTCAAAACTTCAAAATGGAGTAATTCGGTAATCCGGATTCTTTGACGCAAAAAAGACAGTATGAATGTAGATGATGATTACCCAATCTTTATCATGGGCGCGGAGCGGTCGGGCACTTCAACCATAGCAGCGTTTTTGAATTCCAAATTGGGGTATGCGGGAAATAGGGAAGGGCACATTTTTAATCTTCTTTTAAAGATCTTGAAGGAAATTACAAATCACTACGTCTCAAATAATTTCTCTAATATAGAAAAATCAAATTGCAATTCTGGATGCAAAAATGATAGAACGACAGCTCAAGCGATAACTCATTCGATAATAATTTCAGAAACAATCGCTCTTTGGGTAAAGTTGGTCCGCAACCAAATGACGGGACTTTGGCTTGACAAAACACCCGGCCCGGAATTCATAAAATGCGCCCCTTACCTAGCAGCGATGTATAAAAATGCCAAATTTCTTTTCCTTATTCGTGATCCTGTCGCTGCCATAGAATCTAACAGAAGGAAATTTGGGTCAAGCTTCGAATCGGCATGTGACCGGTGGCGAGATTGTGCAGAGGCATGGATACAAAATAAATCACAAATGCCGGAAAAGATTTTTCTAGAAATTAAAACACATGATCTTTCCGCGAAACCCGAACAATGCCTGAAATCAATAGTGTCTCTTTTATCTAGTCACCCGCTAGATCTCAATAAATCTAATCTATCTGGAATGAAGTTTGAAGCGTATGAGCGCACTTCCCATAATGACTTATCCCGCACATTGTCGATAGCATCCGTTGACTGGTCCTCCGATCAGCAGGAATATTTTAACAAGAACTGTAAAAGCCTAGCAAATTACTTTGGATTTCTTGATAATCGGGACAACTCTTCGAATGCCTCAATAATTCTTGGCCTACCGGTAGGACAAAAAAATGTTGATATTATTATTGGCAAATTTGGCATCATATCAACTCAATTGTATGAGTCCGAGTTGTGTATTTTCATGCACGCATCGCTCGGAGAGGTGGAAACAGAGATTATTTGGAGAGAATTGCCAATATTAGGGCCTGCAAAAGTCTCATGCAACGTGTTTTTGCATCCGCAGGCGAAAACTCCATTGGAATTTGTCATAAAAACTTCTTCTTTCACAAAAGGAGAAGGAGTTGAATCAATCGTCTGTAATCCTGGAGAAAAAAAAGAAATAATTCTGCAAGGCTCGTTTATCGGACCAAATAATCAACTGAGTGTTTCTGTAAGATCTCAGTCCGATTCTGTCGATTCTGCATGGGCCTATATTTCATGTCCGATTATTACAAGGCTACCAACTTAGAGTTACAACAAAACCCAGAATCCACCTAATCATTGGGTCAAATAAAATAATTAAAAATTGGTTACCTTGAACGCAAGCCCAGTAACCTTATAACAAATAATGATCAAGACGAGTTCTTTCAAGAAAATTAAGAAGGATTCACCCATTCGTTTGTAATATTTCTCGGCATGGTCGGGAGCTAATCTTCAAAAACTTAATTAAAATATTGATCATCACCGAATGCCTTAATAATATAAGGATTATGAAGTTAACATCTACCAAGGTTACCTGCAAAGGGTGGAAATTAAGCTGCCCTAGCTTTCATCTATTGGGGTTACTCATATTGTCTGGGATTCTTGTTTGTGCGTGCAAGCCAAGCGAACAGGGAATGGGGACGCAACCCACAGCCAATGTTCCAGGAGATGTATCGGAAGCTCAATCAACATTGGTATCGGGAAAGCCAAAGATAAACTTTGTCGCTAAGGCATCCATAACGCAATCTCCATTGGACTCGGTCAAGCCCTTGATCAATTTTGTCGCCACGGGAAAACTGTATAAAAAAATAAAACAAAAGAAAATAGGCGCCGGTGGTAACCCTAGATTCATTACTTTGCACCCAAACGGGGGGATATTAATTCATCCTGGAAACACACCCTCCGAAGTAGTTTTCGATGTGTCGGGAATGAAGGAAACTTTAAAACTGGCTTTTTGGATAGGCCAGTTCCCGCAAAACGCTGTAGGCCTTTCGAAAGAAGGCACCGCGGGATTTGAAGTCTTCGTTGACGGGAAATCCCTAGGCCGGAAAAGAGTAGACCGTCTCACGAACGAAACGTTATCGATCGATCCTAAAGGAGCATCGAAATTACGAATTGTGGTGGACGATGACGATGGGGCACAAACATGCGACTGGTTTTATATGGGATTGCAGTAAGTAGGCACGTGATTAGTAAACCATTCCCGATTCAATAACTGAGAGAAGGGCGGGCCATCGCGTCAGGAGCAACAAAATATCTGCTCACGTCGTGATTTCTATATGCTAGTTAGCCGCTAAACTGTAATCGATTCTCAGACAGTATCTCAACTCATTAAGAATTATGCAGAAAGGGAGCAATACAGTTTCTTTTTTGCGGAATTCCTTATAAGTCTTGCCCGCCAGGCTTTTGGAGTCCACCACCAGCCAAATCTTGGGTGGGGATCACGGATGCAGTCGATATGAAAGGATGCTCGGGTATATTTGTGGGTAATTTGGGTCAGCAAGCGGGGGAGCTGAGTCGCTAGCTGATCGATCAAGCGATAAATCTGACGTTTGTCGACTGTGCGAGGAGTCTCTGCATCATGAACGATAAAGTTAGCGACTGGATTCGGATGAAAAACTAGATTGGCCACGGGCAGATGGTGATAAGTCCAGGCTGTGTCGCCGTAATGATGGTGATCGGTCGAGAAGGGTCGGCCTTGTAGAAAAGAGGTGCGAAACAAGCAAGAGGCGCACGACCCCAACAGCCCGCTTGCCCCGGAAAGAATCTGTATCAGAAACGCTTTTTCTTTGGGCATACAGTTGTCAGCATACTGGTTCAGAATTTGTGCGAATTTAAAAACCGGCCAGTGGCGGGAGCGTTTCAGATTGGCTTCGGTCGCAGGGGAAATTACAGGGGGAGAAAAGACCACATCGGCTTGGTTCTTTTGGATACAAAGAGAAAGGGCATTCAATCCTTCGGGGGTGATGCTGTCGCCAGTCGTAGAGATATAGACAAAGTCCCCAGCGGCTCGGGCGATTCCAGAATTCCAAGCCTGATAGAGACCACGCGGCACCTGCAAAACTTGACCCCCAAGCTCCTTTGCTGCTGCGCGCGCGATTTCATGAGATCCATCTGGGCTTTCGGTGATCACCCAGATGAATTCATGAACGTTGGGTCGAAGGAGTCGCAGGCATTCGATATGCACGGGTAAGCGCTTCGCAGATTGATAAACTGGGATAATTACGGAAATAGAAGGCAGGTTCACCAGTAGGCCCCCTGTTCCATCAAGCGGCAATTAGCGGGGGTCTCATCCCCCAAGGGGCGAATCCAGTGCTCGTTATACCGGACCCCGCAATCAAACCTGCTACCTTTGATTCCGAAAAGAAGCTGAAGCGCTCCGCCCATATGGATACCCTTTTTACCGATTTTCTTTGCGTGGGCTACTAGCGGAAGTGACCATGCGCCCGCTCCCACAAGAGCGATATCAAAATCAGCACTCTCCATCTGGGATTTCATCTCGTCGAGAGAATGAAACCAGTCACGGTGGGTAGGGGGAACCATATAGGCGAACTGCGGGCAGGAGATTAACCGGGTATCGGCGGCACGTTGTTGCAGAAGATCTCGGCATTGTTCAGTAAAGATGCCAAACAGGGGCATCTTGGGAAGCTGAAGACGGATCGTGTTTGCAAAAGGGTGAATGACCAGCCATCTCAATCCGGCCAAGGTATCCAACCAAGGGGAATTCCGTCCCCAAAAGTGGAGAAAATCAATGCTGCCGCGAAAAGCGGATGGTGCTAATTCCCGGATCAAAAGGTCTTCCATCACCGATAGGTAGGTATCGGAGGGTTGCCACTGGGCCACGTAGTCCATTTGGTGGAGTGCCGATCGGTACTCCTGCGACCAGCGGAAATAGATGTCCCGCCGGACGGGGAATAGGCCGGAGCAATCGTACAAGCGGCGGGCGGGACGGCGCCAACTGGCGGAGGATGGCCAGAGAGGTTGGATCCAGCGGTAGAGGTACTCCAGCCCCATCAGCTCGGTGGTGCCAATTTTGCCAATGGCGCAGGGTTGGGGGGCTTGGAGTAGGTCCGCAATTTTAGTGTCGGCTCCCTGCCGCGCCTCGGCAGAAGCGTCCCTGTTGCGAAGGTGCCTCCACCAACGTAGACCGGTGAGGCGATTCCAGTGGGGGAGGTTCATGAGATTAAGCAACGCAGTGCAATGCGCCTAAAACTACCCACTTTTTTCTCATAAAAAAAGAAAAGTTCACGGGGTAACAATCCATCGGGCCTGCCAGCTAGGTAAAAATCGGCAATTACCGTTTATCACTCCCTTCGAGACTTTTGGGAAATTCCAAAATACATTGATAGATTGGGCTCGGGTACCAATTCAGTCTGCGACACTTCCCTATTCACGCGGAAGAAACGGTTCTTTTTGCAATGACAACCAAGTCGGAAGACGCGTCCTAATTGTTATGGAAAATGAGATGATGCAGCCATATTCTCCGTCATGCATGGGCTGCTGACAGTTAATCGACACTTCTACGAATTCGCTCTTTGGGGGCATGAGGATATAATATGAAACCAATCAAAAAACTAAAAATATGAAAAACATTTCCATTCTAGGCTTTGGGGGGCACGCTTCGACAGTTCGTGAGGCTTGCGAGCTGTCCGGGTGGAAAATCACAGGGTTTTATATTGAGGAAGGATTTGAATCCGTCTCACCTGTGGCAGATGGCGGTGAGCAGGCAAAAAGTGTTTCACGGAATCAAAAACTGAATCCGAAGGATTTCGAATCCAACATATTCGTTTTGGGTATTGGGGACAACTGCGCTCGGCTTTGGTGGTGTGAAAAGCTTTTGCGGGAAGGGTTCGTTCTTCCCTGGATTTCCCACACTCATTCTTGGGTAAGCCCCAGCGCTTGTTTGGCGGAAGGAGTATTTGTTGCAGCTGGAGCAGTGGTCCAAGCAGGAGCCCGGATTGGAAGAGCCGCCTTGATCAATTCCAATGCAGCCGTTGAGCATCATGTTCAAATTGGGAGTGGTGTACATATAGGACCTGGGGCTGTTTTGGCCGGGCTTGTCGAGGTTGGCGATTTGACGATGGTAGGTGCTGGTGCGGTCATCCGAGACCGAATCAAAATCGGGAAATCGGTAACGGTAGGTGCCGGCGCAGCCGTTGTAAAAGACGTTCCCGAGCAGATAACCGTGGTGGGAGTTCCGGCTAAGGCTTTGCGGAAGTCTTGATTGAGAAACAACATTTTCGGGACTTTGCTCGGGCAGGAGTTGGAAAGTCACAAATTTAACGTCGATCACACCTTGTTCATTGATCAAGAAATTGGCTGATCGCAAGGTAAAGCTTTCAAGTCTAGTCAGTTGTTTTTCGGATTCTTTTTCGGCCGCAGTTGACTAGGGACCTTGATAAAACCGAATTCGGATATGCGAAAGATGAGCTTTCGCCGCAAGCAATAAAACTTTAGTGTAGTTTTCTGTTATAGTATTCCTTTTCCACACATTTTCTCATGAGTAAAAATGCCCTACATGTCGGCCGCCCCAATATCGGGGATCAAAAAGCCTTTCTGAAACGGGTGGAAGAGATTCTTGATCGACGCTGGCTTTCAAATAATGGCCCCGTGGTGCAGGAGTTTGAAAAACGCGTTGCTGAAATTCTTGGCGTTAAGAACGTGGTAGCCATGTGCAATGCTACGGCTGCCATTGAAATTGCCTGTCGCGCTTTAGGTCTGAAGGGGGAGGTAATCGTTCCCAGCTATACCTTTATTGCTACGGCACACGCATTGCAGTGGCAGGGCATCACTCCCGTCTTTGCGGATATGGATCCCGCGACACACAACTTGAATCCTGAAAAGATCGAGAAGCTCATCACGCCTGAAACAACTGGCATTATCGGTGTTCATGTTTGGGGCAGGGGTTGCGACACGGTGGCGATTGAAAAGATTGCCGCCAAGAACAACCTCAAAGTGATGTATGATGCTTCACACGCTTTTGGCTGCTCTCACGAGGGGCAGATGATTGGTGCATTCGGGGAGTGCGAGGTCTTTAGCTTTCATGCGACGAAGTTTATCAACTGCTTGGAGGGTGGGGTGGTGACTACGAACAATGATAAACTGGCCCATCAGATGCGAATGATGACGAATTTTGGATTCACGGGGTATGACCGGGTCGAATACCTCGGCATCAACGGGAAAATGAATGAAATCTCCGCCGCGATGGGGTTAACCAATCTGGAGGCGATGGAAGCG
>Ga0214919_10007312_pt1 | contig 14937 bp, 12 predicted proteins | sample LL1503_MetaG_FD_177994 | JGI IMG/M metagenome (GOLD analysis project Ga0214919, IMG submission 177994) | Freshwater microbial communities from Lake Lanier, Atlanta, Georgia, United States - LL-1503 | ecosystem: Environmental > Aquatic > Freshwater > Lake | place: USA: Georgia | collected... | reverse complement strand
TTTACATGTTTTATATGTTTTATCTTTTATAATTTTTATAAATATATAATAAAGTAAAAGTATAATAATAAGTAAAGTATAATAAGTATCTAGATATAAAAAAGTGATTAGTAAGGAAATGATAAGGCGCTAGTAACAAAATCCGTTAGAAAGCTGTTTTTGGATCTAGATAATAGTTAAATAAAGTATTTATATAAAAAAAGTGATTAGTAAGGAAATGATAAAGGCTAGTAACAAAATCCGTTAGAAAGCTGTTTTTGGATCTAGATAATAGTTAAATAAAGTATCTAGATATAAAAAGTAGATAGTAATGAAATGATAAGGGCTAGTAACAAAATCCTTTAGAAAGCTGTTTTTGGATCTAGATAAAATGCAAGTTTTATAAGTTTATATGTTTACATGTTTTATATGTTTTATCTTTTATAATTTTTATAAATATATAATAAAGTAAAAGTATAATAATAAGTAAAGTATAATAAGTATCTAGATATAAAAAAGTGATTAGTAAGGAAATGATAAGGGCTAGTAACAAAATCCGTTAGAAAGCTGTTTTTTAGAATAATTATTTACATATATATAATAAAACTCTGTAAACAATATTACATAATTATCTATAAAATTATTTAATCTATATTATAGAATAATATTCATAGTAACGAAATGTTAAGGACTAGTAACAAAATCCTTTAGAATGCAAGTTTTTGGTTCTAGATAAATTGTAAGTTTATAAGTTTTATAGTTTTATAATTTTATAAATAGTAATAATATATAAAAGTAAAAAGTAAAATAATAGTAAATAAAAAGATGTATCTAGATATAAAAAGTATATAGTAAGGAAAATGATAAGGACTAGTAACAAAATCTGTTAGAATTCAATAATTTCTTTAAACATAAAGAAAAACAGATATATAATAAAACTCTGTTTTTAAATAAATATATATAAAATTATTTAATCTCTAGATACAAAGAAAAACAGATATATAATAAAACTCTGTTTTTAAATAAATATCTATAAAGTTATTTAAACTCTAGATACAAAGAAAAACAGATATATAATAAAACTCTGTTTTTAAATAAATATCTATAAAGTTATTTAATCTCTAGATGCAAATAAAAACAGATATATAATAAAACTCTGTTTTTAAATAAATATCTATAAAGTTATTTAAACTCTAGATACAAATAAAAACAGATATATAATAAAACTCTGTTTTTACATAAATATCTATAAAATTATTTAATCTCTAGATACAAAGAAAAACAGATATATAATAAAACTCTGTTTTTAAATAAATATCTATAAAATTATTTAATCTCTAGATACAAAGAAAAACAGATATATAATAAAACTCTGTTTTTACATAAATATCTATAAAGTTATTTAATCTCTAGATACAAAGAAAAACAGATATATAATAAAACTCTGTTTTTACATAAATATCTATAAAGTTATTTAATATGAGTCTAGATACATTTTTATTAATTTTTAAAAATTTTATATCTTTGTAAATATTATAACTATAATCAACAATAATAATATTTCATAATCTAAAAAGCAAATATGGATTTTTTTAATTTAGAAAAAAAGCCAAAAACTATTAAAGAAATTGTTGAAGCAAATAAAAAGTTTATATCATTTGGTTTTAATGTTGATATAAAAGATTTTTTTGATATTAATATAATAATTGGCAAAGATACAAAAATAGCATTTTTCAAAGATGAAGTAAATATAGAAAATACTAAAAAAAATGAAGATGATAAAGCACAAATTCAAGCTAATTATGATAAATTAAACATTCTTATACCTAAACCTAAAAAAGAAATAGTAATAAAAACTATTTTAAATAGGAGTAATAATGAAGCTATATTTAATGAAATAAATATAATATTAAATACTACCGATTTAGAATATAGCATTAAAGTATATGCTTGTTTATCTATTGGTACAAATATACATATAATAATGGAATATAATAATGGTGTAGATTTATTTAATTATTTGACTAAATTACAGCCTGAAGATATTTTACCAATAAGTAAACAATTAGCATTAGGAATACAAGAATTACATAATAAAAAAATAATTCATAATGATATTAAACCTGAAAATATTATGGTATATAAAAATAATGATGATATAAAAATAAAATTAATTGATTTTGGATTATCCTGTTATTTTGAAAAAAAGTATGATACAACTTGCAATATAAGACTTCCTGTCGGTACACCTTTTTATATGTTACCAATAAATTTACATGATGATAGAATTACAGATGATAGCTTAAAAAAAAGAGATTGGTATTCTTATTGTATAACTATATATGTTATAATTTATTATATTTTAAACAAAAAAATGCCTGTTGAAGATAAAGATATATATAATATTATTCCTAATATATTAGACCCATTAAACCCATTATTCCAAATGAATTCAGTTATTAGTAAACTTTTAGATTTAATTAATACAATAATAAATCTAGAAAATAAAAAACCAGAATATATAAAGGTAAATAATTCAGATAATATAAAAAATGCTATATTTTCTTCTTTAGAAATTTTTCAAAATCCTGTTGTATCAGGTGGGTCACATAAATCAAGAAAGAAAAGTATCAACAAAGGAAATAGTAAATCAAAAAAAGCAATTACAAAAAAATTTAGAAAGAAAGAGAAAAAAGGAAATAGTAAATCAAAAAAATGAAAACAGATATATAATAAAACTCTGTTTTTACATAAATATCTATAAAATTATTTAATTATTTAATATGGTTCTAGATACATTATTAATTTTTATAGTTTTATAGTTTTAGAATTTATAGAATAATGATAATATAAAATTGAAAGATAAAGATAAATACATAAATATAAAAATAGTTGAAATAATTGAAATAGTTAAAATATTTAAAAATGGTTATGTATCTAGAAGAGTATATTTTTTGTATTCCTGTAGAAGGAGATCCTTATAGATTAGCAACATTACAAAAAATTAATTATCCACGAATATATGAATATACAGAAGCCGAACTTAAATTATCTAAAGAAGCAAATAATGACTATAATATAAAATTTAATGATATTGTTAAACCAATTATTAGTACTAAGGAAAATATTCCAGATAAATATTATAAGATGGCTAATCTTAAATTAAATTATACTTTTCAAGAAAGTAAAAAAGGATGGGTACTGAGAATGATGTTACAACAATATTCACCTTTACTTTATGTAGAAGAAAATGGATTTGATAAATGTTGTCCAAATAATAATACATATATTGAAAATTATTTTGCAAGACCTTTGGGTTCTCCGCATTTATTTGGAGATATCATTATGGTGGTTCCTAAAGACAAGTTTGTAAATTTTATAGCTTCTAATAAATATAAAGTAACTATAGAAGATTATGATAAGAAAGTTATAGATACAGACATAGATTCTTTTGTAAAAGAAGATTGTAAAAATAAATTATTAGAAACATATGTTTCTAAATTTGAAGAAAAAATAGCTATAATACGTGAAAAATATAATGATAAATCGAAAAATTATATTGTAAAAAAAGCAACAGGTGCTTATGGTGAAAACAAAGAATGGGGTTTGTTAAAAATGAAAGAATTATCAGAATTAAGACAGATATGTTTAGAAGAATTAGAAAATAGTTATGATTATAATTATCATCAAAAATGTATTAAAGAGGTAAATGAAAAAAGAAAAAGGTGGGTTGAATCATATGGTCGACGTCCTGAGAATATTATGTTAAAAAGAACCGGGGCATATCAAGAATCAAGAGTGCCTCATAAATCACAAGCATATTGTTGTAGAAGTTATGAAAAAGTAAGAATATTTTATGAAACAATATTGGTTCAAGAATATAATGATGCAGATAGATGTATAAATTATCATTATAATATACCTAATTGGAAACCACATTTAGAAGGATTTTATATAGATATGTATGATAAAAGTTATAATAAAGCCACTCTAGATTATGCTTTTCATTCAGTAGATCTGAGTTTAGGTAAAAATAAAACTATTTAATATAGAGTATTTTTATTTTTATAATAATATAAAAATTGAAAATATTATATAGATATATAGTAATAAAATATTCTAGAATATTAATAGTATATACATTGTAAAATGTTATATTTATTAGATATAGCATTAAATGCTAGTCGTATCAATCAACAACCAAAAGCATTAAAATATTTAATTGAAGGTGATAAAAGTTTACCAACTATAAAAAAAAATATTAAACCAATAATCACTATGAATGATACAAAAGAAATAAAAGTCAAAACTAAGAAATAAATTGTATATGTTTCTAGATATGTATTTGTAACTAATAATTGTTTATTATTTTTTTATTATATTATTTTATTATTTTATTATTTATAATATATTTGTATATATTAAGTATTATATTTATATATTACAAATGGTTTTATCTAAAAAGAAGAATATTAAGTCTAGAAAGTCTAGAAAGTCTAGAAAGTCTAGAAAGTCTAGAAAGTCTAGAAAGACTAAAATTAATAAAATGGAAGGTGGTAGTTTTTTTAATGATTATATAGATAGATTTATAAGAGAAATGAAACATGAAAGTGAATTTGTTATGAATTTTGAAAATCAAAAAATAGATGATACAGGCGCAAACAAATTAAAATTAGCATTAAGTAATAATAATATAGTTAAGAGTCTTATGATTAGAAATATTAATGACATAAATTATGCTAAAATTATTATATTAGCTTTATCAGAAGCATTAAAAACAAATTCAACAATTGAAGAACTTAGTTTGTTTAAAATTACATTAGATAAAAATGCAATATTAATTTTAAAAGCAGGATTACAAAAAAACACCAATCTTAAAACACTGATATTTTATAAAACTAATTTTGGACATGAAGGAGCACAAGCAATCGCACAAGCATTAAATAGTAGTAACCTTACACATCTTGATATTGGTGATAATAATATTGGAGATGAAGGAGCACAAGCAATCGCAGAAGCATTAAATAGTAGTAACCTTACATATCTTAGTATTAACACTAATGATATTTGTGTAGAAGGAGCACAAGCAATCGCAGTTGCATTAAACGATAATCAAAAACTTGATGAACTTTATTTGTATGGTAATAATATTGGAGATGAAGGAGCAAAAGTAATTGCAAAAGCATTGGCTAATAATACAAGACTTAAAGAACTTATTATTAATAATAATCATATTCGTAACGAAGGTGGAAGAGCATTTTTACAAGCATTTGACACTAATACTACACTTCAACATCTCGTAATTAATCATAATCATATTAATAATGAAATAATGACTCAAATAAAGAACAAAATTAAACGGCTCAATTATGATTTACCAATAAAAATTTCAAACTCTGATTAAACTTAACAAAATATACAAATTAGTAAAATAAATATATTTAATATGCAATATTATAAATATATATGTTTGTTTTTAGCAATATTAGTTTTTTGTTTTTTTATTATTTTAGTATATTTTATAATATATTTGTATATATTAAGTATTATATTTATATATTACAAATGGTTTTATCTAAAAGGAAGAATGTTAAGTCTAGAAAGTCTAGAAAGACTAAAATAAATAAAATGAAAGGTGGTTTACCAAAAAAATTAGATCAACCTTTAGATGATATTTATTATGAAGATAGAATACCAATGTATTTACCTAATTTATCAATATCACATGAATCTTATGGTATGCTAAAAAACCTAAAAAAAGAATTTGGTATTAAAACAGATTGTGAAAAAGAAAATAATTTTTTTAAAAAATATAAATTTAAAGACGATATTAAATTCAAAGGAATTACACATAAATTTAAACTTTTTTCAAGTAATACAATTGCAAGTTCATTGTGTAAAGATTATGCAAATGCTTATAATACCTCTACAAATAAAAAAATAGTTAATGATTTTATGTTCCGCAATTCGAAGAACTATGTGAACTCAAAAAATATGTATGATAATGATTATGTCTGGTGCAAAGCATTATTTCCTAAAAATTGGACTTGTACATCAAGCCCAGTTAAATCTGTATTAATGTATCAAGGTTATATTGAAACTCCTACAATTGTAGAAAAACCATTAAATGTAGATGATTATCATAAGATAGTAGCAAATAAAATTACTTATTTTTTAGGTCCAGAACCAAAGTTTATTATAAATTGTGTTAGATATCTTAAATATTTTAAATGGGATTCTAAACAAAATGCGCGTGATTACAATGATTTTATAAATATTGATGTACAGGTATTTTCAACTGAGAAAACTAAAGAATCTGATATTGATTATAATCAAAAGCATTTTCCATGTGAAAATGTTGGAAGAGAATTTAGTTATAACCAGTAAAAAAAATAATAAAATGCAAATTAATTTCTTATAAATAATTATTATTTTTTATATTAAACATAGTAAAATAAGTTTTAAATAAATATCTCTAAAGTTATTTAATATGGTTCTAGATATATAATTGAAATTTAAAGAATATATATATATATATATTTATTATATATCATATTATACATATCGTAGAATGTCAATAGAGAAAAAATTAACTGATAATGATTTAATAAAAAATAAAAATGCATATACTATTGCTGAACTAGAATCCAGTGTAGACAAATTAAGTGTAAAGTACTTATTAAATTATCAAAAACTAGATGCAGAGTTTTGTGCCAAATATATACTAAATGATTATTGTGCAACTTGTAATGAAGATACATATATTTGCAGTGGTGATGTATTAAATAAACAGCCACATATTAGCCGGGAAGAGTTATCTGAAGCATGTATAAAATTTGGGACTTTTGATTAATATTTGTTTCTAGATATATTATTATTTTTTATTATATTTATTTAATCTTATTTATCCATTCAGATAAAATATTATAATCTATTGAATTTTTCTTTCCACATATTTCAATTTTATCATTAATTGAATTTAGGTATCCATTAGTAAATAACATGAAACCGTCAAATTTATTAGTAGATAAAGTTATATAATATATGTTATTTTGCATATGAATAGTTTTAATTTTTGATGCATTTATAACTATAGAGCTAAGCTTAATAAAATTAGACATATTAGATATATTAGATATATTAGAAAGTTTTGTAATTATACATTATTTTTGTTTTTATTTTAAGTAGGATAATTTAGAAAAACTTATTCTAGATACAAATAGGTTTAGAATTTTCTAAATTTTTCTTTTCCAAATATATTATATTTTGTTTATTAAATTTTATTTGTTTTCCATTATATTTTTTATAATAATTACTATCTGATATTGATTCAGAAAATACTACTTTACACATAACAGTATTATTGCAATTATTATCTATATGTGAAATTAATTCAAATTTCAATAATTCACATTTGCTATCAAAATATTTATGCATATTTGCGCATAATAATATACCATTATTAACATCATATTTTTGCTCTGGAGTATCACATTTTGCAAAGTCCCATATATGCGCAACTTCATAAGCAGATTTATGGCAATCGCCGATATCACATATTATACAGGTTTTATATAATTCATTAACAGCTTTCTTAAATTCATCATCATTTCTACATATTTTAATTTGTGTATTTTCTTTTTTATATAAATCTTCTTTAATATATTCTATTTTAATATCAAATAATGTTTTAATAAAATACATAACTTTATTTTTATCATATTTATCTAGACTATCATATATAAATTCTTCTAAGTTTTTTGATTTTTCTTTTTCATTTTCTATATTGCATAATTCATCATATTTATTATTAATTAAATCTTTAATGTATTTTAAAGACATTTTTTATATTATGAGTGTAATATATTATATTTTATATGTATATTATATTTTATTATATAATATTATGAACTTATATTTTTAAATTTAAATATTATTTACTAAAAATTGAAACTTAAAGCCTTAAATATGTATAATTATATTAAATATTTGCATTTATCTTAAATATTTAATTATTTAAATTTAAATTTATATATATATCTAGATATATTTTAAATGGAAAGAAGTAAAATACATTTAGTTTTTAAAACAAAAAATATAAAAGCCATAAAACTTAAAGAAGATTTAGAAAAAGATTATGAATTAGAAAAAAATATCCAAAAATATATAGACGATAATTATAGTATTCTAGATATAATAAAAAAAGAAGAGGCTAATGATGATGAAGAATTACAAAAAATAATATTTGATATACATACAAAATTGAGTTGGAAAAAAATAAATAATCTTAATAATGAAAAAAATATATTAAAATTATGGAATAAATTAAGACCATATCAAAAGGAATATATAGAAGAAGCCATTCAAAAATTATTAGATAATATTAAAAATCATAAAAAATGTATTATAAAGTCACCAACAGGTTCTGGTAAAACAGTTATGATTTATTGGATAATTGCAAAATTATATAAAGCATTAGGTTGTCCAAAACAATTTAATATAACATTATCAGCACCATTTACAAAATTATGTTCTCAAAGTATTACAGATGAAGATAATATAAATATTCTAAAGGCTCATAATATGAATGCAAATTATATGCAATATGATTATAAAAATAAATATATAACAGAAAAAGAATTAACAAAAACTAAAAATAATATAAATTATATTAATTTTATTTCAGTTTGTAATCCATCAATGTTAAATTTTATAAATTTTATAGATGATGAAAATATTAAAATAAATATATCAATATATGATGAATTTCATTATATAAAGAATTGGGAAAATGCTAAGAATGAAAATAATAAATGTTTAAAATCTTCAAATGTTGAATTTATGTTATTTGCATCTGCTACACCATATAAATCACAAGAAAACAAAACTGAAATATATGGAGAGGTTATTGATAAAATAACACTTAAAGAATTAATTAGACTTAAATATTTATGTCCTATTATTCCAATTGTAGCAATAAATAATGGTAATTCTAAAGATCCTGAAGAAGTAAAATTGCAAAAAGCATTTGGTAAATATTATAAATTTCCATATATGATAAAAGAAGCATTTGTAAAATATAATAAGAAAAAAGCAATATTATTTTGTAATAATACTGCAAATTGCTATGAAATGTACGATTTATTAAATTCTCGCAAAGATATATTAGAAAATATTAAAGTATTTTATCCATATGTATCTAGAAGTGTTAAAAAAAATAATGATATAGAATCAAATTCTGATATAGAATTAAATTCTGATATAGAATCAAATTCTGATATAGAATCAAATTCTGATATAGAATTAAATTCTGATATAGAATCAAATTCTGATATAGATTTAACTGAAGAAGAAACAGTAATAAATCTTGAAGAGAAACAAAATATTGAAACTGTATTAAAGGAATACGAAAATTGTATAGAGCCTTGTATATTAATAACTTGTAGAAAAATTTCAGTAGGTTATAGTCATTCGCCTATTGATTTTGTAATTATTGCAGATAATAAAGTTAGTATTACAGATATTTCTCAAGCCATAGGTAGAGGAGTAAGATTACATTATTTAAATAAATTATGTCATGTATTATTATTTAATAGTTATCATTCTAGTATTAAAAGTTTTATAGAATACTTTCAAAATAATGTTGGATTAAATATTGAGTCGTTTATTAGAGAGCAAATTAGTAAAAAATATAAAGAATATAGTAAATATATAGAACTTAATCATAAATTTGATTTAACTATTGAATATGATAAATTAAAATTTTTAAATAAAATTTGGTTACAAGTATATGATAGTTTAACTAATTTAAATAAAAATAAAAAAAAACTAGAATATGATATTCTTTATGAATTAGTTAAAGATATGAATTTTATTCATAAAGATGAATATAAATCATGGGCAATTATTAATAATGAAAATATATCTCCTGAAATATATTTTAAAAATAATGGATGGATGAATTATTATAGTTTTCTTAAAATAAATATAGATTTATATCCAAAAACTATTGAAGAGTTAAAAGCAAAATGTATTAGTAATAATATTAAATCAAAAATAGAATATGAATCTAGACTTGGTGAATTAAATATTCCTAGTATGCCAGATGAATTATATGGTAAAAATTTATCTTTTAATAATGAAGAAATTATTATTGATGTTATTGTTAATTATTTATCAGAAGAAGAATTATTTACAAAAATAATAGAATTTTCTAAAATAAAAAAATGTAAAATTAATAATGAAAATATAACTTTGTCTAGGTACAAAACAATACTAAATTATATATATAATAAAATGGATAGAAAAAATATTATTAAAAATACAAAACTTAATTGTAAAGAAGAAGAAATTAATTGCAAAGGTTTTAAATACTATGAAAATTTTAAATTTTCTATTCAAGGTGCAGATGCAGAAAAAACATTAAGTGAAATTATTAATATGATTAAAATTAACAAATGGAATATGGAAATACAAATAGAATTAAAGGAAAATAATGAAATTATTAATTTTAAGATTTAAAAAAATATTTAAAATTTAAAATTTCCAATCTACAATAACAGTATTAATATGTTTTAATTTATTAGTATTTTTACACATATATTTATTTTCTTTTCTATTTAATGTAAAAATTTTATATTTGCCTCCATATGCTTCTTTAAATTTTGGAAGAATATTATTAGTAACTGTTCTTTCAGGTAATACCAAAGCAAAATTGCGTTTAAGCTGTAAAAGAGTATGCATTATTTGATATTTAATACTAAATGGAGGATTAGAAACTATTGGTAATTTTGAATATTTTTTATCAAAAATAATATCCCAGAAATCAGCTCCTTTTTTACTTATAGGTATAACACCATTTTGTTTGAATGCTTTCTTAAAACTACCATCTCCATGAAAAGGTTCAAATATTTTTTTTCCCTTTAATTTATTTTTTTTTAAAAATCTTTGATAAGTAAGAAAAGTTGACATATATTCATCAGAGTACTTGTTTTTTTTATACAAGAACTTAGAATATTTAATTTTGTGTTTTAAAATTGGAATATACTTTGCTTGTTTACAAGCTTTAAATATTTCAGCTATGCTTCGCTTTGCCTTCATTTTAAAAATTACTATTAAATACAATTAATACTGTATATTATGAATTATATAATTTATTATATATAGTTATTATTTCAATTTTTTTATAGTTTTAACATATTTTATTGTTTATATTTATTGTTTTAGTAAAAAATGCAATATAAAGGAATTCCTTTAAATTGGATAATTTAGTAAATGAAATTATAATGGTTCTAGATACAAACTAAATCAGTAATATTTTCTTCTTTTAAATTTTTATATATTTCATAGTCATCATTATAATATAATTGTATAGTTTTTACTATAAATGTGTTATAATCTTTTATTAATTCTTCTTTAATAGTTTTAACTAATAGGTCAATTTTATCGGATTGTTTAAAATTTATCGTAATGTTTTTGTTTTTTGTAATATCAGGATTATATCTAATAATAATTACTGATTTTCCTCCAATACCATTTACAATTTCGTTAATTCTAGCACATTCGCAACTATCTCCATAACTATTATGTTGATGTTCATCAATTTCTACTATAACGCAATGTTTATCTAAATCAAAATAAATGTCCGGACGTTTTTTACTACATCCTTGAAGCATTTTGCTAGAGTTGTATTCAAATTTAGTATCAATAACTTTTCTTAAATGGCGAACAACAGCCCATTCTTTTTTATTTTGAATCTTTTTGCAATCTTTGCAAACATGGGTTGATTCTTCTTTAATGTCGCAAAATTTGCACAGACGTTTTGCAATTATTGATGCCGATTCTGGTAGATGATTATTACAGTATTTAGTAGTTTCTATAATATGATTATATTCTTCATTACATTCTAGAATAGAGCATTTATTTTCTAATACTAAATTTATCATATTAGGTTGTTTATGAGCTAGACAATATTGTACTCTTTTATTAGGTAATCCAAATATGGGTGTTTCAGTGCATTTAGATGATTGGCATTTATTATTGCGTGTATCAATCATACCTTCTAATTTATGTTCGGAGCAATATAGTTTTTTAGTTTCAGTAGGTAAATTAAAAGAAGGTAATTTCATACAATTTATTTCAATACATGTTTTATGTTTTATATCTACCATATTTTCTTTTTTATGTTCTGAACAATATAGTTTTTTAGTTTCAGTAGGTAAATTAAAAGAAGGTAATTTCATACAATTTATTTCAATACATCTTTTAGATTTAACATTAATCATATTTTCTTTTTTATGTTTAGAACAATAAATAGCTTTAGTTTCAGTAGGTAGATTATAAGTAGGTCTTGTCATACATCCATCTTCAATACATCTTTTAGATTTAATATCAATCATATTTTCTTTTTTATGGTTGTAACAATAAATAGGTTTAGTTTCTATATGTATATTATAAGATGGTTGTTTTTTACAATTAGGTTCAATACAAGTTTTGTTTATAACATCAATCATATCTTCTTTTTTATGTTCATTACAATAAATAGCTTTTTTTTCAGTAAATATATTATAAGTTGGTTGTTTTTTACAATTAGTTTCAATACAAGTTTTATTTATAACATCAATCATATTTTCTTTTTTATGGTTAAAACAATATAAAGCTTTTTTTATAGTAGGTATATTATATGTAGGTTGAACTATGCATCCTTCTTGAATACATCTTTTAGATATAATATTAATCATATTTTTCTTTTTATGTTCTTTACAATAAATAGGTTTAGTTTCAGTTGGTATATTATAAGTTGATCTAATTTTACATCCTTCTTTCATGCAAGTTTTATTTTTAATATCAATCATATTTTCTTTTTTGTGATTAAAACAATATATAGGTTTAGTTTCAGTAGATAAATTATAATTTGGTAATTTTATACATCCTTCTTGAATGCATTTTTTATTTTTAATATCAATCATATTTTCTTTTTTATGTTCAGAACAATAAATAGGTTTAGATTCTGTAGGTATATTATAATTAGGAATAATAGTACATCCTTCTTGTATACATCTTTTAGATTTAATATCAATCATATTTTCTTTTTTATGTTCAGAACAATAAATAGCTTTATTTTCAGATGATACATTAAAAGTAGATTGTATATTACAATTAGGTTCAATACATTTTTTACTTTTATTATGAATATCAACCATATTTTCTTTTTTATGTTTATTACAATAAATAGGTTTATTTTCACTTGATAAATTATAACTTGGTTGTGTAGTGCAATTAGATTCAATGCATTTTTTATGTTTAATATCAATCATATTTTCTTTTTTATGTTTAGAACAATAGATACCTTTATTTTCAGTTGGTAAATTAAAATTAGGATATATAGTACAATTAGGTTCAATGCATTTATTTGTAGGCATTTTTTAATATTATTAATATTAATTAATATTATTATCTTTAATATAATAATCAATTTTTAAATTTAATTATTATCTATATTATATATATATAAAAATAAATTCTAAGTATATAGTAAATAAGTATCTAGATATATAAAAATGAATATTATTGTAAATAGTAAATTACATTCATTTTATTCTAATCTAGCAAAATCAACATTAGCTTCTTACTGTAGTAATGTAGTTAAAGTATTAGAATTATTAAAAACAAAAAATATTGAATATTTATATACAAATCCTAATGAAGTAATAAAAATAATAAAAGAAAATTATGATGAAATTGGTACTCATAAAAGTAAGTACATATCAATAATAGCATATATTAAAACAATGGCAATTGTAAATGAAGATGAAAATGAAGATGAAAATGAAGATGACAACGAAGATAAAAATGAAATAAATATAAAAATAAATAAAGCAAAAAAAATTTATAATGATGAAATTGATATTATAAAATTAGAAACAAAGAAAAAACTATCTACATTTACAAAATCAAAAAAAGAAGAAGCATCATGGATTAATGAAGATGAAATAAAAATTATAGATAAATACTTGTTAGATAAAGTTCCTATAGAAATAAATAATTTACAAGATTTAAAAAACTTTAGAAATTTAATTATATTTAGATTTTATAATATTGTTGCATCTAGATGTGAATTAGCTTTATCAAAACTATATTATAATGATGAAATCGAAGATTTAGATAGTTTATCTAAAGAAAATAATTACATAATAATTAATAAAGCTAATAAAAAAATAACATATATTTTAAATCAACATAAGAATAAAAATAAAAAAGGTAGTCGTAGTGTAGCTATATCAAATAAAAAATTTTATGATTTACTAGTTAAATATAAAAAAGCAGTTGAAAGTTTTGATAATAATAAATATTTACTTTTAAATTCTAATGGTAAGGGTAATATATCATATACTCGTTTATCTCAAGTGTATGCATCTTTTGGAAATATTATAAAAAAAAAAATATCAATACGAGTTAATAGAAAAATGGATTCAAGTAATAATATAGATATTAAAAAAATTATAAATGTATCAGAAAGACAAGGACATAGTATATTTGAGAGTATTTTTACATATTCAAAATTAAAATAAATTAGTTTTTATTTATATTTTAAGTTTATAGTGTAGTTTTATTATTTTTAATATTTATATTATCTAAATTAATTATTTTTATATTAATATCTTTAAATTAAATAATTAAAATACAAAAAAACAAACTTAAAGACAAATATTTGAATAATTTAATTTGTATTTTAAACATTTTTAGCATATTTTATTCGGAGCTGTAGCTCCTCAATGGCGACCCTGTTTTTAAAAGTAGCAGTATAAGGATTTTATAAGGAATTTATATTAACTTTCTGACCCTAAAATAAGGTCTAAAGGGGGGGGTATTGCAACCATTTTTTGACCCTTATTTTTCATTTTGCAGTCGTTTTCTTCGTTTTTACGCTCATTTTCATTTTGCAGTCGTTTTCTTCGT
>Ga0214919_10007311_pt1 | contig 14938 bp, 2 predicted proteins | sample LL1503_MetaG_FD_177994 | JGI IMG/M metagenome (GOLD analysis project Ga0214919, IMG submission 177994) | Freshwater microbial communities from Lake Lanier, Atlanta, Georgia, United States - LL-1503 | ecosystem: Environmental > Aquatic > Freshwater > Lake | place: USA: Georgia | collected 2015-03-15 | reverse complement strand
GGCGGCGTTGGCCGGATGACAGTGATACCGCTCGGCACCCCGCTGGCGATTGCCGCTATCGCCGCGCTGGCCTGGACCGGCTGATTCAAGCGCTCAGGCCGTCAATTCCCATTAGGTTTTTTGCGGCACTCTTGATCGGTCACTGATGGATCGTCGCACAGGCTGGCGTTTTCGACAAAGCCCAGAACATCGACCGTGATAATCGAACGCTTGTCCGCATTATCGTTTCCATCGCGTGCGCCCCCGCCCTGCGCCGCAACCGCTGAGTTGGCTCCTGCTGGCGCTGCGGCTGCCGGACTTGCTCCTTGAGCCGGAACACCTGAAATCGATCCACCTGCGGAGAAGGCATCACTGTTGGCCACGCGCGCCGCCGCTACCAGCACGTCACCGGCAGCCCGGACGCCAGCATCGCCCGCGTCGACCAGTCCGGCAGGCGCGATCAGAATGACTGAGGAGACGGGATCATCGGGATGCCGCCTAAAGGCACCGATACCCGCGCCTGAAACACTGCCCGCGCTATCGACCTGACTGAAGCCATCCAGATCAAATCGCACCGAAATCGGTGGGAAGTTCGAGGCACTGCGTGGCCCCTGCCCCGCGTTAAGATCGCCATTGGACGACCACATGGTGATGTCACCGCCCGCCTGCGAAAAGACGCGGCTCTGGTTGACGAGGAAGTTGCCGTCAGTGAAAGCACTGATTGCCCCGCCGTTCAGGGTCAGCAGACCTTCATAGCCGATTGGAATGGAACTGATGCGTTGAACATTTGCATTGGTCAGTTGCCCGTTGGTAAGACTGGCCGTCTGATCAACGCCGAAACGGGTTACGCGCTGCGCGGCCTGCGCCGATGTGCGCACCACTGAACCCGCAACAAAATTGCCGCCGGGACCAAGTATCGTAAGATCTCCACCATTGGCCGTTTGCAAGGTCGCGAGCCGCAAGTCGGCATTGCCGGTTGAAACCAGTGTCGCTTTCGCTGGTTCACCGTTCACCAGCTTGCGCACTGGCACACCTTGCGGGTGATCTTCGCTGATGGTCGCAGGGTCAACCGTGTAGACGGCCAGGTTATCGGTATATCCAGAACTGGCTGGGAATAGCGTCTGGATGGCCCGATAGCTGCGTGCATATTGCAAATAGGATGGGCTGGTCGGACGGGCCGGCTGTTGCAATTCATTAAAGAGCAACTGTTTGATCAGGAACGTGTTCTGCAACAACGGATCAAGCGCGTTAAAAGCCATGTAGAGCGCAGCGCTATAACCATAGGCGGCTTCGCTCAGTGCTGCGTTGCCCGCATCGGTATTCGGATATTGACTACTCCCAAAAACCCCTGCGAAACTGGCCGGACTGTTATCACGCAGCCATTTCGCAAGGATCGGCGCATAGATCTGCTTCGTCCGATCCGGGCGGCTGTTGCCAAGCAAATCCGTAACCTGAACGAACAGCGCGCCATCCAAATCCGCAAATTTCGTCGGATCCAGATACGTGTCGCGGAGGGCCGAATAGGCCACTCCGTTCGCTATGCCGAACAGGACCGAGAGGTCGGCGCCAGTATTGTCCAGCCAAGGGTTATACAGATTGCCAATGGTCTGGATGCCGCCTGCATAGCTGACATTATCCACCACTGCCGAATTGATAAACGGGCCAACGTTACGTCCCGCCTGCACCACTAGACTGCCCGGCCCACCAAGCACGAAATTATTGCTGACCACATAAGGCAGGTTAGTGGCGCTGGATGACAAGGTAGTGCCGATGATATCGCGGCCCGCGTTTATCAGCGTGGTATCTCCCGCATTGGCGTTCTGGCCAGTATAATAGAGATTGACAATGTCGCGTCCGGCAAAAATCTGGGCTGCCTTTGGCAAGTTGATCAGCGACAGGGTTATATCATTGCCCGCAAATATCCGAGCTGGGGCGGTGTCTCCAATATGGGTACCGATATGGTTGTGGTACAGCCGCAGCAGATAATCGCTGGTAGTCGGCCCGACGCCGGGAATGCCAAAGCCAAGGCCCACTTGCGCGGTCACATTACCCCCCCCGGTTGCGTTTATCGAATCAAGGGCGATCTTCGCGGCGGAAAACTGGCCCGGCAGCAGTGAGGGATCGCTATCACTCATCGCGATTACCAGCGAGTTGATGTTACCGGCGCTGAACAGGTTGAGGTTGCCCTGACGCGACGGAAAAAGCAGCAACGGCAGCGTCGGCGCGATGAGGCTGCCGGTCAGCGAGACAAGCGACAGCGTTGGCGGCAGCACCGCCCCGCCGAATATACCGGCGTTGCCTGCCCCGATCTGGAACGGCACTGTCTGTTCAAGCCGGTTATTGACATAGCGCAAGCCAGCAGTCGCCGTCGCGCTGAACGAGGATTCTGGTTTGAAAAAACCTGCCTGATTATATTTATCAATGCTGCTGTCACCTCGCGCCGCCCCCAGCGCCGAAACGCCCGCCAGTGCGATTTCCCCATGCGCCATCAAGGTAACATTAGCCTGAGCCAATCGCAGCCGCAGATATTGCGCTTTGTCAGCAATAGTCGAGTTAGGCTGAGTTCCGAAGCCGACGACACTTCCGCCAACATCGATCCTTGCCGTGCCGCTGGCTATGTCGATCTGGCTTGCCTGCAAATCACCGCCAACCACGGCAGACAAATCGCCATGGCCAAGCGTCATAGCTACGGCGCCCAGTCCGGAGTTGTCAGTAATATTAACCGCATTCTGCGTTGTCGTGGTCGCCGCATCAAGTGCAACGGTCAGATCGCTAACCACGCCGCTGGTCGCAATGGTAACATTGCCGCCAGCCAGAGCGCCGATACCGCTAGTGAAATATTTCGGCGCAATGGCAATTTCACTATCCTGACCGACCGTCCCCGGACGCCAGCGCTGCGCCGTATCGCCGATTTGCGTGTCGAGATAGCTGGTCAAACCACCTCTTGTATAGGACCCGCCGCGATTAAGAAACCGCTCTGACCATTCGTCGCGGCGTCCCAGCACATCGCGGCCCGCATTGATCGAGATCGATCCGCCACCATTGGCCAGTATCGCAGACTGACCGTCTAACCCTTTTGGCGAAGGCAGAAAACTGGCATCCTGCGCCACATATCCCAGATAGGCACTATCCGGGGTCAGGGAAACCTGCTGGCCCGTGCCGACAATCATCGCCGTAACCGCCGCTGGCGAAACACGCGTGCCAGCGGTATAGATCGCCGTGCCACCAACTTGCGCGCCTGCGCTGTTTCGGGCGGACACCGTTATGCCGTTTTCCCTGCGGTACGTCGCTGCCGCACCATTGCGCAGATCGACATCGCCCGCTGCGGCAACCGCGATAGAGCCATCGCCGGTTCGCACCAAAGTGCGGGAATATGCAGCCTGGCTGCCGAAATTGATGACCGGCGTTGTGGTTAAAGACCCGGCCGGATAGCCGCTTGCTTGGACCGAAACTTCGTTCAGGAATGAAGGAGTGATAGACTGGAGAAACTGCACCATATCCGCAAGCGGCGCCGTCACACCAGTGATCACGCCGCGTGTATTGACCACAAATGTATGGCGACGCCCAGCAAAAAAGGCACTTGCGGTCCGGCGCAAATCATTGGGTTTGCCAGCCGCTCCTGAACCCCAACTGACGGAAGTGTATGAATCGTTTGACAGCGCATTGGCATAGCCCAAGACGCTGGAATTGCCGATCAATTCTTCAAGCGAGAATACCGGATAGGCGCTGGCCGTCAGGCCATCGATTGCAAGCCTTAGATCGAGCGCATTGCCCAAGCTGACAGAGCCTGCCTCGGCGGTAAGCATGTAGCCGCTTTCGCCCTCAACAATGACATTGCCCTGATTGGCGCGATCAACATGCAACGGGTTGGCGGAAACGGTCGCACCGGCACCAGCGACCAGCCGCAGGCTGCTGGAGTGCATCGCGGTCCCGTCAGACAGGAGCGGAAACAACTGGGCAAAGCCCAGAGCATCGCCGCCGATGTCCCCGGTCAGCGGATCGGTATTATTGCCCAGCGCCGTCGCCGTATTGGCCTCAGGATTGTAGGGGGCAAGCACACCGGCCGCGCTTTGCTGTCTGCCGGTCAAGAAGCGGGTCAGGTTGATTGTTGCAGTATTGGCGTCACTGGCCTCGGCATTTCCGGTCGCAACATCGGAATAAGTTGTAATCTGGCTGCAATCGCGGCCAACGCCGCAGTTCATCTCCAAAGCCATATTATAGATGCGATTGCCGCCGCCTAACTGATAACTGATATAAGCGGCATCGGACTTATCAGCGAAAGTGAAAAATCCATCGCTGATCGAATGAGCAATATTTAAATTCCCCCCGGCCCTGAAGGAGAATACTCCAGCCTCGCCACTTGCCTTGCCGCCAACCCGATAGTGGAAAGACACAAAGTCCGAAAGCACTCGGCCTTCCTGACCGGGTGTAATCGCATAATATGGCGTGCCATCCTGCCTAAGGCCAAGTTCAGGAAGCGCGGTGAGCAGGTTTGCCGCTTTCGCACCAACATCATCAAGCGAACCAGCCGCAAGGTTCCAGGGGGTCAACAGATAGGCGTTCCGAGCGCTGACCAGATCAACGCCGGGCCGCAGGCGGATTGCGGAAAAGTCACTGCCGTCGGCTGCGGAAACTAAGAAATTCTGGACGAAATAAGGGATTGATTGTGTGCCGTCCGTATCGACAAAACTGTCGCTGAGGATATTGAAACCGCTTGGCGTGGGATCAAGATAGACCGTTTTGTCTGCGCCAAATACCCCATCGTAAACTCCGTTAACGGCGATTTCATCAAGGTTGTAGGTACGATAGGCTTCCAACTCGGTGAAACTGGCTCCGGTGATTTGCCCGTGCAGGCGCACGTCAACCAAGTCGCTATTCGCACCGATAAGCGGCGCGCGCAGTGAAACCGTGCCACCGGTGTCTGCCGAAACCATCTGGTAAACAACACGGTCAACCAGCGTATTCGGATCCTTGACCGTAACCGGGATAAGGCGGTTTCCGCTTTTACCAGCAGCAAGGGCCGCCTGCGTCCGCCGGGCGTTGACATCAATGATCGCACCACTCGCTACGCTAATCGCGCCGCCGGTGTTACCGATGCCGATAGTGACATTGCCCGCGCTGGCCTGACGCTGATCGCTGTCCGCATAGCCCGTGGTATGGGTATCGATCACGGCACCGGACTGGAGCGTCACCCCGTCGCGGCCCCATAGACCGACATCCCCGCCGCTGACCCGTGCCGCAGCAATTGCACTTTGCGAAAGGCCGCTCACTTCAATGCCGGAGGTATCGATGATACCGGCGATATTCGTGCTGCCACCATCGGCAGTTAGATTGACGCTGCTTGCCCGAATACGGCTCCCACTGCTCAGTGTAAGGTCGCCGACGCCTGAGCGGATCGCCAGATCACCTTGGAACCGGAGGGCATTCTGGCTGACAAAGCTATCAAGATCAAATGCCGCCGTACCCGTATCCAAGCTCAACGAGGCATTGCGCGCACCGCTGACCAGAGGATTCAACGCCGCATCGAGCAGGATGGAACCGTCTGCAGCCAGCAGATTGATTCGGCCTGCATTGCCCGTGCCGTTGTCAACAATCACACTGCTGGACGCTGGCAGGATAATGTTGCCAGCGAACGAAACAAGATTAACCGTGCCAGCACCCGCAGAAACCGTTGTCGTGGTCTGGGCATCACCATAGCTGCGGCTATACCCTGGAGTGGCAAGCGACGCCGCCCCCGAAAGAGTGATGCTGTCCATGGCCTCGATGTCTATTATCCCCGATGTGGCGGTGATCTTCACGCCGTCCACGTTCATGGCCGCGACCGGCGCGGCGGCCGAACCAAAGCTGATCCGCGCGCCTGGCGCTCGAATGCCGGCCGGTGCCGCCGCCGCAGTTGAGCCTGAACTGCTCAGCCTCACCGCCCCAGTTGTCCTGAACCCATAGTCCGGGATGACTGGTATCGTGTAAATGCCAATGGGCGTGATCTGGTCGCTGGCGGTTGGTGAGATGCGTGTCGGATCGATTACTTCTGCTCGGTCGATAATGAAAGGCGCCGCAATCGACAGCAGGGCTCCACTAGCTTGAAGACTGCCCTTCCCTTCCACATAAACGCCACCGCGCGCGGACAGGTTTATTGCGCTATCAAAGCTATAGGCATTGAACACTCCTGATCCCAGAACCAGACTTTCCGCATTGATATCGAGTATATTGCCGGTAGCAGCACAAGCCGTCACGCCGGAAGCGCTGCAACCCGCCGCAGTCGTTTTGATGCTGTTGGTGATGCGCAAAGCCGCCGTATTAATCGTCAGATGATCGGCATTACCAGTGAGCTGGGTAAAAGCGATGCCAGGCGCATCGATCGTCAAATTGCGGAAATCATGCGTAGTGCCAGCATCGAACCGGATCGCGGAAGCAGAAGATAATACAAGATTTTCCGCTGCGGCCAGTTTCGTTTCTACCGCAGCGTTCACCGTCCCCGTTTCACCGAAGACAAGGTTGGCGGCACTGATCGCTATGGCTGGCGCTGCCAGCACTGCCTCGTCGGAAATCGAGAAATTGTTATTGGTGTCCAGCAGCAGGCTCTGCCCTGTCAAATTGGCGGCACCGATATTGAGACGCGAACTGCGGTTCGCATTGGCTATCGCAAATTCGCCCTGCCGCACAACCTGCCGCTGCACCCCGTTTGACAGGCGCAGCACCGAACCAACCCCAGATTCATCAAAGGGATCGCTGTCTTGCGGTGTTTCGGTTGAGGAGATCAGATAATCGCCAGCCCGGCTGTCGGCCAAATTGCCCTTGGCCAGAATCGTTGCGCCATCACGCACATTTATACGCGATTTAGCGCCCGCCACTGCCAAAATCAGTTCGGGAACTTCGATGTCAGCATTGCCCAGCACGCTGATGCTGCTGGCGGTAATGCGAAGCCGGGTCGTGTCATCCGAATTCTCTATTCGCTGGCCGCCAATCATCAAGCTGTTGGCGTGGAGATTGGCCAGTGTCTTGCTCGACAGTACCAGCCCCGCAGCCCGCGTAGTGCCATTGGCATCGATAACGAAGGTATCACCCATAATATCGATTGCGGCACCGCGTCCCCCGCTTGCCGGCGTCATATCAAAGATACCAGCGACTTGCAGCGACTTCAGCGGATCAAGCACCACCCGCGCCGCATCTAGCGGCGAGCGCGGTATGGTTATCCCTGACGATACGGCAGCGGCCTTGACGATCTGTGTGTCGCTGGTCGTGCGGATCGTGGAGTATTTAAGGAAGCTGGTTTGCGACTGCACCGTAAATGAACGGCGCTGCGACGATGAGAAAGCGGTGCCAGCAGTGGAATAGACCCCACCCATAATCAGACTGCCGTCTTTCAGCGTTTGAACCGCGCTGGCCGCCGGAGCCAGCGCACCGACGTTTTCAACGATGCGATAGGCTCCAGGCAGCAGCGCATAGTGCGCTGGCATCAAAATATACTGGCCAGCCACCAGCCCGCCGCCGCCATCAAGCGTCACCGCCAGCCCGGCGTCAGAGCCATAAAGATTGACCGGCCCGCTCGTGCCATAATCCGCCGAATAGATCGGATCTTCCATCGCAATCTTGGCTGCCTGCATGCTTGGGACCAGCGCATAGACCTGCCGCCTGTCGGCATATTGATAGCCAGTGCCGGTTGCCGCGTTATAGCCATTACTGCTGAATACATCGGTGTTGAAGCGGCTCAATACATCGCGCGAACCGCCGGTGCCAGAGACAAACTCATAGGCAAAAACATCACCTCCGCCTCCGCCCAGAAGCCGACTGCCAACCGAAAAATCTATCGTATTGGCCGCAACGCTGAAATCGCCGCTCGGCAAGCGGGTAAGCGGCAAGGAAGTCCCCGGTGTGAAATATAACTGCGTCACATCGGTGGTTGTGCCATACGGCACATTAAGGCCCGCGCCGGAAACGACTGTCACACTGTTGGCACCAAACAGCACACTGTTTGCCCGATAGGCAGACGTCCCAAAGCTGATCTTGCCAAGCGGCGCGGCAAGATACCCGTTCTGGACGATATTGTCGGCCTGGATCTGCAGATAGGATCCGGCGCTCAGCGGCACGCTATTGTTGATATGGCTGCCAAGGAAGGTGATCGTCGATGCGCCGAGCGCGGTCAACATATAGGGAGATGGCGGATTCGTATCGGTCGCCCCGGCCGCATTTTCCAGAATGCGTTGCAGATTGCCCGTTCCAGTAGTGGTATAAACCCGCCCTGCATCGAACGTCAGATTGCCAGCGGCCACCAGACTGCCGTTGAGTACGGCACCTTGTGTCGTATCCACACGATCATCAACGCCGATCAAACGAATATCGGTTTGACTATTCAGATTGGTCTGCCCAATTGATGAATTGAACAGCACTCCACCGAAAAAGTCCATGCCGGATGCCCCAGCGGAAAATGTCACTATACCATTGCCGCTGGCGGCCGATGCAGACGCGACCGTCCCGCTGCGGCTAGCAAACACGATATAGGGCGCGGAAATCGTGGCATCGCTGCCAGAAGTTGCAGAGATGTTCACTCCAGCATTGCTGCCAATCGTAGTGCCGTCGATAGATTTTGGCGACTGAACGATCAGCGATTTGCCCAGGTTCAGGGAAAACTGGCCATCAAGCGTCAATCCGCCATTAGCGATCAGGGTGGAGAAGCCCGCGCCGGAGATCTGATCCGCATAGGCAATGTTGGCGGCTCCCGCCCCATCATCAATCGCGCGGATGACCGGCTTATACCATTCCAGCGTACCGCCGCTTGCCGCGCTGGCACCGCCGCGCGCCCTGATCGTAGCACCTGACAGTGAACCACCCGCCTTCAGCCCGATAGTTCCGGCATCGCTCCATTGCAGGCTAGACGCATATTGATTGGTCGAAACAGGTATATCGAAAGTGGCGCTGGCACCGCTGACATCAATCAGCGCCCCTGCTTTCGCCACGAACTGCATGGCTAAGGTCTGCGCCAGCGCCGGCGGCGGGGTCGGCGAAGTGCTGGTCGGATCGGGGTAGGAGGCAAAACCATAGGCCGGATTGGCGAACAGCGCCTGCGTAAGGTCGTTGGAGGGGTTGAGCGGAGATGCGGTTTCGATCGTGCCACCGTTAATTAACCGGCCAAAGGTATATTGCGCGCCGCCGGTCCGCAGCGGAGCATCAGGATTGTAGATCGCGGTTCCGGCAAGATTGGTAACGCTGCCCGATGTCAGGATGATACCATCATCGGCACTCACCCTCCCCAGGAAATAGAGGAAATGTTCATTGCCCGGTGTGGTAAAAATCTGGTTATTGGTCTGAATGCTGCCGTCTTTGTTGGTAAAACCGAACGTATTGCTCCGCGCCAAGGCAAAGCGCCCGTCAACATCCGCCGCGCCGAATACTGCAGCAAAGCCTGAACCGCCCTCCGCCGTGTCAAACAGGCCAATACCTGTGTCATTAAGCACCGACGGCCACGCAGCGATCTGCCGAATACTGCCACCGGGAATGTCAATGGTGCCGGCGTTGTAGAGTTTGGGCGTGATGATCTGAGCCTGCGGAGCGCCGACAATCATTCCGCCCGCTTCCACATCCAGTTCAATCAGGCCGCCCAGTGTAAGGTTAGCGGCCTTGCGATACCAGACTGTACTCGGCGTTGTCGGCGATAGAAACCGGCTGAAGTTGCCGCCACTCGATAGCCCTAGCAGGGCAGACTGGGTTGCCAGATCCAGCACACTTGGCAGAACCACTTGCGTCAGATCAAGCTTTTCCCCTGCCGCTATGGTGAACTTTGTTGTATCGAAAAAGGCCGAAAGACCTGCACTATTGTTATCGAACAGGCCAGAAATAGTACGCGCATGATAGCTGGTAACGTCTAGCGTACCGAACCCGGTCAGTTGTAGGAAATCGATCGGGATAACGGTCGCATTAGCATCGCCGCCGCCGCCGAATGCGATGTTTGGCGAAACCAGTTTGAAGGTGCCGCCCCCGGCAAAACCAAATCCGCGCAGGGAACCCGGCGCGACCTGAACCACGCTGTTCTGGCTTACCGGCACCAATGATGGGATGACACCGATTGTAGTCGGAGTGGCCGGCTCTGGCGTGAATGAAACAGCCTGCCCATTCACCGTCGCTCCGGCCAGTTCAGCCAGGTTGGTCTGGAGCGCCGCTGTCGTGGCATAAGTGGTCTGGTTGATCAAACTGACGCTGCCGCCGCTCGCGCTCAGATTGAACTTGCGCTTATCAGAGACAAAGGCACCTGCCGACACGTTGAGCAGCGAGCCTGAATTGATCCGGATGCTGCCGCTGATGTCACCAGCCACCGATGCGGTCAGAACCGTACCATCTAACGGGACAAAAACCTTGGGTGCGACAGTGAGGCTGACCGATCCGCCATTGATCCAGCCAGCGCCCTGTGGATTGGTCATGCCCAGATAGTCATTGACCCATTTGCCCGCGACCGACAGCGAACCGTTGACCGTGATGTCAAAAGGCCTCGGCAACGCGCTGCCTGATGCATAGGACACGGTGATGTCATCATCGGTACTGAAAGGATTGCCGACCGTCGCAATCCCTGCGCCATTCACATTGGTGAGTTGATAAGTGCGCGCAATGATCCGGCCACCCGCTACCGAAATGTTGCCGTTGAAGTTGATGCCCCTCCCTGCGTCCACCTGAAGCACGCCACCATCGGCCAGTTCCAGATCAGATTTGCCGGTAAGCGCCAGCGCCGAGGAACCCTGCGCCAGATAGTCATTTGCATCAGCAAACGTAACTCCGCCGCTGGTCTGCAACATCAGCCCAGAAAGACCGGCCTGCGACAGCATGGTATCATCAAGCAACAGTTCGGCGGCATTGGCCGCGCCTTCGCCCCTTGATCCGTGATAGACGACAATATCTTGGCCCAGACCAACGCCTGATGAGCCGCTGAACGAGCCGATCCGCAGCAGACCGCCCGACGGAAGCTGGTATTTTGAAAATTGCAGTTTGCGCGGATCGCCTACGATAGTCGCGGCAGAGGAAGGCGCGATGGCAGCTGCAATCTGGCTGGCCCCGGCGAAGGCATCGGCATGAACTACACCATCAAAACCGATCAGGCTGCCGACGATCTGCAACGCGCCTGCATCACGCCCTTCATCATAGGCGTCCTGATATTTCTGACCCTGTAGCGCGGCGTTGCCATAAGTGTCATTGAGGCCGAAACGCGGCTGGCTGGCCGTAAAACCATTGACTACGCCAACATAGGAACCATTGGGATCGGCATCGCTGATATTGACTGTGAGGCCATCGCTGGTGACTAGCTCGCTGGTGGTGATGGTGCCTGCCCCATACGTCACCCACCCGCCGGTAACATCGAACATTGCGCCCTTGGCGATGGTGATGGTTGGCACCAGCGCCGGATCAAGATTGGTCGATCCGACCACGGCGCCGACGTCTATCGACACGGTTCCCCCCTTGGTCATCAGCTCTGCGGCTGTAACTGGGGTCTGACTGATCGCAGAAGCCGCTTCGAGCAAGGGCGAACCTGCCCAGGCTACGCCATCCGAACGGACACCAGATGTGCGCGCATCAACAAATAGCGTCTGGCCGTTCAGCGAGAAGCTGCCATCGGTGCTGACCGCCCGGTAGTTAGGGGTATCACGCAGTTCGTTCTGCTTGGCCGGGCTGATCTTGATTGAATTGACCGACGCGGCGAGCTGCACAGCCTTTATGCCGCTGACATCAATAATCGCGCCATCAGCAATGTTGACCGAAGGCGGCACGGCAGGCACCTGTAGGAAGTTTCCTGCCGCAACATCCTGCCCGATCACCACATTGGCGCTAGGCGCGAAAATGAAGGCGTTGCGTTCCATCGAAAAGACCGATGGCATGAACGCTATATCATTGCTGGTATCAGCGGTCAGATAGGATGAAATCGCATCGCCAATCGCGATTTGCGACGTCTTGAACGAAGGTGGGCTATCGGCACTGCCCTGCGGTATGGTTTCGCCATTGTCGTCGGGCAGGATGACAATCCCACTGGCTTGGTCGGCAATGTCTGCCCCACTCAGTGTTATCGTACCGCCTGTCAACGCAATCTTGCCATTGCGCGAAACGCTCGTGCTCGCCTGCAACAGCCCAGAATTGGTCACTGCACCGAACGGCGCGGTGCCAAGCGAGATATAACCACGGCGCGACGTGATCAGGCCATAGTTGACAACTACCCCCTGATCAGGCGTCGCAGGAGCCGGAGTGATCGGGATGGTCGGCACCTGACTAGACAGAATCAGACCGCGCACATTGGCATCGGCACTACCACTCGCCCCTGTGGATATCGTCGCGCCGATGAAACGGCCCGCCTGCAAACTTACCTGTCCATCGGTGGCCGAAAGAGTGCCGGCATTGGTCACACTAGGTGCGACAAGAATAATGAAACCGCCGGAATCGGAAGTAATCGTTGCGCCGGAATAAACCAGCACTTCCCCCTCGGCATTCGCCGAGGCAGGCAGTGTTTCATTAACCCCATACTGCCCTGCGGACAGCAACGAGCTGAGCAACTGTCCCTTGTAACCAGGCACGCCTTGAACCAGCAGGCCGTTCTGCAGGAAAGCCGTGTTTCGATCCTTGAGCGTGGAAGCGACGAAGAACTGGTTCTGCCCGACCGACGTAACCGACGAGGCGAAGTTGCCAAGTTCCAGACTGCTGGCAATCAACGAATGGAGGTTCACCTGCGCATTTGGCCCAAACAGCACTCCCGCGCTATTCAGGATCAGCACGGTCCCGTCAGCCTTGATTGATCCAAGAATGCGGCTCGGCGCGGCGGAATTAACGACCCGGTTGACCACGGTCCAGTTCTGCTGCGCTACGCCGCCCTGCTTTTGGCTGAACTCCAGCGAGGTATTAGCGCCAACATCAAAGTTCTGCCAGCTCAGCAAAGCGCGCTGCTGGGTCTGATCGATCCGCACTTTCACACGGCCATCGCTTCCGACGCTCTGCACCGGAGCCTTCGCGCCTTCCCAAGTGTTAAGCCCTGTCGCATCGTTCGCAGCGGCGACCGATGACGGTGCGGCATTGCCTGCCACAGTTGCCGGATCGACACCCGCTGCGACATAAAGCGTAGCAGCGCGCACGGCCTGAATGGGATTCAGACCGTTATTGGCGATGCCGTCGCTCGGTGTGCCCTTGATCGCCGCCAGAGCAGCTGTACGGGCCGAAGTGGCATAGACGGCAAGTTTCTGCGCCCGCGTTTGCAACGCCTGTTGCCGCGCAAGAGCATCCTGCATGGAGGCTGACCGCTGCGGCACAGCGGTGCCTGCAGCAACCGTAGCTGGGGGATTAACCGTCCCAGCGGCAGCGCGCAACGCCGCCAACTGCGCGCGCGCTGGCATAACCGTAAGATACAGCACGATGGCACTTGCGCTAACCTCGGTCAGCAGACGGCGCAGCGCACGCCGATCCCTTCCGCGGGTCACTTGCCCTGCTCCGATTTTGCGGCGGCGGGCTGGTCTGTAACTGGCTTGTCTGTGGTTGGCTTTTCCGCAACCAACTTATCTGTAACTGCCTCGCCGCCCGGTAAGCTGCGAAGCGGCACATCGACCTTGTTGTCGTATATCGCGTCAGACAGTGCCTGCAACTCGAATTCAAAGCGGCGGCGGCCCAATTGCAGCGGATCGTGACGGTGCATCACACCATAGCGGCGAGCGTAGCCTTCAATCAACTGGCGGCTGATAGACACCAATCGGCCATTGCGCATCCGGCATTCCCCCAGCGCGGCGGCGCCATTGCGTGCCTCCTCAAGTTGCCGTTGCAGCGTGGTAATTACCTGCTGGCTGGCCAAGAGCCGCTGTTGCAGCGCCTCAACGTCTGCCAAGCTAGGAACTGGCGAATAAGGCAGAGCGGTAGCCTGCTGCTCCGGGCTTTGAGCGAGAAGTGGCGATCCCATCAGCAGCGAGACGACTAAAAAAATTGCACGACGCATCAGAAGGACACGCCCAGATCAATTTGCAGCACGTCAATCGCCAACGGTTCGCCGGAAACTTCGTTGGCGCTCAGCCAGCGCGTTCCGAGCGTAACGCCCTGACGCAGCCCCAGCGTACCACCCAGAAAGAAGCCCTTAGCATTAGTGCCACCAAGATGAAAATCATCATCACTGAAACTGTCCAGCACCGCATCGCTCCCAAGGTACTTGTATCCAGCCACCGCTTTCCATTCTCCCCAGCCTCGCGGATTGGGATGACCGAAGCTTGCCAGTATCTGGAAACCCTGTTTGCCACCGACATAGGGTGTCCGGTTGGCAACGGTGGTATCGCAAATATTGCCGCTGCCGCCGCTGCCGCCATTGTTGATCGGCTGGCCAGCCAGACCATAACGGCAGACATAGGATGGCTTGAATGCCAGGTTCCGCACATAGTCTCCGACAAGCGAGAACTCTCGGTCCTTGCCGACCGGCATCTTGAAGGACGCCATCAGGTCCAGCACCCGAAATGGCATGGTCAGCCCCACAAGTTGCGGTTGCGCCTGAACCGTGGAACTGGGCAAAGTAGGGTCCAGAACGATGCGGCGTATAAACGACAGGGTATTTCCCTTTTGCAGAAAGAACGGCGCTGTCTGGTCTGTCGAACACTGCGTCACGCCCAAATAAAGCGCACACGGCTCAGATGGGCGCCCCTGAACATTGGTGAAAGCATGATAGGCCGCAGCAAGTTTCAGTTGTGAATCATGCGGCAACGAGAAATCACTCTCGATCTGGCCCGAAAAAAGCCATTTTTGAGGCGAGGTCGTCTTACTGCTGGCCGTGTCAGGAAAATTCTGGCCACCAAAATCGAGCGGGAAAACCCCGCCACGCAGCTTGATAGCCTGCAGGCCGAGAAAATCCATCGGCATTTCTGCCTCTGCGGCGAAACCATCGAACTTCAGATCGGGGTCGAATAGGACATCCGTAGACAGGAAGGGATTGTCCATCCGGCCGGCCAACAGCGTCAGATGATCGGTCGCC
>Ga0214919_10007310_pt1 | contig 14938 bp, 18 predicted proteins | sample LL1503_MetaG_FD_177994 | JGI IMG/M metagenome (GOLD analysis project Ga0214919, IMG submission 177994) | Freshwater microbial communities from Lake Lanier, Atlanta, Georgia, United States - LL-1503 | ecosystem: Environmental > Aquatic > Freshwater > Lake | place: USA: Georgia | collected... | reverse complement strand
TAATATTTTTTACCATTAAAAATGTAATTTTTTTAAAATAATTTAAAAACGTATTAATTTTTTTTTAAATGAGGTTATAATAAACACTAATTAAAAGAGTTTATTATAAACACGTCTTTTAATAGATAATTGTATTTTATTCACAATTAACCATCTAAGTAAAACCATATAAAATATTATATAGTTTTTATTATAACCTAAAATGCTTAATGTAAATAAGTTTTCAATATGTGGTACTATACTAGTTATTTTATATTGGTCAATAATATAATCTAATATATCATTTGTATTTGATTCATCCATACTATAAATTTTAGTTCTAATATCATATAATTTATCAATATTTAACAGTTGATTTTTTAATTCTTCTATATTATATCCATTTTGTTGAATATTTATTGGAATATCATTATCTATTAAATAATTTGATATTTCATTTGTTAAATTATCATCATTTTCACCGTTCTTAGAAATAATATTTTCAATATCAATAATTAAATTATTACCACCTGTCATATTATATTTATTTAATATTGAATATTGCAATTGTTTTAATTTTAAATATTTTGATTTATATTTAAAATATAATTTTTTGTAGTTATCTTTTATATACTCTTTATTCATATTATATTAAGTTATATATTAAAATTAATATAATATACTGGAATTTTTTTATACGACTATATATATATAATGTCATACGAGGAAAAATATAAAAAGTATAAAAATAAATATTTAAAACTAAAAGAATTATCGGGGGGGGGGATTGAACTATAAATATGATAAAGTTAGAGAGATAGTAACTATATTAAATAGTGATAAGACAACTATTACTAAAGAAGATATTAATAATATGATATTAGATTTAAATAAAAATAATATTATATTAAAAGCTGTAATCTTAGACAAATCATTTGAAAAAATTGAGGATCATGCTTTTTATAATAAAAATATAACTGGTATAAATTTTGATGATAATTCTAGACTTATTTATATCGGTAATTATGCTTTTGCGAATAATAAAATAGAAAATTTATCTTTACCATCGAAAATTGAACATATTGATAATTTTGCTTTTGCTAATAATAATATAGAACAATTTATTAATTTTAGTATATTTAATACTATAAAATGGGGTGACAATGTTTTTTTTAACAATGATTTTAATAGATTAAATAAAAATTTTAATCAAAATGATATGATTATCATCGATAAACTTTATAAAAATTTTAATCAAAATGATATGATTATCATCGATAATTTTAATAAAGAAAAAAATAATTTTAATAAAGATTTTAATGAAAATGTATTGTATATCATCAATAAAATTAATCAAGAAAGAGATACAATTAAAAATGATAAAATAATTAATAATGAACAACAAATTAAAGAAATATTTATTTATAAATAAATATTATTCAAATTGGTGATAATGCTTTTGCTAATAATAATATAATTGATTTAATTTTTTGTCATAAAGATGTAGATAAACAATTTATAAGTTCATATCATTTCTATAAAATGCCATATCATTAATATTTTTAAGTTTTGAGGTACCATTAAATGTTATTTATTTCTGCTAAAAGCATTAGGACTAATTTATGTAACTGTATTTGGTATATCTTTAATATCATCTGTATTAATTATATTGATATTATCAGTTATTGTTAGTGTGTTCTTTCATCAAATGTTCTAAATTATAATTAAAATTTTTTATATTTTTCTGATTGTAATGAAACAAAGAATCATATGATTTTAATAAGTCATTATCAATATCAATTTCATGGTCATTTTTAAAGATTTCTATTCGTTCATTCATTATTTTTTTAGATAATAATATATTAAATACAATAAATACACTACTATCTTTTATTTCTATATATACATAACTTGTTAAGTCTTGTTTTATTTTATCTTTATTTGCATTAATTATTTTATCAAATAGTACTTTAGCTTGTTCACTTTTCTTTTTATATTCTTCATCTTTGTAATTAGATTCAGGTTCTATTAAAAAATAAATATTTCTATCTTTTTCGCACAATCTTACAATTCCATTATTTATAATATCATTTTCATATTTTGTTTTATCTAATTTTTTAATTTTATTATTATTTATTAGATCATATATTGTATTTTCATCTATATAATGAATATTATTATTTTTATCGTTTAAAAATGATATATATGCATTGTTTACTTTTAATATATTTACTAGTGTATGTAAATCAATTGTACGATTATGATATATATTATTGCTGCATTTGTATTTTGCATTTGAGTTATCATATAATATTTTTAAAACATCATTACTAGCGAATATTAATGCTTTATTACCCCAATCAAGTACCCCCCCATGTTGATATTCTTTGAGATTAGTATATTTATTTTTATATTTTAAATATTTATTTTTATATTTTTGTTCATCAGAGAAATACATTATATTTATATATATATATTATTATATATTAATATATTTATATTAGAAATCATACATCATATGATATTGAAGATGTATGTAAAATGGGTAAAACTAATAATATTCCTAGTTAGAGATTCGCAATATGCTACTGGTGAAATTAAAAAAGGATGTTTTGATAATGTATTACAGTCATGTTTTGCACAACTAGATAATAGGGTATTTCAAATTCCAATTGAAAATGTTGAATGCTTATTACAAAATGAATTTTTTAATTTAAATAAAGTAATATTATAGTATTAAAACTATTGCAAAATTTGCTTTTATGAATAATAAGATAAGTGGATTAATTTTACCAAATACTATTGAAAATATTGGTCAATAAGCTCTTATGAATAATAAGATAAGTAAATTATTTTTTCAACAAGAATTATTAATTAGTAAAGAAGCTTTTGTAGGTAATAAAATTAAAGAAAACGATATATCTACAAAATATATAAAAATATTTTTTATAAGACATTTTTATAATAAACTCTTTTAATTAGTGTTTATTATAAAAAAGATGTTTAATTTAACTTATATTATATTTATTTTATATGATTATATATAATAAATGTCATACGAGAAAAAATATATAAAGTATAAAAATAAATATCTAAAACTAAAAGAATTATCGGGGGGGGAGGTTATTGTGAAATGGAATAAAGAAGAATGGGATAAAGGGCAATGGTTTGAAGATAAGAACTATACATATGATAAACAAAATAAACTCTTAGTAATAAAATATAGTGAAGATAATACTATTACAAAACAAAATACTACATCTATGAAAGTTAATTTAGATCTTACTACAAATTATTTAACAAATAAAGACAAAGACAAAGACAAAGACAAAGACATTAATAAAGAAATAAAAGTAATAATAGACGGATCAATTGAAAGAATTGAGGATGATGCTTTTTATGATATGAATATAATATACTTACAGTTCAATAATCTAAATAATACTCAATCACAACTTAAATATATCGGTAAAAATGCTTTTGCGAATAATAAAATAACATCTTTAAATTTACCATCGAGTATTGAAGAAATTGGTGATAATGCTTTTGCTAATAATTTAATAAAGACGTTTTATAATAATAATTATAAGTTTTTTCATACTATAAAAAATTGGGGTAATAATGTTTTTTTTAATAACAATATTGATATAGATAGTATCAAAAAAGAAATGAATAATGAAATTAATATTTATAATAACATAGATATAGATAATATCATAGTACAAATATTTGATATTAAAAAGATGGTGTCAAATAATACTATATTATCTAAAATGTCAAATAAAATTATATTACCTAAAATGTCAAATAAAATTATATTACCTAAAATGCCAAATTAACCTATATTAACTACAATGTAAAACATCTTTTTATCATCCTAATAGAATATATAAATTACATGTTCTATTGAAATATATTATTGATATATTAATTTCAGGTTTATCATTTATACAGTATAAACAAATATTATTAGTTTATCTTATCGTGAAACTGTTAATATATATACTAATAAATATTTAAATAAATATTTATAATTAAAGTATATATGATTCAAAAATTTTAAATATTCAATTAGATGACTTTGTTAAAAATAATATATTATTAGGTGATGTTAGTTATAATAGTAATCAATTAAGAGATAAAGTATAAGTAGTAATATTGTAAACAATTAACAGCAAAAAATAAAAGAAATACTAAAAATAAATATATTTTAGCTTCACTTAAATTATATCCTGAAAAAAATTATTATTAAAAGAACATATTAAAATATAATATACTAATGCACATATAAAACAGTATAAAAGATTATCTGTTAGATATGATAAATATTCATATAATTATAATGTGTTTCTTCATTTAGCTTGTATTAATTTAATTTTAAATATAACTAACTTAAAATAGTCAATAAGATAACTAATAAATAACTTAATTATGCATAAGCTTTTGCATTTTTTTATTAATATTAAAACAAATAAGCTAATAATAAAATATTTTATTAAATTACTCTATAAAAATACTTTAATAAAAATAAATTAAATGCACTTGTACTAAACATATCTCATATTATATTAAGTTATATATTAAAATTAATATAATATACTGGATTTTTATATGACTATATATAATGTCATACGAGAAAAAATATAAAAAGTATAAAAATAAATATCTAGAATTAAAAGAATTATCTGGGGGGGGGGTGATGATGAAAACATCGTGGAAGATAATGAAAACATCATGCTAGAGTTAATATCAAACCTGGAAATATTGAATACATTACAAAATGATAAAAAAAACGAAGTCACACATTTGAAGAATTTACAAAAAAGTAAACAAACTGAAATATCAAATTTAGATTTAGATAACATTAATAAAAAAATATTAAATTTAAATATTGATATATCTCAAATAAACAATTTAGACTTTACAATAAATAAATTAAACAATGATATAAAAGATATTTTAAATAATCTTGTTACAATTTAAACTTGTATATAGTATTCCAATGTATTTTTGTGTATTTTGTATAATAAGAACATGTTCTTATGTATATGTTTCTGAAAGAAACTATATCTCTATAAGATATTCCTGTTTTAAGAATAATTATAATATTATCTATTAGTTTACTAATTGAATATTTTATATTATGATGTGTAAATTTACTTTTAAGAAAAGGTACGCTAAGTATATACTCTTCTATCATAGTAGCTAATTTTACATTAATATTTTTTACCATTAAAATGTAATTTTTTTAAAATAATTTAAAAACGTATTAAAAATATTTTAAACGAGGTTATAATAAACACTAATTAAAAGAGTTTATTATAAACATGTCTTTAATTAAATAAAATTATATTAAGATTTTTATTTAATATTTATTGTTCATTATAAAATATTATAAATATTAAAATCTACATAATTAATATATAATGTCGTACCAAGAAAAATATTTAAAATATAAAGCTAAATATATAGCTTTAAAATCAAAACAATCGCAATCGACCAGAAGTAAAATAAATAACTCAAACTTACAATTAGGTGGAAAATCAAATAATAATATGTTAAATATTGATAATTTAACTGACACACCTTTATTATCAAATATATTAGATGGGATATCACAAGGTAAAACACAAACAGGTGGTAATTTATCAGGTGCATTAAAAGATACAAAATCTGTAAATAATTTAACAGAAACACCTAGATTAATTGATATATGGGGTGGTCATTATGCTAATAAAGATGCTAATAAGTTAATTAAATTATTATCTGAATCTGAAAATAACAATACAGAAGATAAATATGTTAAAATAAATGGTGGTGCAATAACAAATTGTAAAGCATCTGAATTAAAAAAACATGTTGATAATCAACTTGATAATAAATTAAGTAATAATTTAAATAATCAAATTAATTTAAATAATCAAATTGATAATTTATGTGATAATAAAAAAAGTAATAATCAAACAAAAATTGATGAAGCATTAAAAAAACTAATTGATAGTACTATTGACATCCTTACTGTTTCAGATGTAAATGATACTGAAACTGTTTCTGCAAAATCAACGGGGTCTACAATTGATTCTGTTATTGATTCTGTTAAATCCACACTTGAATCTGCTAAATCTACACTCGAATCTGTTAAATCTACTTTTGATTCTGTCAATACAGCTATTAAATCATCATCTGCTGTTTTTAAGCAACTTAATGATAATCACCCCGCTTATAATAGAATGATTATGTCACAGCTTAATAAGAATATTAATGAAAATAAACCTGATGTAACTAAACTTTATGATAACGTTGTAGCTAAACCTGAGGGTAACGTTGTAGCTAAACCTGAGGGTAACAATCAATTTAATCATAATCCGTTTTCTGGTGGATCTAAGAAAAAAATAAAAACTAATAAAAAAAATTTTTTTGAAGAATCCGATTTATTTTCATCAAATACAATGACAATGTCAGATTCAGATTTATCATCATTTGATACTACTATTAATACCAGTGATGCAGAATTATAAATAACCTATAACTATAAATAATAAAAATTGATATTTATTAATTTAAAATAATAAATATTAATTAATAATGTCTAACAAATTTATTATTAATAATATTAAAATTCTTAGTAGTTGGGGGTATAATTTGCCATCAAATACAGATTGCACTATTTGTCGTGAAAGTTTGAATACAAATAGTCTTTATTATCAAGATAAGTGTATTGACTCTCAGATTGTTGAAGGTTCATGTGGTCATTCGTTTCATTATGAATGTATTAATCCATGGGTTCAAACTAATAAAACATGTCCAATCTGTTTTGTACAATGGATATATAAATCAGTACCAGATAAACAGTCTTGTATTAACAAAAATATTAAGATTTGAATTATCTAATATTAAAATCTAATATTAAAATCTAATATTAAAAAAATTGATTTATACTTATTTAATAACATTAAACAATGATATTAAATTAATATAATGAGTAATGTAGGTCTATCAAAAAAATATAAGGGTAATGCTGTTATTTATTCACGTGTTAGTACAAAAAATCAAGTATTTGGCTCAAGTCTTGATTTGCAAAAAGATATCAGTAATATATATTGTATTAAAAATCAATATAATATTAAATGTTGTGTGAATGAAGTTTGTTCTGCAAAAACTATTGCTAATCAAAAAAAATTACTTGATATTATTAATAAAAATAATAATATACATTTAATTATTTGTGAACCAACACGAATTTCTAGAAATTTATCAGAATTTACACAATTGTTAAAATTATGTGAACAAAAAAATATTACTATTCATTTTGTAGCTGATAATTTAATTACTAATAATACTAATGATATCAAAAAAATTTTATCATCAATTTATGATGGAGAAATTGAAATTAAAACATTAAGCAAACGAATTAAAAAAAGTATTGAACATCGCAAAAAAAATAATACATATTTATCGTCAATACCAAAATATGGATTACAATATAATAAATATTTAGTTAATAATAATATTAGTAGAAATGTTACAAAAAATAATTATGAACAATTAATTATTAAATTTATTAAAAAACTATATTGGGGATCTGATATAAAATCAATTAATTATTTATTATTTATGATAACAAATATAATACATGAAATATATAATACAAAGAATGAAAATGAAAATATTGAAAAAGTAGAATATGGAAATATGTCATGTGTTGATATTGCCAATTTCTTAAACTCTAATAATATTTTCAGGCGATCAAAATTATGGACTAGAAATAGTATTTCAACTATTGTTAAACAAAAACCACAAGGCATTTCGAATAATTTATCTTATTTGAAAATTAAATAAATTAGTTTATAATAAGTTTATAATAAGTTTATAATAAGTATTGTCTATATAAATAAGTTTATAATATGTATTGTCTAAATTAGTTTATAATAAGTATTGTCTAAATTAGTTTATAATAAGTATTGTCTAAAAAAATTGATTTTTATTGTATTTTAAATAAAAGAATAATATATTTAATGAATCATCAAAATTGGGAAACAGTTAATCTTGGTAAAAAAAATCCAAATGCACCTTCAGTTGTCAAAACAAAGGTTGCTAAACAAAAAATTAATAATAATTTAACAACCGTAAAATGTGAAAAATTGTATGATCCAAAAGAACCAGATGCAGAACCAGAAATTAAACCGATTATGGTTACACGTGATTTTGGAAAACAAATTGCATCAACACGGCTAGAAAAACAGTTAACGCAAAAACAACTTGCAAATCAATTATGTATTCCACATAATATTATTTCAGAATATGAAATGGGTAAAGGTGTATATAATATTAATTATGTTAATAAAATTAAACGTTTCATCAATAATTGATTTGTATATAGCTTATTAAATATTATTTTATTATATTTATTTAAAAAATTTATTTAAAATTAAAAAATCAAATTGGTGGACATCAAATTGGTGGACATTATACAGATCCTATTAAGAATAAAGCTGATTATCTTGATTTTTTAAATAAAATGGAAGCATTAATTAAATTAATGGTTGATTATAAAAAAGAAGCTGGCACATCTTTAGGTAATTCTGCATATCATAAGTTAGAAAGTGAACCAAAATTTTTATTTAATCATGAAAAATTAATGTGTATCCTTATTAAAACATTTAAAGCATCAAATTATGTATATCAAATAGAAATTGATAGAGATACAAAAATATTTACAGATACTATATATATCGATGGAAATATAACTAAATTTGCATTAAAATATTGTGATATGGATAAAACGTCATGTACATTTTCTGCTTGTAAAGAACTTGATGCAATAGTAAAACTTTCTAAACTAGTTGTAAATAAAATTTGTAATTCATATATGCTTTTTTTTGGTTTTTTAAATTGTGGTTGTATAGATTTTACTAATGATGAAACAATAAATATAAAGTTAGACGAAGATATAGACGGAGATGAATTTAAACATTATGATCGTTCTGTAATTATAACTAATTTTATAGAAAATTCAAAACATATATCTAAGGATGGTAAATTAGATGATAGACAATTATTTGAATATTTATATAGTATAATTTGTTGTCTTGCAAATTATGGATTAGAAATATCTGATAGACATAATGATAATTATTTAAGTTATCCTGATACATCAGGCATAATATATAAAATTCATGATAAACAATTTTATTTTCCTTCTTTTAATGCATTATGTTTTATTGATTATCAAGCTAATTCACCTGCTATAAAAGATTGTAATGATAAATTTAATATTACTGAACAATGTACTTTTATAAGAGATTATTGTGATGTTAATGCATTAATTAAACTAAATTCACAAATAAAAATGGGAACTATAAAAGAACTTTTAGATTCTTTAATAACAAATTTTAAAGAATATAATTCTGTAGAAGATGTACCATGCGATATAAAAACATTTACATATGCTATTTTATCACAATAGGGGTCAAACTAATTTAGCTTTGCTAAATTAGTTTAATCTTATCAAAACTTTGTTTGATAAGGTCAAAATTTGTTTGATAAGGTCAATCAGTTAATATACTTTATGCAACTATTATAAAAATAGTTACATAAAATAAAATAAATTAATCAATAAAATCACAATCTTCATTTACTTTTTTAATTAAGCTAGTATCATAATCAATATGATTATCAATTGTTTCAGAAATTATTTTATTATTTTTAACTTGAATATTTTTTATTTCAAACCCCATTTTCTTATATAATTTCCGTCTATATGCACCTTGATTAATAAAACTATTTAATTGATCTGTAAAGTCGTAAATTACTGGGCGTATATTTAGATTAATTTTTCTAATAACTCGTCCAACAGATTGTTCAACTTCTTTACGTGGTGTTACCATAAATAATGTATTAAGTTCTGGTATATCAAGACCTTCTGATGCCATACCATATGATGCAAAAATTACTTGGGCATTTTTAGCAATATCTAATAATTTTTGTTTTTTACCACCAATATAAAAATCAGAAGTTGCAATTTCACGTTCATCTAATCTTTTTTTTAATACTTTTAAATGTTCGAGTCTATCAGATAATATTAAAATTCTTCTTCCTTCTTCTTCTAATACTTGTTCAACCATATTAATAATAAATTTATTTCTTCTACCAATAGTTGTTATTTTATTAATAGTTTTTGGTCTATTTATATCTCCGGTATACATAAAAAATTCTTTAAATTTTTCATGTTCAATATCATAATTAACAATATTAACTAATACTTTATTATTTTCTTCAACTTCTGATTTATACATTATATCACCTAAATACCAATATAAAATTTTTTCTAATTTATCTGCTCTTTTTGGGGTCGCACTTAATCCAATTGTTATTTTTGCTGCAATTATTGGTAAAGCTTTAGAAAAATATTCAGACGGTGCATGATGTGCTTCATCAAATATAACTAATCCAAAATCTTTAAAAATAATTGGATCATATTTATCTTTTGCTATTGATTGTAACATTCCAATTACTATATCTTTACCATCAATATCTATTTTATCTCTTTGAATAATTCCAATTGATGCATCTGTAAAATCAATAGCTCGTTCTTTCCATTGATTTAATAAAAATGTTTTATGTACTATTACAAGTACTTTAACTTTTAAATATGCTGCTAAAAATAATGAAAGTACAGTTTTACCTGCAGCACATGGTAAACATATAACACCACCATCATTTATTTTAATATATGATAATATATGATCAATAATAGTTTTTTGTAAAGGTCTTAATTCTCCCTTAAATTTAATTTTAATTTTTTTCCCTTTTAATTCTTTATCTATTTCTGGTTTCCCAAATTTTTTTAATCCATAAAATTTTGGAACTGATAAATATTCATCATTTTCTTGATAAATTGTAAAACTTGTAGGTTCTTCTTTTTTACCAAAGGAATATGGATTATAAGGTTTAACTGTAAGTTCTTTCTTAGCTATTTCAATATTTGACAAATATTTGTCAATTTTTGGAATTAAGTAGCCTTCTTTGCATAATATAGTTTTAGTCATTATTATAATAAAATATTTAAATTTAGCTTTAAATTTTCAATTTTATAAAAAGTTTAAGATTTTTTTATAAGTTATATTATAATGGACTACAATAACCAAACGTCAAAAGATAATTACATTAACAAAACTTTATATACTGTTGCTGGTTTGTTACTGATATTATATGTTGTTATGGCTGTACCAAAATTACCTAACTCTATCGTTAATACGTTTAATAATAAACTGTTTATATTGTTATATATGTTTTTAATTGCTTACTTGGCTACAAAAAATCAGTCAACCTCTATTATTATTGCTGTTGCATTATTAATAACTATTCAAACAAAAACTTTAAGAGATTCTAGCAATGATGTATATGAAGAAAATAATTATAATGAACCATTTGAAGAAACACAAGAGGTCTATCAACCAGCCTCTCAAGAAGTCAATCAAGAAGTTAATCAAGAAACCAATCAAGAAACCAATCAAGAAACCAATCAAGAAACCAATCAAGAAACCAATCAAGAAGTCAATCAAGAAGTCAATCAAGAAGTCAATCAAGATGTTATGCAACAACTTAAATCAGATGCACTTGATAAAGCTAATAATTTTGGTGCTGCGGCAGAAGAAGCAAAGAACAGAGGTGCACTAGATGAATCTGAATACTATGCTAACGAAGCTGCGAAACAAGGAATAAAATTTGAATCACTTGTTAAAGCTGAACAATACGGTGTTGCTGCAACAGAAGCAAAGATCAGAGGTGCACTAGATGAATCTGAATACTATGCAAACGAAGCTGTGAAACAAGGAATAAAATTCGAATCACTTGTTAAAGCCGAACAGTTAATTGCTATTGCAGAAGAAGAAATGAAACATGGTAATACTGAAAATGCTAATGCCAACTTAAAAGAAGCTGCTAATGAAGAATCTAAAGTTGTATCACTCATTAAATCTGAAAATTACAATAAGGCAGCTGAAGAATTAAGAAAACAAGGTGCATTAACAGAAGCTGAATCTTATTCTAGAGAAGCTGTTTTAGAAGAATCAAAAGTTCTTGGAACTGTTAATTCAGAATCTATACAACCAGATGTTTCAAAAGAAATAAATAATATTCCTACTGGTTTCAGTTTCACAGAACATGCCGATATTTATAATATTGAAATACCAGAAGTTAAAGAAGTAGTTAAAGAAGTAGTTAAACAAGTAGTTAAACAAGAAAATAATCAAACAGCTCAATGTAATTCTGAAGATGTAGGTGTAGATGGTTTATATGATTTTACATATGCACCATTTTAATATGTATCAGTTTGTACATTTCACTTTTACTTTTATAAAAAAATAATTGTTAACAATTATTTTTTTATATTAAATATATTTCTATCTATTATTAATGTCAAAATATTATAATAGTAATAATCATAATCATAATCATAAAGTAACTGAAGATTATATACAAAAAAATTATAATTTTAAAGAAAAATGGGACAAACAATGTAGTAAATACGATGTTGGTGATTTACCTAGTGTATTACCACCAGTAGATAGAATTATTGTAATTGGTGATATTCACGGAGATATGGAAATGACACGTGAATTATTAAAAGTTGCTAAAGTTATTAATGATAATGATGATTGGATAGGTGGTAATACAGTAGTAGTTCAAGTAGGTGATCAAATAGATAGATGTAGACCGACTATTGATTCACAATGCGATACACATGGAACTACAAAATTAGATGAAAATAGTGATTGGAAAATTTTACAATATTTTACAGATTTACATAAAAAAGCAAGAGATGTAGGTGGTGCTGTTTATTCACTAATGGGAAATCACGAATTAATGAATGTTAATGGTGATTTTAGATATGTTTCATATAAAGGTATAGAAGATTTTAAGTATGAAACACTATATAATACCCTATTACCTAGTTGTGCAAAGCACGACTGTAATACCCTTGATGATGAAAGTTCTGTTACTGTTAGTTCAGAAAAGAAAACTTATTATAAAGGTATGTTAAAAACACAAAACTCTTTTACTATGACTTCTAAAAATAAAACTTTTTCAAATCCTACAATAGATAATGAAAATTCTTTTAACTCTATTTTTAATTTTGATAATGATAAAACAAATTTAAGAAAATGGGCATTCAAACCAGGAAATCCAATTAGTGATTTTTTAGCTTGTACAAGACAAATGGCTATAATAATAGGATCAAACTTATTTGTTCATGCAGGAGTATTACCGCAAATTGCTGAAAAGTATAGTGTTACAAATTTAAATCAATTAATGTGTTTATATTTATGGAATAAATTAGAATCACCAGCAACATATAATGAAATATTTTTATCATCTGATATCTCACCATTATGGAATCGTGTTTTTGGTAAAATTGGTATGAACCAGCATTCAAAATCAAATTTAAATCAACCTATAGAAATAGCAGATGCATCACTTTTATGTTCTAAATTACTTAATCCTTTAAAAGAGATATATAAAATTGATAAAATATATGTTGGTCATACACCTTTAATGGATCATGGAATAAGTAGTGTTTGTGATGGTAAAGTTTGGTTAACTGATTTTGGTGCATCAAAAGCATTTGATAAATTTGATACATCTGCACCACATCGTAGTGAAATACGTAAAGCACAAGTTTTGGAAATCTTAAAGGATGGTGAAATAATTAATATTCTTAAATGATATTGTTATTTATTTTTTTTTGAGCTTTTTCAAGATCCTGTCTTATTTGTATGAAGATCTTATTATTTTCATTATTTATTTTTTCAATTTCGTTTTCAAAATGTATGTTCTATGAAGATATCTTTATCTGAATGTATGTTCTATGAAGATATCTTTATCTGAATATTTTTTAATTTCATTATTTATTTTTTCAATTTCGTTTTCAATTTTTATTTTTTGAATTTCTAATATACATTTTTTTTGATAAGATATATAAATATTTATTTCTATATTTATATCATCTTTATCTTTTTCATCTTTTCTTCGTTTTTGAATTCTACCCATTATTAATTTTAGATAATTCAAAAACTGAGTTAAATTGTAAACTACTGATTTAATTATTTGTGGATTAATATTATCTTTGATTTCTTTTTTATAATTATTAAAATTATCATAAATAATATTTATATTATTTTCATTTATGTTAATGGACTTTCCTTTTAATTTATAGAATTCATCATTAAGAGAATTAATGTGTATATCTAAATCCTTAATAGTATTATTTAATATAGTTTTATAAGCCTCTAAATCAGTCACCCCCCCCCCAATTGAGATTTATTTAGTTTACCACCATTTTGATTAATATTAAAAAAATCACTCATATTTTGATCATTAATTTTAACATTTACGTTTTTATTATTTACTTTAAAATTTTTAAAGAACGTTTTAACATCATTAACAGATATATTGTTATGACCACCACCGCTAAAACCATAATTATTTCTTTGTTTGTTTTTATTACTATTTTTATTTTCTAAAGTTACAGTTGATGTTTCTGACATACTATTAGTACTAGATTCAGATGTTAACATAGATATAAGTTTATTCACATCACGTATAGAATTACTATTAGTAGATGTTGCAGAATATCCACCACCAGCTTGATTAACAACAGCAGATGAAGTTACAGAATAATTAGTTTTGTCAAGATTTGTAGATTTACTAGATTTATTAGCTATATCAACAATATTAATTCGTGATGGTAATGACATATTTGATTCAGTTATAGTATCTAAAATACCATTTAAATCATTTTTAAGAAACACATTAGACATTCTAATATATATTAATTTAGAAATTAATATATATTTTGATAAAATATTAATAATTTTTTATATTAGACGTGTTTATAATAAACTCTTTTAATTAGTGTTTATTATAACCTCATTTAAAAAAAAATTAATACGTTTTT
>Ga0214919_10007309_pt1 | contig 14941 bp, 13 predicted proteins | sample LL1503_MetaG_FD_177994 | JGI IMG/M metagenome (GOLD analysis project Ga0214919, IMG submission 177994) | Freshwater microbial communities from Lake Lanier, Atlanta, Georgia, United States - LL-1503 | ecosystem: Environmental > Aquatic > Freshwater > Lake | place: USA: Georgia | collected... | reverse complement strand
ATCTGTTGAATCTTATTAGCCGTCATTAATTGGACGACTACATCACGATTTAAGTTAGGAGGGACAACCAACGCATCATGATGAACAATGCTCTCAATGTGGCTTGCAAGATTCAAACCTTTCAATAATCCGCGGCGGATGTCACCGTCCGAAATCGTGCCTAAAAGAGCCCCCGTTGCATCGGTTACCAAAACAATTCTTAAAGAAGCTTCATTTAAGACTTGAATCGCCTCTTTAATGTTTGAATTTATGGGTAAAACAGCTTGGGACCAAAGTTGCTCGTTAGAGGTCATTTTTCTGGGTCGAACGTCATGCGAAAATTATAAGCCACGGAACGTTTTTTAACGATTCCTTTAAGAGAGGACTCTTTTAGGGCCTTTACTACCCTGGCACTCGCCCCACGTTCACCGTAAAAACTCTTTCTCACTGCTAGATTTAATATAAAATCCAGAGAATACAGCTTCTCTACCGCACGCCTAATTACCTTTTCTATTGGTTCGTAATTTATAACGCTAGTTGCCTGAAGTCGGCCCAACTGCCTGTCGCCGATTGATATATTCATATATTAAGAATACTCTATTTGATGAATATCATTTAAAAGCATTAATGCACTGCCGAATTCCAGTCTCAATATCATAGTACTCACTCCATCCCAATCCTTTTATTTTGTCACTTATGAGTTTGTATCTATCCAGGTCATTGACTGGGTCGTTTTGATTTTTAGATTTAAAAATTAATTGACAACCAGTTATACCAGAAATAATTTCACATATCTTCAATACACTGATATTTTCTGATTGAGAAACATTGAACGCTCCTTTTAATTTATTATTATATGCAAACAATATACTTGTTGCGACATCATGCGCGTGCACAAATCCAATTACTTGTTCAAAAGGAGGGTAAATCTCAATCCTCTTATCTTTTAAAGCCCCCGATATAAAATTCTCAATCATTCCATTTTTTAATTTATTTCCACCATATATACTAGAAGGTCGAATCAGGCAGGCATTTAATCCATCAAGTACTTGTTTCTCAATTTCAATTTCTCCTAAATACTTTGACTCCCCATAAACACCACCAAAATTATTTAACCCGATTTCAGAAATTTCTAAAATTCCATCGCTGTGCATATCTTTATAAACAATTGCACCTGAGATGTAGATAAGATGTTTTCTATTAACACGAGACCATTTAGCAACAATTGAAAGGTTTTCTACATTCATTAAATATATTTTTGAATCCTTATTTAAGAAGGCACTCTTTTCATCTATTGTACTTGCTAAATAAACTAAAGATTCAACTTCACTAAATACATCATCTAAATCATTAAAACTTATTCTTTGAGATAAATCTAGAAAAGTTGAGTTTGAAGAAAGTTTAGAGGATGATAGTCTCAGGGTTATTTGATCTAAAGACGCAAGTCGAATTAACTCACCAGCCAGTCTGCCATTTGATCCAATAACGCCAAATGTCATAATTACTTCACAATTATATCTTGGACGTATCTTAAAACAGTTCCCTCTTTTAATTTGACTAATTCTAAAGATTTTTTATCATAGAAACTAGAAATTGACATTTCTGGTTCATTAAAACCAAAGTAAGATCGTATTCCAGTTGTTCCAGAGAATCTACAGTTAATTTCCAGCAGTTTCGGTCCGCTACTTGTTTCTATTAATTGAATATTTAATGGACCTGAGTAGTCAAGTGACTGTGCAATCTTTAAGAGATAATCTTTAAGGTCAGGTTTTGAAACAACTTCGACTATCCAGGAAGTACCATTTCGCAGAGTCCTTCTTGCTACGATAGGTCCAATAAAATTTCCCTTGCTATCCTTGAAAACACTACAAGTGTATTCAGATCCTAGAATATCCTGCCTTAAGTGAATCAACTTTTCTTGAATTAAAGGGTTAGGTGTTTTTGCAATAAACTCTCGCGCTTCCGCAAGCGAGGTCACACTAACTACGCCTCTGGATGCTGTTCCAAACCTCGGTTTAATAATCAAAGGAAAATCTATTTCTCTAAAAATGTTTTCTAAATTTGTTTCATTTGTAACTAGATAAGTTTTTGGAATAGATATATCTCTGTTTTTAAAATACTCGTAAGCTTGCCATTTATCGTTAGCTAATTCAATGGTCTTTTCTGGAGATACAATTACTATAGCTTGTGTAATTGATTCTAACAAAGATTTACTTTTAGATAAAGTTAAAACATCATATTCATTACCGGGTAGTACTACATCAATTTTAGTTGATTTGATTAGTTCTATGAATTTTTCAAAGTTATCAGATTCTTCAAGTTTCCCAGTTATAAAATGATTTTTGGTTAAATACAGACCAGCTGCATATTCATGCGAGTCTGACACAAATACATTATGCTTTTTCTTATTCAGTGCAAAGTATATTCCCTGACCAACGCCGCCACCTACGCCTGTAACTAAAATATTTCTTTTAAATTTCATTCAAAAACCTTTCAATTTTACCAACACAATGTCCTAATCTTTCGACCTCATGGACGTCAGAGCCAATTGAGATTAAAGCATTTTCTTTAATAAATAATCCTAGTATGAAATCAAAATTTTTATGGTATTTACTATTAATTTCAAGAGCAACTCCATGTTTTTTGCTTAATTCGATAAGTTCAATCCACATATCTAGGGTAGGTCGCAGATTGAACTTTTCGAGAGACATTCCAAACGGATGGGCAATTATATTTGCTTGAGAATTTCTAATTGCAGATTTCATCAAACTGAATTCAAGATTCAGGACATTGCTCACTGACATATCGGAGAACTCGATAACATTGCCATCAGGATCCGGGAACCTGTGGACACTAGCTAAGATTAGTTCACAAATACTATTTACTGAATCTAAAATTTCTATTTCTCCATCAAGATTACAGATTCGTACCTCTGATCCTAAGTGAACTTTAGTATTTGAAGGCGTTAGTTCTTTTACACGGTCAGCAAATTTATTAAACCAAGATTCACTTGTTTTAGACGAATGCTCAGTGAAAACAATTTTTTCAAGCATTAAGTTCTGAGCCTTCTGATATATTTCACTGATTGAATTTTTACCATCTGTCCAGTTTGTATGAATGTGAGAATCAATTTTAGGTAGTTCATAACGAAGAGAGTTTGCTAGAAATACAAAATTATGATTGATATTTAACATGATTAAATTAAGTCAGAACGATAGATCTGTCTACCTTTTTTCAAATTTCTCTTAAATCTCTTTCCTATAATATTAATTAAGTCTTCCGAAGGAATTCCTCCGGCTAATCTTAGTGATTCAATATTTGTCCAAGTTACCTTGGTCTTCGCACTTACATCTTTACTGACAATTAATGATCGTCTAATAACTTTTTTGTTTTGAATTTCACAAACTTGTGGGATCTTTTCCCCGTCGCCTAGCATTTTTTCTGCCATCCGAATTTGTAAAACCATTTCCCTAAAATTAGTCGGATTTAAAGAAGCCTTATGGTCTGGTCCTATTAAGTCATTATTTAAAGTTAAATGCTTTTCAATAACTTCAGCACCTAAACCAATTGCTATAACTGCTGGAATTATTCCCTTAGAATGATCAGAATAACCAGTTTTCAAATTAAATCGCGACTTAATTGTTTCTATGCTTTTCAGATTCAACTGATTGTCAGGTACCGGATAAGATGAAACGCAGTGCAATAATGTAACTCTCTCTTTTAAAATCTTCTTATTTTTTGATGAATCAAAAATATTCTTATAGTTATAACTATTCTTAACCTTTTCATTATTATAGCCACTTAAAATAACAGAAAGTGCAAGCTCAATTTCTGTTAAGGTAGATGCTCCGGTCGAAAGGATTATATTCATCCCATAGCTAGCCGCTTTGTGGAGATGCTGAAAATTTGTTATCTCGCCTGATGCGATTTTAATTTGTTCTAATTTTAAATCATTTGCAGCAAAGTCTAAACTTTCGAGATCAAAAACCGAGGCAAGAAAATCTATCTTCAGCTTTACACAATATGCTTGTAGTTTCAAAAATTCAGATTTAGAAAGCTTTAATTTTTTTATCAAATCCATTTGATTTGTTATGCCTTTGCGCTTTTGGTAGCTAGCTAACATTGTATTCTCTGAGACAACTTTCTCAGGAACAAATATTTGAAATTTTGCTGCGTCAGCTCCAATTTTTTTTGCTTCTCTTATTAGTTTTTTTGCAAGCAGGAAACTACCGTTATGATTAACACCGATTTCTGCAATTATGTATACTTTTTTCATTTATCTGTATCCATTCCATAAAAATTCTTCAAGAAATTAATTATTAATCTGCTTGGTGAGATGAAATTATCATCCAGATCGCCTTGAGAGTTTTGTGAATTACTTTTACTTGCTATCGAATATTGTTTAGTTATACTTTCAACTGAAAAATCACAATCATATACGTTTCCTTCTTTATAACGACCAAGTTGTCTATCGCCAATATTTACTGCCGGAACATGAAGAATAGCAGCTTCAGTTAAACCGCTTGATGAATTACCTACCAAACAATTAGCATGAATCAATAAATTAAAATAGTCTAGAGATCCTAAGTGATAAAAAAATTTACTTTTATGTGAATTATTCAAAGTCCAATTCAGCATTCTCTTATTTATTTGACTGCCACCGTCATCGTTATTAGCAGCTGTTATTACAAAAAATCTTTTTTCTATGGATTCCATAAATGCGATCATAGTCTCTAATTCATATTCAGTTAGGTTTGGATTTTTTGTATTTGGATGATAGGTAACAACCGATATTTCGTAGTCTGTACTAATACTTAACTTGTCAAGAAGATTTTTTCTATCTCTAAATTGTTTTTTATACATATCAATGCTATCAATTGCCATGTAGCCAACAATTTTTGTATTTTCCATATCTATTCCAAGGTTTCCTAACTCAGTAGCATGATTCTCTTTAGCTGGGAAGTGTAGTTTTGAATATAGAGAGATACATTTCCGAAACTCATTATCTTTTGAGCCAAAAGTAGTTTCACCGCCACTTATGTGGGCTATATTGATGCCACGTAAAAAAGCAACTTGGGCGATTGCCAGCGTTTCAAACCTATCACCCAGCACTATAACTAAATCAAAATTCTTCATTTTGATAAAATTATTAAATTCACTTTGTACTGAAAAAAAAGTTTCAACAGAGTTATCAAAATTCTTATAATCCATGATATTTATGTTATCGAGCGTATTAATACTCTTAAACTCTGTTTCATTTTCAATCTCAAGTTCTTTGATTAATATTTTTGAAACTAAGAAATCAACCTTAAAACCATCTTTATTGGTAAAATTTAAAAATAGAGATTTCATAAGCCAGTAATCTGACCTTGACATACCAACTAGCAGTAAATTTCTCATTTGATTAAACTTGCAGCTTCCTCATAGATTCTTAAAATAAATTTATTAATTTCCGCCACCGTTAAATCATCCTTACAAGGATACCACTATTTACGAGACTTTCTTTAATTTTATTAATGTTAAATTTTTAATAATGCAACATTGAAGCAATAGCCACTCCACTCGCACCGCTTTTTGCAGCCATAACTATGTCTTCAATAGTTCTAGCTCCACTGTGTGCAATTTCTGGACATTCGACAATTTTCGTGACTTTATTTATTAATCTTAAGTCAAAACCTTTTATTGTGCCTTCAATATCAATAGAAGTAAGTAGAATGTCACCTATTCCTTAATCTACAGCTTCTGTGACCCAATCTAGTACTTGTTTATTAACGTTTTTTCTCCCGTTATCAGTCATAACACCTGTAAATTATTTATTCTTTGCTTCAATTCTGAGGACAATTTCTTGACGTCCGAATACGCACACCTGTGTCCACCAGCCCCAATTGAGATCAAATCGGGTTTGCTCAAGATTTACCTGCCATTAAATTTGGACTACTAGGAATGTTAATTATGCGCCGAGAGAGGGAATGCGCAGTTGTGAGATCCATCGAAGGAGCGCCTTTAAAAGGCAATAGTTCGTTCATCAACACCCATGCTGGGCGCGTCATTAGCCCAGCTACATTAGTAGTTTCTAATACTAAATCTCGGTTTTGGGATTGATTTTCATCAAGCAAGAGCGTCTGAAGCCAATAATTACTTTGGCAATTCGCGGGTTCCTTGAAAAGTGAAACTCCTTGTACATTCACGAAAGCAGTTTGGTATTTTCCAAATAGTTCTCTTTTAGCTTCCAGTTTAGATGATAGCTGTTCCAACTGAGCGCATCCCAGCGCGGCATTCAGATTAGGCATGCGGTAGTTATATGCAACTTCATCATGGCGAAATTCCCATGCATGACTAAGTTTTGCAGTTGTGGTTAAATGTTTAGCGCGACGCGCCAAATCAGCATTATTGGTAAGTATGGCACCTCCACCGCCAGTGGTTATAGTTTTATTTCCATTGAAGCTTAATGTTCCAAGCAAGCCAAACGTCCCTGTGTGTTGACCTTTGTAAAAACTCCCCAAAGATTCGGCTGCATCTTCGATCAGAACTAGATTGAAATCTTGCGAGATTGAAATTAAGCCCTCCAAATCCGATGGATGACCATATGTATGCATTGGAACTATGGCGCGAATAATTTTTCCAGTATTCCTATTTATACATTGACCTGCCTCCATCGATGTATTTCTTTGTAAATATTCCCGAAGTTTATAAGTATTAATTCCAAGAGTATTCTCTTCGCTGTCCACAAAATGTGGGCTGGCTCCACAGTACTCAACTGAATTTGCTGTGGCTACGAAAGTTAAAGCTGGGATCAAAACTTCATCATTAGCTTTTACACCTGCTAGTTTTAAAGCAATGTGAAGTGCCGCAGTGCCATTTACAACACAAATTGCATATTTAGCGCCTGTATATTCTGACAAATTTCTTTCAAAATTGTCAACAAATTTTCCAACGGAAGAGACAAATGTTGAATCTAAGCATTCTTTCAAATAAAGCCACTCGTTGCCATTAAAACTTGGCTCATGCAAAGCTACTGAACCATTGCCAACAGTTTTTCTAATTGCTGATATAATTTCATTTGCAAGGTTGTAGTCTTTCATTCTAAATCCAAAATATAATTACCGTAATAATTTTTGTTTTTGTTGTCGCTCTTGTAATTGCCAGCTTGGATGTATGAAAGTATTTCCAAAATACCCTTCTCAACGGTGTATCTAGGTTTAAAGCCAAGAACATTTCTGATTTTACTAAAATTAACCTTGTAGTTTCTGGGATCTGAACCATGTTCTTTGTATTGAATACTCGCAGTTGGAACATGTTTTTCAATTAATTCTACAATCTGTCTTTTTGTAAAATTATTCATGTCGCTTCCAGCGTTGAAAGTTTCATTTTTCACTAATTCTTTGGGCGCACCTAAAACAAGTTTAATGATGTACGCAAAGTCCCGAACATGACAATATGGCCTCCATGTATCTGGGTCGAAAACTAAGAGTCTTCTACTAAGCGCAATTTCTTTAACAAATTCATTAATAGTTAAATCAAATCGCATTCGTGGTGCAACACCGAATGCTGTAGCAAATCTCAAAATAGTAGGAGTGAATTCCTTTCCCCCAAGAGCGGAAAGTAAGAATTGTTCGTTTTCGACTTTTGCTTTGGCGTATAGTGATAGAGGAGCTGTTGGGTATGATTCGTCAGCAAGTGCTCCGTCTGGTATTAGTCCATAATTAGAGCAGGTAGAAACAAAAATAACATGTTCCGTTTTACTTTTTGCGAGAACTCTTATGCATCTTTTTACAGAAACATCGTTTATAACACTTGAGAATTCAGGATATTTCTTGGTGATTGGGTCACCAACTAATCCAGCTAAAAGTACTACCTTGTTTATTCCGACGAGTGCCTTAGATATTGCATTTGTATCACCCATATCACCTTCTATAAAACGAAATTTATTATTGCCAATGTAGCTATTAAGTGCAAATTTATTATTATAAATTAAGCGATCAAAAACTGTAACTTGGTAGCCGTCAGCAAGCAGCTCATCAACTATAATTGGACCTATGTACCCTGCCCCTCCAATTAACAATACAGATTTTGACATTTAGGCTCCTTGAGAAAATTGATCTGACCAAGAACAGTCTATAACTTTTAAGGTTATGAAATTACCGCTTCACTGGTATTTATCAAAATTGTATAGTAATAACATGGTCGGCAATCCAACGGCCAAATGGTAAGGCGCTAGTCCAACCTGGCGAAACTGCATTTAAGACATGCGTAGAGTTCACTTCAGATTTCACGACGAAGTCCTGAACAAGCGCTCCTGACTCAAGGTGCACAAGTTGCGCTCTAATACCTGGAGGACATTTATGCCATGTATTTAATCTAGATGCGCTTGGAACTAATAGCGCGGACTGCTTTACGAGATTTTTTTGAATAATTTTTGGCCATTCGCTTTTTATTATTCCTGATAAGTTGTGGGAATTTCCATTAGATATTGAAAAAATTGCTTTAAATGACTGGAAGATATCAGAAGTTGACCAACCATTTGCAAATGAATATTGTTCGCGGCCAAAAATTGGAATAGCAGTCGGTCCTATCTTAACTTTCTTGTCAATTGTTTTTGTAAAGTGCACACCGAGAAAAGGATTTATCGGATGAGGTACAGGATATACAAGTCTTTGAATTGGTAGGTTTGCCTCCTCTGTTGATCTATAAATACCCATAAAGGGAAGCATGGCGTATTCGACTCCAACACCAACTGATCTAGAAATTCTATCTGCTTGGGCACCTGCAGCATTTATAACATGATTAAATTGAAATCTATTTTCAACATCTATTATTTCATTATTGATTCTTTTAAGAGAAACTTTGACGCCAAATTTAATTTGCCCACCTAGAGAAAGAAATTCATTCATTACCGCTCTGGTAATCGCTCTTGGTTCGGATATTGCAGTGCTGGGTGACCAAATAAAGCGATTATGAGTTAAAGCTAATGGCTCAAAGTTTTTGATTTTGTTTTTGTCTAAAATTTCAAGATCTACACCATTCTTAATCCCCTGTTTAAAAAGTGCATCCAGTCGATCATCTTCTTCGGCACTACTACTAACAACTACTTTTCCTACATTCTTGATTGGAATTCCATACTTTTTTCCAATACTGCGAATTTCCATATTTCCATCTCTGCAAAACTTTGCTTTTAAAGAATCAGAAGAATAGTAAAAACCGGCGTGTAAAACGCCTGAATTCCTTCCACTTGCATGGCTTGCGATTAAATCCTCTTTATCCACGACCATAACTTTCAAGTTGGGTATGGATTCCAACAAAGCTATGCCGGTAGCCAGCCCAACTATTCCAGCACCGATAATCAAAACATCGCATTTTTCTTTCAAAATGATGCCTCCCGTGTCGATTGAAAAATGGTCACAACTTTTCTTGCAGCTCAAGCCGAATAAATCATATTTAACACTTTAAGTGGTTCCATTGCAACCACATTAACTATATATTCATTTGAGAGTATGAAAACTACAGTAATAGATGTTTTATAATGCGAGCCGCTAATTGGTGAAGGCTGGTAGGTCCGTAAGAGCTGGTCTAAAAGAGACACTTGTAAAACATTAAAATATTCATTATTATTAAAAAATTCTTGTTTATCAAAATTTGCTTCATACGAAATCTAAGAATACTTACCTGATTAGGAATTCAACAAATCTACATTGAAATCATTGACAAAGCATCCTCATAAAAAAGATTAATCACATTCAGATATAAGCGCTAAAACTATATTGGATAGTTAGGGCAAAATAACAACATCCATGTAATTCTAAAACCTACCAATAAATTATTGCAATGCGCTTGCAATCCTTAACCAAAACTGAGTATTAACCTCTTCCCGTGCATAATTAATATATGCGGTTCGAAAAACGTCGCTATAAACGGTTAAAACCGATAAGTTGTAGGTATCGACTAAGTCGGAATAAGATGAGAAGGGATAAATTCCTGAATTTAAAGGGAAAAATTCACGCCATAACTCATCTTCGTCTGTGATCACAAAGCATCCAAAAATTGCAGCTTCCAAAATCCTTGACTTAAGTTGATTAATATTATGGCGGCTATTTCTCGAAAAATTTAAAGTCGAATTAAACAAAATGAATTGTTTGAGATAATCTTCATAACTAGGCGTTTTTGAAGAAGATTTATGTGGATTAATAATTATATTGATATTCATTTTTAGTAGATTATCAAGTTCTAACTCTCTATATCCATAAACTGTTCCAAAAAAAGTTAAACCGGATTTTCTCATCGGTGCTTTTCCAAATTTCTTGTCTATATTAGCGATAGTAGCGTTTGATATTGGTAAGAAAATGGGTGAAATCAATTCTTTTGATCTGCGAAAGCCGTAGTTCGATTTCCTATCTATGGCAACCACTATTGACCCGGGACGTATGCGGGAAATGCGATCAATTCTCAACTTATGTGTAGTTAATACAGAATCCATCGATATCCAGATAAATTTACCCTCCCAATTGAAAACATTTTCAATAAGAAACGAATCCAAAGTCCATTTACTAGATCCATCTGGGTCTATCTCAGCATCCATAACTAAATAATCAAATTCAGTGTAAGAAACATATTCACCTAATTCAAATTTCCAATTAGTCGAGTTTGGTTTAACGAAAAAATATTCGACGTGACTATTCTGGAAAGTTTCTAAAGCTGATTGATATATTTCGAAAAAAATATTTCCATTGGAATTCCGCCAGGTTTTCTTATTTGCATAGCGAGATGGAACTATAATCAAAATGCGTGAATTTTTTAGAGGTACATTATTATCTGATTTTATTTTTTTCTTTTTTAAGAAAAAATTAGATGATATCCCATTCTCTACATTCCTCAATTTATTAAATCTATATCTTTCTAAAAAATAATATAAGCCCAGATTTTCAATAACGAGTCTTGCTCGGCTCTTCATTGAATTAGCCATCTATAACTCCAATTTCAAATATTTAGATTCTGAGTCAATTCTTCATTAATTTGAAATTACTTCAATGTTAGGCAAAGGGAAGAGAAATCTTCCGCCCAATCCAAGAAATTTCTGCGATTTTTCTATAATTCCCTTTCTGAAGTGCCATGGTAAAACAATGGCAATCATTTTATCATGAGCGGTTGCCAGAACTTGATCTTCTGAAACTATTTTAATATCAGTGCCGGGTGTTCGTTTCCCGTATTTTCTCGGATTAATATCTCCTACCATTTTTATAATTTCATTATTTAACGAACAAAATTGCAGAAGAACATTTCCTTTAGTTGATGCGCCAAGGGCTACAATTTCGAATCCTTTATCTTTATAATTATTAATCAAAGTAGTTAATTGTGATTTATATTTCATAATCTTCGCAGAAAAATTAATTAGCGCTGTAGAATCTTCGTAGCCAAGTTCACGTTCATTTTCTAGTAAAAATGCTAAAAATGGATCCTCGGGAAACTGTGTTGAAGTTTTTTTGGCTGTTATTGCAATACTTCCGCCATTAATATCATTAAGAGACACACTAATTATTTGAAAACCAGAAGAATCCAATATAGTTTTTATGTCTTTCAGAGTTAAATAAAGGAGGTGTTCATGGCATATTGTATCAAAACTATTAGTGGCAACCATTGTAGGTAAATAACTTTGCTCGAAATGCCATATTCCATCATTTTGCAAGATTGCTGAAACATCTTTTGCAAATTTCATAGGGTCTTCTAAGTCATAAATCACGGATAGGCTTGTAACAAGTGTCGCTTTCTTAGTAAAAAATTTATTATAAAGACTCTCTGAAAAGAAGCCTGCTATTTTAATCGTGTTTGTTGGATAGAGATCATTTAGCGAGTTAATTAATGGGTCTATGCCAACAAGCTGTAAATTGGGATTTTTGTATCCGGAAAGAAGCGTCCCATCATTACTCGCTATGTCTACGACAATGCTGTCATCCGCATTAAGCAAATATTTACTTTCTAACAACTTCGCTTTGCTCGTCAAATGTTCTCGCATTGAACTATTTAAATTAGATTCGTAACCATAACTTTCTCCATATAATGCATCCTGGGCGTATGAATGATTCAATTGTGCTAAGCCACATTCATCGCATCTAACCAATTCAAGTGCTGCTTTAGGTACCTTCGTTCCATCGTCAATAAATACACCTGTTAAAGAAATTTGTCCAAAATTTAGAATTGATTCAAAATTTGAGCTTTTGCAAATTCGGCACTTCTCCAATTTCGTGGTCAGCTCAGTCATGCAATAACCCTATATGTATTTGCAGTGGAATTTGTATTGATAAAGCAAAAAAATTGATACTGTTGGAGAAATCTATCAAAAGTGTTTCGCTCTCAATCGATTCCTCCATGGTTTTTCGAAAATGGTGTAAGTGTACCTGCTCAGAAATAGAACCGTGCTGATGTAGAAAAGTAGAGTTATAGGGCTTTGTGCAAAAGTAATTTGATCTATTCTAAATGAATTAATAACTATTAGAATTAGTATCTGTAATGGAACATGTAACAGATAACTTCCATACGTAATGCTTCCCAACCAGCTACAAATACTCATAATTTTCCCAGCCTTAAATTTTGAAATATATTTCTTTTCTATCGCTACTAGAGTTAAGATTGCTGAAGAGTACAGCGAAATTGCAACTCCATTTGGCACAATACTTTCTATATAGCTTCCAAGGAAATAGTTACCAAATTCAATATGATTCGAGAAAATGTATATGAATCCAAGTATTATACCTAGGCTGAGATTAAAATTGAACTTACGTTCTGACAATTTCTTTAGCAAGATGCCTATAAAAAATAGAAATCCGCAAGATATTACTTGGGACTCTATTTGAATTTTTAATGCGATAAAGAAGAAAATAAAAATGGGCAATATAATTTTAAATGATTTTTGCTTCTTGGTTAAAATTAGAATTGCAAAAATAATATAGATTAATATTTCTACAGATACTGACCACACTGGTTCATTAAAGGAAAGACCATCATTAAAACCCCAACCTGAGAGAAATAGCAAATTCAGAGTAAAATTCTTAAAAGTGTTTTGATTATAGATTTGATAGCTATTGAATAAGCAATAAGAAATAATTTGCAGTAATGTCACTATTAATAAAGTTAGGACATGCAGCGGATATAGCCTAGCAAACCTATTGCGCAGAAAACTAATTGAATTTGAGGTTCCATTTGAATAATTATGAAAAATTATGAACCCTGAAATAACCCAAAAAAACTGGACTCCTTGAGCGCCACCCATATAAATAGATGAGAAAATATTATAAAGTGGTTGAATTTCAAAAGTAGTAAAATTATAAGAATTAATTTTTGAATTATAAAAAAAGTGTTGATAGTGCCAAAATAGAATTCCGACCGCGGCAAAGCCTCGCAATAATTCAATTGAATATATTGTGGGAACTTTGGTTTCGTTTTTCATTTTTGTGATATTACGAAATTAGTTTGAACTTCAAAATCTAATCTATTTCGATTGATCCGTTTAAAGTTAAAAAGTGAACTGAAATTATTCCACTTTCTACGCTTTTGCTCTGACTATGCCAGACTAGATCAACGGAATTTCCGATCGCTTTTTCAGTATCAAAATTAAGCCAATTGGAAACCTCTTTACTATCTCCCGCAATTTCGATTTTTATAATTTTAGAAACCGCTTTACCATCAGTAGACGGATGATGATTTTCAATCCATTCTATAAAGAATGGTAATTGGCGGTCGGCAAGAGTGCCTAATACTCCTATCTGTTTCCATTTAAGATCAGTACCATCTGGTTTAGTGCGGTGGCCATCAACGGCTGTTCTACCTAAACGTGATTCAATTTTCGAAACATCATCAACTGACATAACCCAAGTTAGCCAACCGCCACCTTCATTTGCCCGTTTTAAAACAGCTCTACCAAAGGGAGATGAGTCCGTAGCAGGGTGATCTAATGGGCATACAACTTCTAAATACTGTCCATTTAACAATGGCAATGTGAAGTTTCGCGCTCCGAATCTAGGATGTACTCCACCATCAACAAAAGTACTCCCTAAGCGGGATCCAAGTCTTTGAACTGTGTCGGCTAGTTGATCATGTGAAGTTACATATGAAATATGGTCAAGGCGCATGGCTAAATCTTGCCCTACCTAGGGGCATGCTCCTTACCAACTTCGCTGCCTTTTGAGACTGAACCAAGAACTAAACAGATGAACGGAATAAGGAGCAACTCGGAGACGATTTTGAATCGAGTTTCGGTATAGAAAGCCAGCCCAGGAATAAGTCCAAGCAGCCAAGGCAGAGTTAGCAACCAGAGAGCATCCTGAGGGTAAATTGCTTTAATCCTCAGTTTTCTATGGGCAAATAACACTCCAGCCGACATAAGTAATCCAACCAACAATAAGGACCTATAGGCCTCGTAGAGCAAGTTTCCAAGCACTAGGGGCCAAGTTAACCTTTGATTCCCAATAATTATAGAAGTTGCATCTTTGCTTAGGTAATACTCGCCAGGTAAGTGGGGAACCTTCTGTACGTCGAAAATGTAAGAATCAAACTTTTGCATAGTTGCTAGCAAGACTTCTTTTGGATTCTCTTTGATTGATTGAATTGCCATCTGTGTGTATTCGGCACTGCTATGTGCGCCATAATCCTCAACATGTCCTTTTGTAGATAGAAACACATCCATATCTAGTTTAGGCAACGCAAGGTAAAGATACTTATTGTAAGAAAAATAAGCTGTAATACCACTTTCGCCAGCAAGGGAAGAAGATCCATAAGCATATAAATTGAAAAACATATTTATTGGAAGTAGCAGGAAGACTATTGAGTACCTTCTCCAAGACTTTTGCTTATTCCTTTTTCCTTTAACTAATAAAAAAAATGCCAAACCAAAAAATATAACCCAATATGAAGGTCTAGTAAGGCAGAGTAAAAAACCGGCAGTAATAAAAATTAAGTGTCTACTCGCTAGCGCAGA
>Ga0214919_10007308_pt1 | contig 14941 bp, 12 predicted proteins | sample LL1503_MetaG_FD_177994 | JGI IMG/M metagenome (GOLD analysis project Ga0214919, IMG submission 177994) | Freshwater microbial communities from Lake Lanier, Atlanta, Georgia, United States - LL-1503 | ecosystem: Environmental > Aquatic > Freshwater > Lake | place: USA: Georgia | collected... | reverse complement strand
TCAATATCGTCGTAATTCTCAAGCCGACCATTGACAACGTTGACCTTATTAATGGTGCCGCTACGCATGAGCTCACTTTGAGGGTCGGAATCGGCAATGAATGCGACGGTGTAGGCACCGCTTTCTGCCAGCCAACGGGTGAGCCACGAGCCCACCATGCCTGATGCCCCGGTAACTAGAACTCGCTTGTCACCCCAATAGGCAACCGAACCTTGCTGAGCCACTATTTCCACACTTTCCAAGGCGCGTCACCGCTATCCCACATTTCATTCAACATCGTGAATTCGCGATACGTATCCATTGGCTGCCAGAAACCCTCATGGCGATACGCCATTAATTGGCCTTCTGCGGCAAGACGTTCAAGAGGGGCTTGTTCTAAAACGCACTCTTCATCGAGATAATCAAGAACTTGAGGCTCAAATACAAAGAATCCGGCATTGACATAGTCGTCAGTTTGAGGTTTTTCCCTGAACTGCTGAACTTGGCCTGTTGAATCAAGATCCATAACACCGAATCGAGATAGGGGGCGGACCGTGGTCACCGTGGCCAATTTGCCATGGGATTCGTGGAAGGCCAAAAGGGCTGAAATGTCAATATCTGCAAGGCCATCGCCATAGGTGACCATGAAGCGACCATCTATATATTTAGCCACCCTTTTTACGCGACCGCCGGTCATCGTTGTTGGCCCAGTGTCGGCAACTGTCACTTTCCAGTCGATTTCGGTGTGGTTTCCGTGTACCTCTATATGTGTTGACTTACCCAGGTGAGCGGTGAAATCGTTCATACGGGCGTCGTAATTCAAGAAGTAATCCTTGATGACATCGCCTCGATAGCCAGTACACACGACAAAATCGGTCAGACCATAAGTGGCAAACGACTTCATAAGGTGCCAGAGAACTGGCTTGCCACCGACTTCCACCATGGGCTTCGGCTTGTACTCAGTTTCCTCACGCATACGTGTGCCAAGCCCACCCGCTAATAAGACAATCCGCACGACTCACATTCTACGATAATCGGTCGCCTACAGGGGACTTTTGCTCTTCTTGGCAGCCCATATCGCCAAGAAGATCCCAGCAATGAGAACAAACAGTCGTAAATTAATTGTGGACAACCTGATTGCATTTCTAGAAAAACTCATCGAAAAACCATTTATTTCACCCTGAAATTGATGGTCTGTTATTCCCCACAAACGCACCGATCCTACGTGGACTAGGCAGTCCTCGAACAAAAAGGGTCTTGTTGAATCACTCGATGTCAACCCAAGGCTGACTCCATTAAAGATTACAGTTAACTGCTTCGTCGAGTAACTGTAAGTCGCTTCAATAGAGGCACCAATGCCTGGTTGAAGCGACTTCATTAGTAGGAGTCGTTGACTTGCACCAGTACTTTGTTCAATAGAACCAACCGACATGTACAGATCACCGAGTCTGTCAACAACAAAACTTATTCCATTATTGTGTTTAGTATCGGAATTAAAAATAGTTGCGTATTCAGCTGGCAAACTCCCCAATTCAAAGTTGAGCGAAACATGTAGTTTTTCAACAATTGCTCCATTGGTATCCACTAAATAATGCGGTGAATTAGATGAAGAAGATAAATCCGGCAAAGTTACCGACTCTGAATCACCAATTTCAACATGGGAGGGAATTATCGAAACTGAGATCACTGTGACGAAAATGATTAATGCAAATGTAGAGACTCTGCGCATGTCCATACAGCCTTAAGTTAAACAACTTTGAGTATTGAGAGAACTGGCCATAAAAGGCTCGCTTGCTCTAAAACGAAACAACCTTTGATTTCCCGTTCTAGTGAGTTTTACTTCAACAGAAAAATCATCAATTGCCTTAGCTGAAACGTTTCGACATCCTTGGTCATCTTCAATAAACACGTAACCTGTCCTAATTTCAACTTCTTCTCCGACCTGTAGTTGTTGGTCAGACACATCCTTGGGAATTGTAAGGGAGATGGGTTGTGCCAAGATAGCAAACCCATCTTGAAAGCCACGAGCATAGACAAACAAACCGTATTCAACCTTTGTTCCACAATTTGAGAACTTGAAACTATTTTTGTCTTCTAGAGTTTTACAATCCCCAAACCGCACACTAGGGGAATCAGCAAAACGCTGCCATTGATTTTGAATTCGAACTGACCGCTGGTTAAGTACCTTGATGTAATCGTCAACAAGCCAGGGGCGAGGGGGCACTGCTAAGACCTCTCCAGTTAGATATTTTCCATCCAGAATCCCAGACTTGACGGCATTTTCGCTGACTGATCGACTCCATCCCATTGCGATGGTGTCGGTCTCCCAATAAGGGCTGTTATCAACTACATTTCGATTGGCCATCCCGCTAAATGTAATCAAGATTCCAAGAACTAACCCAGGGACGATATTTATTTGCAAACCCTTAATTGATATTTTTGAATGCCGGGCAAGTATTGCGGCAACAACAATTGCCAAACCAATTTCTCCAATCCAAACTTGTAGGTAGCCATCCCACCACTTAGTCCACATTTGCATTCCAGATGACAATGAAGTGAGAGTTGGAGGGAAAAATACCAGTACACATCCAAAGTAAATTAGTGAACTAATGGGAGACGAAGTCGAATGCAACAAGAAACAAGACAGCTCTTTTTCAATTTTCCGTCTACTAAGAAAATAAACAAATCCGAACATTGCCAGAATCCCGGTAGCAACCTCAAATGAGTTTGGAACCAGTTCTAAATTCGTAAAGTGTGTCAATTCAGCAAATGGCACCAACCCGGAAAGTTGAACTAAGTACGACCGAACCAAATTTAGTGCGGATAGGCGCACTTCGTAATATGGAGGAGTATTGCTTTTGTCAATAGCTATGTAAAGAAATAATCGAACTGAAAAGTATGCACCTACCCACCAAAGTAAGTTCGCGCGTGAAACCTTACGGTCTCTACGATCTAGCGATCTACAGAGCACTAAAGTTGACAACAGCATTGCTACGGCTAACTCATGATAGAGACACATTGCTAAACAAAAAAAATTTAAAGAAATGTATGCGGCCCCACGCGCCAACCCCGCATACCGCTTGATCATTGCAATAGAGACAAAGAGCCCGCCAGCAAAGATGACCAACAGCTTGGTGTGAATACCAAAACTTAATATCGGATCGAAAGTTGGTTTGAATTGGCTAAAGGCAGAAAGTACCACCAGAAATAATCCGCCAATTGTCCGGGAATTTAGCCACAAATTTAATCCAACTGCAATTACAGCAACTGAGACTAACGTCAGAAAGAAACTCACAGTTTTGGCCGTTGAAAGGCTACTAATCTCAAAAAAGAGCGCTCCGGTTATATGCGCCAGGGGATGAAATCGGCCGAGTGAATCTTTATAGATTTGGGTCCAGTAAAGTCCATCAGTGAGAGCGGAAATTCCATTTCTACTGCGCACTGAAGCCCACAGCGAATCGAACCGGTCGTCAGCAAGAAATCCCGATCGCAGCATTGGCGAGATAGTTGCGCCATAGACGATTAGCGAGCCGAAATTGAAAACCAAATCAAACAACGAGATTCTCTTGCTGTCTTTGGTCTCTGCCCCGGTCATATCAAATAGCCTATATCTTTTACTATCAACTGCCCAGTGCGATACAGTAAGTCGCACAAGTAGTTTCACATGACACAACGAATTTGGATTAACAGAAATTTATGAAGAGATGTGCAGTGTATCTATTCTTGTCTTTCAGTTTCTTTTTGATTGCCTTGGTCATGCCTTCAAGGTTTGTTTTGTCACAAAACGTTGTCAAACTCCAATCGCTTCCCGCCTTCGACACAGTCTTAGACACTTCTCCATCGTGTATTGCGGATAATGGACCTATCGACTCGGAACTCACACAACTTTCGTTTAGCCTCTCGACTTTCTCACGGCCAAAGATATCTAACCGTTTCATTTCAATCACTAATATTAAGAACGAAACAACTGCGGTTACATCAGATTTGTACGGAAATATTTTCCTTGAGCAGAATGTTAACAAAAAAGTACAGTCTGTTTTCAAACTTTCTGATCCGATTCCCTTCAATACAGAATCGGATTTCACTATCGATCTCAAGAAATCGGGTGCGCTCACCATTCAAGTCAATTCAATGGCAGTAGCAATGCAAAATCTTCAGGACCCATTGATTGAAAAAGTAAAAGTACCTTTTGAAGCTCCTTTTACGATGTGTATTGGCGAAGCAGTCGAATCTTCAACATTCACAGTCGCAAACTTTAAATTGGTTGGGTATGGATCGGAGTCCAAAGTTGAACTCTGGATGCTTCGGTTTGTCTTGGCCATTGCATCCCTTCTTTTATGGATATTTCCCTTTTATTCAAAATCTGAAAATGAGAGCAATCCTCGCAGTATCTCAAACGGGATAGATTCCAAATCACAGTTATCCCTGATGTCCAAGACTTTCTGGATTGCACAAGGAATCTTTGCAGTCCTAATAGCAGTAAGTTTGATTTTTTACAAACATGGAACACTCTCGGAATTAGTTGTTTTCAAAAACGCAGATTTACCACGAACTTTGCCTTCAATTACTTATCCGAAACCGTTCCATGGACATTTCTTTGGTGATTATTTGATTCCATATCGTCTCTCTCAACTATCTACGCCTTACATAGCGCCAGGATACATCATCTACGCGTATCTACCATTTTCCTCAGTAATCATTGGTCCATTACTGTTGTTTAGCTACCGGACAAGTTTAATTTTATTCTTCCTGGTTTTTGGATTTGGTCTGGTGTACTTTTGGTATCGATCAATTCGAATGATTGCATCTCGCAAAACTGCATTTAGAACTGTTTTAGTGCTACTCCTTAGCAACGGTTTTCTATCCACGTTGAACCGTGGGAACCTTGGATTAGCAGTAACCCTCTTTTGTATAATTGGGGCGTACTTTCATCTCACGAACAAGACTAGAGTTAGCATGATTTTTTTTGGGCTAGCCGGTGCAATGAAGCTATACCCGATTCTATTTTTGGGTTTGAGTCTAAAGAACCGTCAGTGGAGAGACTTTTGGGCCGGCGTCGGAGCATTTGCACTCGGAATATTTTTACCACTACTTTTTTACAGTGAAGGATTTAGTAAAAACGCACAAGCTCTTTTACAGCAATTTACCCAATCTTCAAATCCTGCTCATGCGTTAACCATTCAGGCCTATAACAACAGTCCTTATGCGCTATTCCTTGGTCTCAAAACTTCGTCATTCCCTTTTTTTTCGTCACTTGGAGAATATCTAGCCAACAGTTATTATCTGACCTTGGGAATTTTTTGCTGTTTTTTCCTAGTACTTGCAATTTTTTCGAAAATGACTACATTTGACAGTGCGCTAATCTTCGCATCCATCATGTGTTTCCTACCAAACATAGTTGGAGGATACGTTCTGCTCTTAATGTTCGTGCCAATTGTATTCATTGAATCAATCTCATTGTCAATAAAGAAAACACGGGTGAGAAAAGCTCAGTTGATAACTTTGGCGATATTGTTTACAAGCAAGGGATCGGTATTTTTCTTACCTTCATCACCTTGGTCTTCCAATATTTCGACTTTTACTTCGATTTTGAATCCTCTTGGTTTTTTCGTGTTAATGATTCTGTGCGGCTTATCTTTAGATTTTTCACTAAGACCACCAAGAAGTAGAACTAGGCAGTCCGCAAACCATTCCTCACTTCCAGCACCGATGTTCGGTGAGAATCATTAGCTCTCTTTTGCTGATGATTTAACGGTAACCACAGTGGTTTGATAATGGTAGAAATTCTTTCGGATCTCGTCTTTGTGGTGTCTTTAATTTTCTCGAAAACCATTACACAATTGTTGGTGTAATTCTGCTATTTTTATTCTTGATAACAGTGACAAGTAAATTTGCGACGAATTTTGAGTTGTTGTTATTGATCACAGTTTCAAGGTGCTTACTTCCCCAGACCGTCGGGTTTTACGTACTACTTTTGTACTTCGTTCCCATGTTATTTCTCTGAACAGATACCAAGAATGTGATGACAAGCGAAAAGACAATCACGTCGGCTATCGCTATTTTGATCATACCTGAAGGGCTTCCTTTATGGCTGCCATTCGGTTTTTGGAGTCCTGCCGTGGCGACTTTTACATCGTTCCTTCACCCGTTGTTGTGGATGACTTTCGCATTAGTTTGCATTGCCAGAATTAGTGGTCGTCGCCTAAAATGTCGCAAAAGAATTAGTCAACTAAGCGATAGCCATTCGGATTAGCTACGTACCATCTATAAGAGCTTTGAACTATATCTTCCAGATTTAGTTCTGCACTCCAATCAAGCTGTCTCTTCGCAAAACTCGGATCAGCGTAAATGGCGGGTGGGTCTCCCGGGCGGCGGCCAACTTGAGTAATTGGTACTTTCAGGGCGCTTACTTTCTCTGCCATATCAATTACTTCGCGAACAGAGTGTCCACGTCCGGTGCCCACGTTGACAGTCAGGGAACCTCTGGCGGAATCAAGAAAATCAAGAGCTCGAACATGTGCCCTCGCTAAATCTTCGACATGAATATAGTCTCGTACGCATGTCCCGTCCGGCGTTGGGTAATCAGTTCCAAACAACTGAAGAGTTTCACTTCCCGTAAGCATTGCCTTCATGAGTCTAGGAATAAGATTGTGGGTAGTTGACCAGTCTTCGCCAATGCTGCAATCCATACTCGCTCCAGCAGCGTTGAAGTATCTTAAACACACTGTTTCAAGGCCAAGAGGTCGACAAAAGGAGAAGAACTCCTCCATAACTGCCTTAGTGGCTGCGTACACGCTCTCCGGATTTCGAGGTGTCTGCTCTGTCATTGGCATCGTCTCAGGAGTTCCATAAACCGAAGCTGACGATGAAAAAACCAATTTCTTGACGCCGGATTCGATAAGAGCCCTTGTCAACTTTACTGTTCCATTTACATTCCACTCGTAATAACGATGTGGTTGGTCCATTGATTCACCAACAGACTTCAAGGCGGCAAAGTGAATAACTCGGTCCACGTTAAATGTTCGACACACATCGAGAACTAAATCTTCGTCTGAAATGTCGCCTTCGACAAATTTATTAGTACCTATGGACGCCTTGAAGCCGTTGTACAGATTATCTAACACGACGACATCGTGGTCAAGACTATTTAGTAATTTGACTACATGAGATCCTATGTATCCAGCGCCGCCAGTCACCAAAATTGTCATTGAGTCTCCTCCATTTGTAAAATCGTTTCAATCACTAGATCTATTTCTTCATCAGTCATCCCAGGATAAATTGGAAGAGAGAAGAACTTGTTAGCCAAATTTTCGGTAATTGGAAAACTGCCTTCTTGATGGCCGAGATGGGCATACGCCTTTTGGCGATGAACTGCGATCGGATAATGAACGCCATGTCCAATCTGTTTCTCATCAAATTTCGAAGCTAACGCCGTTCTATTGTTTGAGAGAATCGCATAAACATGAAAAACATGTTCATAGCCATCTGGTGTGTGCGGGCAATGAATTCCATGCGCCGACAATTCTTCACTATACCGTTTTGCGATTCGCTGACGATCAGATGTCCATTTTCCCATGTGTGGCAATTTGACCGAAAGGAACCCTCCCTGAAGTCCTTCCATCCTGTAGTTGTATGCAACATCATCATGTACATATCTGACTGGCGAGCCCCAATTACGCATCAAGCGAATTCGATTAGCTATTTCAAGGTCATTAGTAACCACAGCCCCTGCTTCGCCCAAGGCACCTAAATTCTTGCCTGGATAGAAGCTGTAGCCAGAAGCATCACCAAATCCGCTTGATCGAACACCATTGATCGATGCACCATGAGCTTGAGCAGAATCCTCAATCACCTTTAAGTCGTGTTGGGCTGCAATCTCCATAATTCGAGGCATGTCAGCCATGAGACCATGTAAATGAACTGGCATGATTGCTCTTGTACGCGGAGTTATGGCTGCTTCGATCTTCGCCGGGTCTAATGTCCATGTTTTCGGATCTACGTCGACGAACACCGGTACCGCATTCAAATAGCTAATTGCTGCAGATGTTGCGATGAAGGTCATCGGTGTCGTAATGACTTCATCACCTGCTTTAACTCCACAAGCTTCGAGTGCCAGATGGAGTGCCGAAGTTCCAGAATTAGTCGCAACCGAATAATTAGAATTGCAATACTTCGCAAACTCCGTCTCAAATCGACTGACGGTTGAACCAAGTACGTACTCACTACTGTCGATAACCCTGTCGAGAACATCATGAAATTGTTCTCTTAAAGAATCATGGCTTCTTGAAAGGTCAAAGAACTGAATCATTCAAATCCTCCAGGATACTTAATCACAATATTCTCTCCGTGTCTCTCGGTCGACAACTGGGCTGCTTCAAGAATTGCGATTACCTGTACGGTTTCATGACCAGATGATCTCGAATCGGAACCTTGAAAGATACAGTCTCGAAAATGGTTCAACTCATTAGCTAATGCTTCTGTTTTAGGGATACGTGGAATAGTTACATCACCCAATCGATACTCAAGAAGTGCATTAACGCCAGCATCAACGCCAGCATCGTAAACACGAATCTGTTCATCACCAGCCATATCATCGAATAAAATGGTTTTTTTGACGCCACTTAGGACGGTTCTACGAATTTTCATTGGGGAAAGCCAACTAACATTTATATGAGCAAAGAATAAATCTGAGTACTTCAAGGTAAGAAAAACAGCGGCATCAAAACTTGAATTTTGATGCCTGCCACCCACGGCACTAACAGACAAAGGTCTCTTACCGGTCACATACCCAAGAATTGCTAAGTCATGAACCGCTAAATCCCATAAAACGCTGACATCTGGTTGAAATAACCCCAGATTTACCCGCATGGAATCAAAGAAGACTAATTCACCCAGATTATCCAAATTCCCTAGCTTCTTTAATTCCTCAACTGCAGGAGAATACAAATATGTATGGTCAACCATCAGTACTCTATTTTTTTCCTTTGCGAGAACCGTCAGAGACAGTGCCTGTTCTGTAGACGTAGTAAGAGGTTTCTCAACAAGAGTATGAAGGCCATAAACCAATGACTGACAAGCGAGATCAAAATGAGTATGTGCTGGACTTGCAATCACTAAAGCATCTATCGCAACGGCAGCAACTGCATCTGCAAGGGAGTGAAACATAGGAACATTTGGAAACCGCTGAGAAGCAACTTCCAACCGTTCAGAAGATAAGTCAATGACCGCGACAAGACTGAAGCCATCCAATTGTGAGAGGTTTCTCGCCATATGCGGACCCCAGTATCCGAATCCCAATACGGCTACTCTTAGATTATTTTTTGGGAAGTCTGATTCAGCCATGGCTGTGTATTGATTTTCTACTCTTCAGGATAGTGCTCTCTCGAATTACAAAAGTAGGCCTGTTCTTCGTCTGTTCATAGATTCTCGTGACAAACCCACTAAGGACTGACAAATAGCAACCTCCTAGGCCGCCTAAAACGACAATTCTGAAAGTAACAGAAATATTTAACCGTTGCGCAAAGCAAAGGAAAGCAATTGAACTTAAGGATCCAAGAAGCGTGACGCGATTCAGAAGTCGTGGGGAAAACGAATAGATACTGTCAAAGAAAAGCCCTAATTTTTTTCTGAACGACCAGGTCGATTTTCCTTCAGCGCGACTGATTCGCGTAAATAAAATGAATTTACGTCTAAACCCCAGCCAAAGTACTTGTGACGTAATATTTGTATTGTGTTCTTCAAGACTTACAAGTGCTGATCGCGCCGTACTGTTGCATCCGTAGACATCGAATCCGCCTTTTGGACTGTCTTTAAATATAAACAGTCTGTTTATTGTCCAATAAATCTTCGCAAAAATAATTGAAAAAAATGGATCGTCTCTTGAAGTACGTTGGCCCAGCACAAAATCTATTGATCCTTCTACCAACTCTTCTGCAAAATTTACAAATAAATCGCGTGGCTCTTGTAGGTCAGATCCAAAAGCGATTGTAAAACATTCTCGCTGCTCTCTCATCCCTGCGCGTAATGCTGGACCTACTCCAAAATTTCTCGACAGCACTACTAGGCGAACCATGGTGTCCACCTTGTGGATTGCTTCTCGCACCTTCTTCTCGGATTGATCGCAACCATCAATAACAATTGTGAGACTAACTCCACCTGCGACTTCTTGATTCAATTTATTTACAAAAGTGAAAAGCAAATCAACATGATCCCAGCTACGAAACATGGGCACAAGTAATCCGATGTGAGGCCCGGACTCGACCTTCAAACTACATACGGGACAAATAGAATCAACTGACATCCATTTTTCTCTCCGCTATAAAACCCAAATTTGCACACAACTCTGTCGGCATTTCATCTGACATCTTTAACAAACCTAGTAGTACTCTTTCCTCTAGATGCAGCATCTGATGATTTGCCAATAGTTTTGCAAAAAAACCGCGATGATTTGTCATTATGAAACCACCTTGCATTAAATCCATCTTCAACATCATCAGATCGTAAACACGTTGATGGCCCACTAGATGATCTCTCTCGCTCAAATCGTCAAGTTGCTTGCTCAAACCCATCGCAACGCCAAGACGCCTATGTAAAGACTCAGCATTCGGTACTAAGCCAATTAAAATTCCACCAGGTCTTAGTAACCCGCCCAAGTGAGTCAATAATTCAACAGGCTGGTCGACATGTTCCAAAATATGAGAAGCTAAAATGACATCAAAATTTTTTACGGACTCGAAATCTTCAAATAAACAGCAATGAACATCTACGGGGAGTCCGAGTCCGGCACTTCGCAACCTGGCCTTTTTTGCGAGTTCCTCAGAACCTTCAACAAGTGTCAAAGAACAGTGACGAGCCAAAGATTCAAAATTCACCCCATCTCCGTAACCTAGGTCAAGAACGTTTCGACCCGAGCTAGCGATGTTTTCCAATAGCCAACTAAGTTCATATTCTTGGCAAATTCTTTCTATGTGCATATCTGGAAGATTTTGAAGATGATAGTTTGACGCAATATCTTCGAGATTTTCGTTCATTTAATAGCTTTCCTTATCATGACTTGGGAGGAACTTAATCCAAGACAGACTTGATTATTGAAGGATCCAGTTAACTCATCAGTTAGGTTACATGAAGGATTACCGCTCACAAGTCTTTTGTTCGCCAAATGCCGGTTTCGAAATAAAACGTTAACTTGGGGTGTGAAGGAATAGATGTTGGACTTCAATATTATAGGTTCACGTAGGGTACCTGCACCGATAGAACTTGCGCATTTATTCGCCCGTACTAGGAGCGCCTCATTAGTTTCATCTGGTGATATTTTGCCCAATTCAATTACAGCTACACCAAAGTCTCGCCCTCTGAAAGTTGCGCGGTACCACTTTGATGCGATGTCCAAATTATGCACTACCAGTTCAAGATTTGAATCAATTTCAGCAACTATGAATGCAACCAAGGTTCCCGGGGCATTCAGATTTCCGTCAAATAACTCTCGCTCATCAGCAAAGATCACAGTCTCAACGGAATTATGTCGAATGCAATCGTTAACCAAAGATGAATACTGATCATTAGGAAGAGATTGCGAAGAATAACTAGAAGACTTCTTCATTTCATCAACGATATTTCCAATTAATTGAGACACGGAACTATTATCAGGTAGTAGAAAATCCAGATGAGGAATGCCGGAGTCCCCGGTTGTCAAATAGCGAAGAATATTTTCGGGATAATAAAGAGGAGCCCACGAAAGTCGATGAAATTGTGCAGCCACCTCGGGACCGTTTGGTCCAGCCAGTAGTTCTAAGTTCCCAAGCAAATACTTAGAAAACAACGGGCCATATATTTCATGATAAACGTCTCGAAGACTAGTCTCTGAAAAATAAGTTGAGTTAGTTTTATCGCGCGGGTGGTGTTTTGATACTTGAATTCGAATCGTTATTTCGTTAATAATTGCTAGTTTTTCTGAGAGAGGCACTAGGTCAAGAAACGATAAATCATCTGCAATTACCACATCACCTATCATGGTATTCTTAAAGTGAGAGAAAACAGATATTGAATTAAGAATTACATTTCTTGATTCAAGCCAAGCAAATACGGCGTGATTAAACTGATTTACTTGTTGCCCAAACTGACCTTGGTATTCGACGATATCTGTCTTCGCTGGGCCGAAACGGGGCTCCAGCAAAACCATGCCAAGATCGATTCTTTTTTCTTTATAAAGGAATCCAGCAAAATGTCCCCCCAGCCGAGAATCATGATTCGATATGTGACGAACCGGAATACCGTGACGAACCAGTTCACTACAAAACACAACCGCCGCTAGATTGTTTCCAGCTACTTCAATCACTTCTTAGGCCGAGCAATGGCGATAATCTCAGAACCTGTCGGCTCTAGATATTCGGACAAATCGAATAATCGGTCCAGAAAACTGTCGTCTACTAATTTTGAGGTCAAAAAATGTTGCATCTGTTGGTGGCTCGATAATTTTGGAAAAAAAGTCTTCAAACTTTCAATATCAAACCCGCAAGCATCAAGAAAATTAGTTAATGATTCAGGACTGTATACAGGTTGATGTTGTTGCATTTTCCTCTGTGTATCGGTTTGCTCTTCAAGATTGTTAATAATTTTCTTGCGCTCTCCTACAAATCGATGAATTGACCATGCGTTAGGCACAACTAGCACAATTGCCCCATCTGATTTTAGGAAACTTGACGAAGTCTCTATTAGTAGTGGTGCGTCAGAAACTTCGTGGAGAATACTGCTTAGTAGCACAACTTCCGCCTGCTCGATCTCTCCAACTTGGACAGCTTCAAATAGTGAATTAATCACGTTGACATTCGGGAGGCGTCGTCCGAGATCTTGGCTAGCGGTGAGGCGTTCAATTGGTTCTACAATCGTTCCGCGAATTGACGAGTCGAGATGGTTGAATATTGAATCTTGTCCGCACCCAACTTCAATCAAGCTGCGTGGTTGCAGTTCTCGCAATGCTCTTATGACGGCTTTTCGGCGATATTTTTCGGCGTTTCTTTCAAAAGGTAGAAGATAATACTCGTCTAAATAAGAGTCTAAATTTCTATCACTTAGCATAAAACACAGTCTATCATATGAGAATGTCCGACTATACGCCGCTGTTTTGGCGAACTCATTACGCAGAAATTCAGAGCAACGATTCATTTTTGGCTGGAATTGACTTCTTAAATAATTTTAGCATCGGTTTAGATTTTTCACTGTACAGAACTTGGATGGTTATCAACCGAAATCCAGAAGGCCTAAGGTCCCCTTGTCGAGCAACTTTTGGGGGGGCGTTTAGTCGGGACATTGACGCCCTTCCGTCGGATCTCAAGAACCTAATCCTTGGTCTCAAGACTAAGTTCCCGGCGACACATTTAGAAATACTTCTACCTCCGACGCACCTAACAGAATTCGATCCGCTAACTCAACTACGGATATTGAGTGACCTTGGGGCAACTGTTGATTTCGTAGAAAGATCAAATTTTTTACCTTTGGAGGACTGGTCTCTTTCTAACATGAGTAAAGGAAACAGAAAAAAATACCGACAGTGGATTGAATCTAATGGCACTATAAAGAATGTAGGTGTCAACTATATTTCGGACGTGTACGAAATTATTCGGCTCAACCGTTTGGCTCTAGGTGTTGAACCTTCTATCAATCTTGAAGGACTTCAGTCATTATTTTCCAATTTCCCAGCTGAGTACAGTCTCTATCTTGGACAAATCAACAATGAGAACGCTGTCGCGGCGGTTGTAGTTCAAAATTCTCTCTTCCAAGATTATGTATTCTTCTGGGCTGACACCTTAATGTTCAGACATCTAAGTCCAGTAGTAGCGATGTGTGATTTTCTTGCGCAATCAGCTCGAGAAAAAGGTAGGAGTTTTCTTGACTTAGGAGCTGCACAAATAGATGGCGTCGATATTCCTGGTCTAGTCCGCTTCAAGACTAATCTCGGTGCCATACCTTCAGACAAGTATCAAATAAGCCTAACTTTGTAGGGAATTTGGGGCATTAAGGACACTTATCAATATGACAGGCCATGTTTTACTGCTTCTGGCGACCAAGAATGAATCCGGAACAATCGATTCCGTTCTTCAGGAAGTAAGTGAGAGTTTTTCCACGCTTGAAAGATTCGGTTGGACATTTGAATTATTGATTGTCAATGACGGCGACGATCCAGAATTCCCAATTATGTGTGAAACCTTATGCCGAAGATACGAACTGAAGTTCTCGATAATTGAAGGACCACATCACGGGCTGGGTGCTGCTTTGGTATTTGGTTTCGAAATGGCTCTGAGAAACACCGAAGTTCAATTTGTGGTCAATCTTGATGCAGATGGACAACATGATGCACGACAGCTAACTGACATCATCAGAGGACATGTCACCACTAGTTCAGATATCACAATTGGATCACGTTGGACGCGAGGAGGACGTTGCTATGGCTTAACCTTCTCACGCAGAGTCTTATCGCGTGTCAGTGGCTTTTGCCTTCATATGGTCGGAGTTCCACGAGACGTGAAGGATTCAACAACCAGCTTTCGTGTGTATAGCCGAATCGCGGTTGTAAAATTACAAAGAGATTTAGTCGGCTTCAACGGCTTTTCTTTTTTTGGAGCATCTATCGCAATTGCTGTTGCACAAGGTCTCAAGGTTTCAGAAATTCCAATTCACTTTCGACCACGGTTGTCGGGGGCGTCCAATTTACGTATCAAACAAATTCTTAAGGCTGTGCGTGATTTACCATCAATTCGATCCACACGACACATGGTCAAGGCACGAGAAGAGGGATTCCTCGGAGCAAGTCACGGACAAGATGGGGTGGAAAACTACAACGCTCGACGTGAACTTGAACTTTTGTCCAATACTCCCACATCAACACGGCTCATTCTTAATCAATTTGATTACCTACTGGGTGCGAACGTCCTGGAGATTGGCGCTGGGCTTGGCCAAATTTCTACGA
>Ga0214919_10007307_pt1 | contig 14942 bp, 17 predicted proteins | sample LL1503_MetaG_FD_177994 | JGI IMG/M metagenome (GOLD analysis project Ga0214919, IMG submission 177994) | Freshwater microbial communities from Lake Lanier, Atlanta, Georgia, United States - LL-1503 | ecosystem: Environmental > Aquatic > Freshwater > Lake | place: USA: Georgia | collected... | reverse complement strand
CGAAGAGTCTGGGCGCTATCGTGAACTCAAGCCTGTTTTTTATATTCCATCCAAAGAGCGCAAATTAATTCAAGTTGGAAAGACCGGCGCATATACATTTGAAGATGGAACTCAAGAGCAATTCGATATCTCTGTTTCTGCTATGAAGGAAGCATATTTAGTTGCTTACGATAGTTATCAGAAGATGCTCGATGCTGGGGTCGCCCGTGAAGTGGCGCGCGTAGTTTTGCCAGTTGCGACTTATTCATCAATGTATGTAACTATGAATGCACGTGCGCTGATGAATTTTCTTTCACTTCGCACGGCGCGCGAAGGCTCACATTTTCCAAGCTATCCGCAACGCGAAATTGAGATGGTTGCCGAGAAAATGGAAGCGGAATTTGCAAAATTAATGCCACTTACCTACGGAGCTTTTGAGAAATCTGGACGGATCGCACCCTAAAACGGTAGGTTTCACCCATGACAATCGAGGCGCCATTCGGACGTATGCTCACCGCAATGGTGACGCCATTTGATAAAGATGGAAAGATCGATTGGCCCGGAGTAGAAAAATTGGCAGCTCATCTAGTTGCTAATGGCCACGACGGAATCGCTGTAAACGGAACAACTGGCGAAGCTCCTACAACGAAATCTTCTGAGAAAGAGGAGATTATCCGCGTTGTAAAAGATGTAGTTGGTCCAAAGATTTTTGTGGTTTCTGGCGCCGGAGATAATGAAACTGATTATTCAATAAATCAAGCCAAGCGCACCGAAAAAGCTGGCGCAGATGGGCTGCTGGTTGTTGCTCCTTATTACAACAAACCTCCTCAAGCAGGCGTTGTCGCTCACTTCAAAGCGATTGCTAGCGCAACTGATCTACCTTTAATGATGTATGACATTCCAGGTCGCTGCGGAATTGAAATTGAACCGGACACGATCGTTGAGCTCTATAACCACCCACAAATTGTCGCGTTAAAAGATGCGAAAGGAAATGTTGCATCGACTTCTTGGGTAATTAAACGTTGCGGAATTCCTGTTTACTCTGGCGATGACATTCTTAACTTGCCGCTTCTCTCGGTTGGCGCAGTCGGCATGGTTTCGGTATGTGGTCATACCGTCGGAAAAGATCTCAAAGAGATGCTCGATTCGTGGTTCGCAGGTAATTCAGCGAGAGCTCTGGAAATCCACCAGAAGTTACTTCCTGTCTTTACCGGAACATTCCGCACGCAAGGTGCGATCCTCACCAAGGCTGCGCTTAATATGATGGGCCTACCTGGTGGCCATACAAGACTTCCGCTCGTCGATGCAACCGAAGACCAGATCACGCAACTGCGTAAAGATCTGATCGCCGGTGGCGTCGCATTATAAATACTCTTTATGACCCATCCACATCCTGGTCTCGGAACACCCAGCAAATTAGTTGCGGGTGGTTTACGTATAGTCGCACTCGGTGGTTTAGCTGAAATCGGTCGCAATATGACCGTCTTTGAAACCAATGGAAAGTTACTTATAGTCGATTGTGGCGTTCTCTTTCCAGAAGAGAACCAACCAGGAATTGATTTAATCCTGCCTGACTTTAGCTATATCCGCGATCGCCTAAATGATGTAGTCGGTCTAGTTTTAACGCACGGACATGAAGACCATATAGGTGCAACTCCTTACTTACTGCGCGAACGTGGAGATATTGCGATTTATGGTTCAGCGTTGACGTTGGCGCTAGTTTCAGCAAAACTCAAAGAGCATCGCATTTCGCCGCTAACACGCGAAGTTAAAGAAGGAATGCGCGAAGATATCGGACCATTCGAAGTCGAATTTGTTGCTGTTAATCACTCGATTCCAGACGCGCTTGCGATTGCAATTCATACAAAAGCTGGCACCGTCCTGCACACGGGTGATTTTAAGATGGATCAACTTCCGCTAGATGGTCGAATAACAGATTTGCGTACCTTCGCTCGACTTGGTGATGAAGGCGTTGATTTATTCTTAGTTGATTCCACCAACGCCGATGTTCCGGGGTTCACGCCATCTGAGCGCGAAATTATCCCTGCTCTAAATCGGGCGATCGCGGCGACAAAGAAGCGTGTAATTGTTGCTTCCTTCTCATCGCATGTTCACCGAGTTCAGCAAGTTATTGATACTGCGGCGATACACGATCGCAAAGTTGTCTTTATCGGTCGCTCTATGGTGCGCAATATGAAGATTGCTGAAGATATGGGCTATCTAAATGTTCCAGCCGGAATAGTTATCGATGCCAAAGAGCTAGATAACTACGACGATCGAGTGGTGTTAATCTGCACTGGATCACAAGGTGAACCGATGGCGGCGCTTTCGCGAATGGCTAATGGCGATCATCAGATCCGAGTAGGCGAAGGCGATACGGTGATTCTCGCTTCCTCCTTAATCCCTGGTAATGAAAATTCGGTATTTCGTGTTATCAATGAGTTAACTCGATTTGGTGCAAAAGTTGTTCACAAGGCCAATGCCATGGTCCACGTATCTGGCCACGCTGCCGCTGGTGAGTTGTTGTACTGCTACAACATCGTTAAGCCAAAGTATGCATTGCCAGTGCACGGCGAATGGCGCCATCTAAAGGCGAACGCTGAATTGGCGATCCAAGCCGGAGTTCCGCGCGAAAATGCCTTTGTTATTGAGAATGGCATCGTCGTGGACTTAGTTGATCACGAAGCCTCTGTTGCTGGTTCGGTACCTTGCGGATTTGTTTATGTTGACGGTCAGAGTATTGGCGATATAACCGAGTCTTCACTAAAAGATCGCAGAATTTTAGGAGAAGAAGGTTTTATTTCAGTTGTGGTCGTTATTGAATCTCAGAGCGGCAAGATAATTGCGGGCCCTGATATTCATGCGCGAGGATTTAATGAAGATGAAGCGCTCTTTGATGAAGTTAAGGGACAGATTGAAAAGGCGCTACAACACGCAGTTGCTGAAGGCGTAAATGGAACCCATCAACTTTCCCAAGTGGTTCGTCGGACAATTGGCAGTTGGGTTGGCGGAAAACATCGCCGACGCCCAATGATCGTTCCCGTAGTAATTGAGGTCTAGCCACTAAGATTAAAGGTGTGGCCAAGAAAAAAAGTAGTTCATCTCGTAAGGCGGGCAAGTCAGCCTTCTCGATAATTGGCCGTGCATTTGGTGCGCTCTGGAAAACTTTAGCCAAGGCAGTTGGTTCCACAATTCGTTTTCTGGCCAGAGGTGCGCGCGATCTAGATCCGGCGCATCATCGCGATGGCCTGGCCTTCCTTTTACTCATCCTGGCACTGGCAGCTTTTGCGGGAACTTGGTTTGCTGCAGATAATTTTGTCGGACGCAATCTATATGCAGGTATTTATGGCGCCTTCGGGCGGATCGGATTCTTCGCACCAGTTGTAGCCATTTACTTTGCGATTCGACTATTCCGCGCCCCTAATGATCACAAAGCAACTTCTCGTATCGTCGTTGGAATCGTGACGATGATATTTAGCGCCGCGGGCTTGGCACATCTTTTCAACGGTTCACTCGGTGCTATAAATCCGACTGGGACTACTGCGATGCGTCACGGTGGAGGTTGGTTAGGTTACGCCGTTTCCATGCCGCTGGAACGGCTAATGACTTCTATGCTCGCTTATCCATTCTTATTCGCACTCTTCGTCTTTGGTGCTCTCATAACAACCGCAACTCCATTGTCATCGGTAGCAATTCGCATTAAAAATACTTTTATCTGGCTTTGGTCGAAACGCCCGCAGCGCGAAGAATCTGAATTTGAAATCACAGATACCCCGCCATTCGAAACCCCAGTAGTTGCCTGGAACCATCATGCTGATGAGGTAGCCGAAGAAGATTTAGATGAAGAAGAATTTGACGAAGAGTTCACCGTCGAAGTTCCGCGCCATGTTCAGACCCCGGCCCCTGCAGCTACCACGCCAGCAACTGCAAAGCGTCCAGAACAATTGCTTTTAACTGCGGACTCGCATTACACCCTGCCACCGCAAGATTTGCTTCGCACTGGTCCTCCTGCAAAGGCAAAGTCGAAGGCTAATGACACAGTTGTTGCAGCGCTCACCGAAGTCTTTGCCCAATTTGAAATTGATGCTCAAGTAACTGGATTTATGCGTGGGCCAACTGTTACGCGCTATGAAGTTGAGTTAGGGAATGCGGTAAAAGTTGAACGAATTACCGCGCTTGCTAAAAATATTTCCTACGCAGTGGCAAGTAGCGATGTGCGAATACTTTCACCGATCCCAGGTAAATCTGCAGTTGGAATTGAAATCCCAAATGCCGACCGCGAAATCGTGGCTTTAGGCGATGTTATGCGCTCAAGTGTGGCCGGCCAAGACCACCATCCGATGTTAGTTGCACTGGGTAAAGATGTAGAAGGAAACTTTGTCTGCGCTAACTTGGCGAAGATGCCGCATTTACTCGTAGCCGGAGCCACTGGCGCAGGTAAATCCTCAATGATCAACGCGATGATTACCTCAATTTTAATGCGCGCTACGCCGGATGAGGTAAGGCTTGTTCTGATTGATCCAAAGCGCGTGGAGCTAACTGCCTACGAAGGAATCCCACATTTAATTACGCCAATCATTACCAATCCTAAGAAAGCGGCAGATGCACTTACTTGGGTGGTTCGTGAGATGGATCTGCGGTATGAAGATCTTTCCACTTTTGGTTTTAGACATATAGATGATTTCAATAAGGCCGTTCGCGCCGGAAAGGTAATCGCGCCCCCAGGAAGTGATCGCGTGGTCGAGCCGTATCCATATCTTTTGGTAATTATCGATGAGCTTGCAGATTTGATGATGATCGCGGCGCGTGAAGTAGAAGAGTCTGTTGTCAGAATTACGCAGTTGGCTCGCTCGGCCGGTATCCATTTAGTGCTTGCGACACAACGTCCATCAGTAGATGTCGTAACCGGTTTGATTAAAGCTAACGTTCCATCACGACTTTCTTTTGCAACAAGTTCGCTAGCAGATAGCCGCGTCATTTTAGATAGTCCAGGTGCTGAGAAACTTGTCGGACAGGGCGATGGTCTCTTTATCCCAATGGGAGCATCGCGCGCTATACGTATTCAAGGGGCTTATGTTTCCGAGCGCGAGATCGAAGCGGTAACTAACCACGTTAAAAAGCAATTGTCTCCGCGCTATCGCGAAGATGTCACGGTTGCACCTCAAAGCAATAAATTGGTTGATAAAGATATCGGCGATGATTTAGATTTACTTTTGCAAGCAGTTGAACTTGTTGTTGGCACTCAGTTTGGCTCAACATCTATGTTGCAAAGAAAATTGCGAGTTGGCTTTGCTAAGGCAGGACGCCTTATGGATCTAATGGAATCTCGTGGCATCGTTGGACCATCGGAAGGCTCAAAGGCGCGAACCGTGATGGTTAAGCCTGATGAATTAGATTCTGTGCTTGAAACGTTGCGCGATTACTAAATTTCATCGCCTGTTAACCGAATAGGGGTCAGCGCTGAGGGTGATTGTCTGGATAGATCACCTATCGGGCTAGGCGTGTGGTGATCGGCGCTCTAGACTTTAACTGTCGAACTTTCCACAGCTTTAGAACGGCGAAGTTAAATGTCTCTGGGTGAATTTCTGCGAAGTGCGCGCGAGAGCGCTGGACTTAGCGTTGACGACCTTGCAGAGCGCACCAGCATTCGCGCAGGTCTGATTAGAGAGATGGAAAATAATAATTTTATACATTGCGGGGGAGATACCTACGCCCGCGGACATTTACGAAACTTTGCGCCAATTATTTCTGCTGATGCGCAAGAGCTTATAGATTTATATAACCAAGAGCATTCATCTGAGCAGCGCTTGATACATGATTTGTTGGCTGAGAATAATGTCTCCAAAATTCCAACGGAGCGTAAAACAATTTCGTGGAAATCTTTAGCCATCGCCTCAATTGTGGTATTAGCCGCGATCGCAGGCGGTCAGGTAATTATCTCTAATTCAAAAACTACCGTTACCCCTACTAATCTAACGACTCCTACACCGTCTGCTACGCCTTCAGTTGAAGCTGCGCCATCTGCCTCGAAAACACAGAGCAGTGAAGTTGTAACTTCCGCCTCCGGAGAATTGGCCCTCACAATTTCGGCCGCTCGAGGTAATTCCAATATAGATGTCGTTGTAGATGGAAAACATTTATATAAAGGTCCACTTTTTCAAGGAGATACCAAGAGCTTTAAAGCGCCAACTTCTATCAGCGTCTTTTTAAGTAATGCTGGAGATCTAGATTTAACGTTAAATGGTGAAAAAATTGCCTCACTTGGCGCGCGTAACCAAGAGATTCGTAAGACTTTCAGATCTAAGTAGGCGCCGACGCTGTACCATCTGACAAATGAGTCGGACCGTTGCAATTGTCACCATGGGCTGTGCCCGCAATGAAGTCGACTCCGAAGAGTTAGCTGGACGTCTCGCCGCCGATGGTTGGACTTTGGTCTCAGATGTTGAAGCAGCTGAAGTAGCGGTAGTTAATACCTGCGGTTTTATTGAATCAGCGAAGAAAGATTCAATTGATGCGCTCTTAGAGGCTAATTCGCTAAAAGGCCACGGAAAGACACGGGCAGTTGTGGCGGTTGGTTGTATGGCAGAACGCTACGGTCAAGAGTTAGCTAAGGCGCTTCCGGAAGCCGATGGCATTTTAGGATTTGATGATTACCAAGATATCTCTGCACGTTTGCAATCGATCGTCTCGGGAAATGTCCACACTCCACATGTTCCACGCGATCGTCGCTCGCTCTTGCCAATCGCACCTGCTGATCGTCCGGCGGCGCGTCAAGATGCAATTAATGAATCGTATGCCTCATCCCTTGGCGCAGGTGGATCGCTATTTCGTAAGCGACTTGGCAACGCACCTTGGGCGCCACTAAAGATCGCGTCTGGCTGCGACCGCCGTTGTTCATTCTGCGCAATTCCATATTTCAGAGGTTCCTTTATCTCGCGCAAGCCAACTGAAATTATTGAAGAAGGAAAATGGCTCGCTCAAAATGGAGTGAGCGAACTCTTTCTGGTAAGCGAGAACACAACTTCATACGGAAAAGATCTCGGTGATCTGAAGTTAATGGAGAAAATCTTGCCTGAGTTTGCCGCGATTGAGGGAGTGGAGAGAGTCAGACTTTCATATCTGCAGCCCGCTGAAATGCGACCATCTTTGATTCAGGCGATGATCGAATCTGAGAAAGTTGCGCCTTACTTTGATCTCTCTTTCCAACACACCAGCCCAACTGTTTTGCGCCGGATGCGTCGCTTTGGTGACTCTGAAAAATTCTTACATTTAATTACCCAAATTCGCGCCTTATCTCCAGAAGCCGGTATTCGCTCAAACTTCATAGTTGGATTTCCGGGAGAGACGCAAGCAGATTTTGATGAGCTCGCCGATTTCATTAGCGCTGCAAAGTTAGATGCCATCGGGATCTTCGGTTACTCAGATGAGGACAATACTGAAGCGCTAGATCTTTCCGATAAAGTTGCAGAAGATGTTATTCGCCAACGGGTGGAATCTTTATCATCACTGGCTGATGAGATGGTTTCGCTTCGCGCCTCGGCACGAATTGGTGAAAACGTGCGCGTTCTCATTGAAGATAGCGAACTTCAAGAGGGACGAGCAGCCCATCAAGGCCCTGAAGTAGATGGAACAACTTCCTTTATCGATACCAATTTTGAAGTTGGGCAATATATTGATGCGGTGATCATAGATTCGATGGGCGCAGATTTGGTGGCGCGCGCGCTATGAATATTCCCGCCTTCATAACTCCCAACTCTTTAACCATAGCGCGGCTAGTTCTAATCCCATTTGGAGCGATCGCCTTATTTATGAATGGCGGAGGTGATTACAACTGGCAGATCATTTCCTGGTGGATCTTCTTCATCCTCGGATTGACAGATATCGTTGATGGAAAATTGGCGCGAAGTAGACAGCAGATAACAGAGCTTGGAAAATTTTTAGACCCAGTTGCCGATAAGGCGATGGTTGGCACTGCGATGGTCTGCTTATCGATTCTTGGTCGCATGCCTTGGTGGATCACGATTGTTATATTGGCGCGCGAACTTGGCATCACGATATTCCGCTTAGTTATTGTTAAGCGTGGAGTGATCCCTGCAAATAAAGGTGGAAAGATCAAGGCAACCCTCCAAAACTTTGGAACAGGCTTTTATGTTCTACCGCTAAATCCAGATTTATATTGGTTCCGTGATGGATTTATGTATATTGCGATTGCGCTTACTATCGTTACTGGTGTCTACTATGTACGATCTGCCTTCACACCTAAAAGTTGATTGGAAGTTTTCGTGGCGCTAACAATTGAGATTATCGCTTTAATCTCCGATATTCACGACTCGTTACGAGCGCGCGGTGAAACTCTTTCGACTGCAGAGTCGTTGACTGCCGGCGGGCTAAGCAACGCTTTGACAATTGTTCCGGGCGCATCCGATGTATTTCTTGGATCAATAACCGCTTATCGCCCAGAAATAAAGATCTCACATTTGCATGTTTCTAAATCTGCAATTACAGAACACTCAGTCGTTAGCGAAGAAGTGGCGATTGAAATGGCGCGCGGAGCGATTAAAACTTTTGGTTCAACTTGGGCGATTGCAACCACTGGGGTTGCTGGTCCTGGTCCTTCAGATGGGTCAGAAGCTGGCCGAGTTTTCGTAGCCTTCGTTGGTCCGTCGCTTCAAGTTATTGAGCTTTCGCTCTCTGGTGAGCGCGAAGTTGTGCGAAACGCCACGGTGGCCAGCGCGATCGCCTCATTTGCGCGTATCCTTAGGCAACGAGATACCAGCGCTCCGGCGCAGCAGAAAGGATGACCACTATGGCTTTGTTACGCACCGCAGTTGGCCAGACACTTCGCGCTGCCCGCACCGAGCAATCACGCACACTGCGCGATGTCGCCCGTGAAGCGCGGGTCTCACTCGGTTATCTCTCAGAAGTAGAACGCGGACAAAAAGAGGCTTCATCTGAACTTCTAAATGCAATTTGCGAAGCTCTTGGTTTAACACTTTCTACAGTGGTTGCAAACGTCTCAACTGAACTCAAAGTTCTTGAGAGCGCGAAGTTGTCCGTTGTCGACGCAGCCTAAGTACGCAACTCAAGGCGCTACACATCGCCGAACAGAGAGCGCAATTCTCGAAGGAACCAAGACTTTAATCGCCCAGTCTGGGCTATCTAATATTTCAATGATTGAAATCGCCGATGCATCTGAAGTATCGCGTGCAACTTTATATAACCATTACCGCGATAAGAATGCTGTTATATCTGCGCTGATTACCGCAGAAGTTGAATATATGATCGAACTAGCAAATAAAGCTGGCACACCAGCCGATGCCCTAGAAAAACTCTCGCTTTACATATCTTCTGATACAGCGCTCGCCGCCATGCGCATCCATGATCAAAGTGCGCTGACTGATGCATTGGCTCATGCCGACCACCCACTTTATTTAGAGATCGCGCGTTGTTTATATGGCGCCACCAAATCTGAAGCTGGCACCGGAGTTGCAATGCGTTGGCTGATTGGTCAGGTAATGCAACCTTTAAATGTTAAACAATCACGCGAACAAGCCGAACTTCTCGTCGATCGCACCCTCTTTTAACTTTTAAATGCGTATTTCTGATCTGCGTGAGCGCCTCACGCTCTCTTTCGGCCCACAATGGGCGCCATCATTTTGCCAAGATATTGCCATCAGCGAACTCGGAAGCCGCACGGTAGATGAAGCGCTTAAGGATGGGTTTGAAGCAGATGAAATTTGGCGCGCGGTCTGCAAGCAATGCCCTGACGAAACAGCCAAGTACAAGTATTAATAAAAGCTAGACCGCGATTACTTCCAACACCCAAGGTTCTTCACCATCGCTAGGGGTAAGCGCACACGGATATTTTTCAGAGACGATTGCATAGAGATCTTCCGGAGTCTTGGGCAGCGAACGCGATTGCAATAGCCAGCGTGTAATCTCTCCACGAGTTTTCTTAGACATATGGGTCACAACCGTGCGCACGCCATTTACTACCGTTGAGATGCGGACTTCAACTGTCTTATCAACGGGGGAGTGCCAGACGGTTTTATAAGTTGATGACCGGCAATCCACGATTAATGGGGTCTTGATCGCATCCAACACTTTGCCAACGGGCTCGCGCATCGCGCTGTTATCGATCTTCTCTTTGTAGCTTTCGATCACCTGGTCCGGGCGCACCGCCCCGTACTTGGCCGAGATGATCACCACCGCGCTCGCCCCACGCTTTCTGGCAGCTACGGAAAGGCTCGCCCAATCCAGGGCCTGATATAGGACCCCGGTATAGACGTTGATCGCAGGCGTTGGCTTGGTCGTCGCGTTCTTCTTCTCAGATGGCGGCAGCAGGATCAACACGCTTCGAATCCTCCCACGCGACACGCTCAAAGGCATTGTCAGTCGCGCCTGATACCTTTCGAACAGATGTTCGGATAAAGTTATCCCTGCACAACCAGAGCGGTTCCATCATCCGCCCACAGGCTCTCAATAAGCCTCGTAGGCCGTCGGTGGCCTTCCGTACCTTCTGGGCCGACTACCAACGAATATGCATCACGCATAGACGTTCTTATCTAAAGGAGAAAAACGTGGCTGCTGAAAAAGCAAATAAAGCCGAAGAGAAAAACACATCCGATCGCCAAAAGGCGCTCGATACCGCGCTCGCCCAGATTGAACGTCAATTTGGAAAAGGCTCAGTAATGAAGATGTCCGATCGACAGAATTCGATCGTTGAAGTTATTCCAACTGGTTCAATCGCACTCGATATCGCACTCGGTATCGGCGGATTGCCACGTGGACGTATCGTAGAAATCTACGGACCAGAATCTTCAGGTAAGACAACTCTTACCTTGCATGCAATTGCAAATGCACAAAAGGCCGGCGGAATCTGCGCCTTTATCGATGCTGAACATGCATTCGATGCAGAGTATGCAAAGAAACTTGGCGTCGATATTGATGCCCTTCTAGTTTCACAACCAGATACTGGTGAGCAAGCACTTGAGATTATGGATATGTTGATCCGTTCTGGTGCACTTGATCTCGTCGTTGTTGACTCTGTTGCAGCACTTGTTCCTCGCGCAGAAATCGAAGGCGAGATGGGCGATTCACATATGGGCTTGCAGGCACGCCTTATGTCACAAGCTCTCCGCAAGATCACCGGCGCACTTCACCAATCAAAGACAACTGCAATCTTTATCAACCAGCTCCGCGAAAAGATCGGCGTCTTCTTCGGCTCACCTGAAACAACTACAGGCGGTAAAGCACTTAAGTTCTACGCTTCAGTTCGCCTTGATATTCGCCGCATTGAAACTCTTAAGGATGGCACCGAATCCGTCGGTAACCGTACTCGCGTTAAGGTAGTTAAGAACAAGATGGCTCCACCATTTAAGCAAGCTGAATTCGACATCATCTACGGCACAGGTATTTCACGTGAAGGTTCACTAATCGACCTCGGTGTTGAAATCGGTGTAGTTAAGAAGGCTGGCGCTTGGTACACCTACGAAGCAGATCAATTAGGACAGGGTAAAGAGAACTCACGCGCCTTCCTAATCGATAACCCAGATCTAGCAAATGAGATCGAGTCGAAGATTCGCGCGCACTTTGTGCCAATCGAAGTCGATGCCGAGCTCGTTGCAGCTATCGATGAGGCAGCAGCAGAGGTTGATTTCTAATTAGCCTGGAATTTGTAAAAGTTCCTAGAAAGTCTAGGAATGGTGGCGAAGGCTCCGACCCTTACGAAGTAGCACACACCATTGCGCTAAATGCGCTGGTTACCCGTGCGAAAAGTAAGGGCGAGCTTCTCGCTCACCTTAAGACCCGGGGCGTTGAAGATGATGTTGCACAGGCGATTATCTTCCGGTTACAAGAGGCCGGCCTTGTTAACGATGAAGAGTTCGCCAAGGCTTGGGCTCAGTCACGCCATAGCCATAAGAAAATTTCCAAGCGCATCATCGCGGGGGAGTTGCGCCAGAAAGGTGTAATGCAGAGCGCCATCGATGAAGCACTTGATGAGATCGATGACGATAGCGAGTACCGCAGCGCTTTTGATTTAGCCTTTAAAAAGTACAACACCATGTCGCGCCTTGAACCTGAAGTTCAGGTCCGCAGAATTCAATCGCTGCTGCAACGTAAAGGATTTGGTTTTGGAACAATCTCGCAGGTTTTGAAAGAGTTGGATCTATTAAGTAACTAAAGTTTCCAAGATGCAGGTAGAGGAGTTGCCTGTTTTGCTTCTCCTTGGACAAACTTACGATTGCTTCTCTCTGATTCATCAGAAAGCCATTTGTCTACAAAAAACTTCACTAAGCGCGCTGCAGATAGAACTTGTTCCATCGCAGGATCTGTTCCGGAGATACTTTCGCGCAGATTTAATCTCTTCAGCTCGGCCTTTGGATGTAAAACGTCAATTTCCTCCGGCCATAGATAGAAATCAGGAGCTACTAGCTTCTTTCTCTTACCTGGATTCTCAGCCTTAAAAGCTTCGTATTGTTCAACAGCAATTTTCGATTCGCGGGTAGCTTCTAGAAAGAAGTCTGCAAATGAAACAGACTTTAAGCCTAAATCTTTTTCGAGCTTTTTAGTTTCAGTATTCTTGTTCACAGGAATTGTCAATTTATCGGTCAAAATATTTTTAATATCTTCGGAATTCGTAATTGGAATAACCCATCCTCCCGACAATACGCACTCTTCGTTCGTTACGGATAGGGTTGAAATTACTGCCTGATTGGATTGAACCTCATAAATAGCAAGACTTGAGTAAGAGGCGTTCATAACTGAAGTCTAGTTTCTGCCATCAAGGAAGGTAAAGAATTGGCTTATCGTCACTACTTCTATGCCCCATTCACGAGCCTTCTTGGCCTTTCCGGACATCGAGGCGGCATCTGCAGCAACCAAAATATCGCAACCTTTCTTTGTCACTGCATTCACGGGTTGTAAACCTGACTTCGCCGCAAGCGCTTCGAGATGCACTCTAGTGATTTGCTCGCCCTCTGAAGTGAGTGCCATCCCTGTAAAACAAATTCTTTTACCAACGGTAAAACTGGAATCATCTGATTTAGGACTCTGGGTGAGATCCACTTCTGGGGATTCCAGACCAAGAGCAAACGCAATTTTATCAATAATTGCTATTTCATCCTCAGTGACAAATTTATCCCGCTTAGCTGCCTCTACACATGAATCTAAATAATTTACATGTAGTTCAGATACCTCCGCCAAAGTTAGACCTAGATTCGAAGCCCAGATATTTAACTCCTCCTTCTCCTCAGAGCTTATTGCTAGATCCTCTAAGGCCATATTCAAAAGTAGTAGGTATGCAATTTCTGCATTATCAGAAGTCGGAAATGGCACTTTTTTTGTGAATTCTTTAATTCTTGAAGATGAATCATTTTTGTACTCGGCAAATGCAGAACGCTGAATCGTCCGACTCGGCATCTTTTCTTCGTTATATTCAATCTCCACGATCGAAGTTTCTTGCTCATCTTGTTGTAATTCCATAAAAACTTGACGGGTCATTCTAGAATCACCGAGCGCACTGTGTGCTTCCGATACTTGGATATTAAGCGCTTCGCATGCATCGGCAAGTGAAAAACTGCCACTGAGCAGTCTCTTGGCAGCAATCATTGTGCAGAAAGGCTTCCCAAGCGAGACCTGTATTCCTAACCGATTAAATTCTTGAGAAAGCATTCGCATGTCGAAATGGGCATTGTGGCAGACAAGAGTTCTTCCGTTTAGAAGCCGTGCTAAGTCATTAACAATTTCTGCGAAGCTAGGTGCCATGGACACCATAGATGGAGTTATTCCATGAATATGAATTGGTCCTAGGTCGCGGTTAGGATTGATTAGAGTAGACCATTCCTCGAGAACATCATCGCCTTGAATAACTATCGCACCAATTTCAACGATTCGGTCGTTTTTAAAGAGACCGGTCGTCTCTGTATCTAGAATTACGAACTGCTGATCCGAAATCTCTGAGGTACTCTGATTTTTGAACAACTGAGTTATTTTCATCTTTTGCCTCCAGTTTAGAGAGTACTCAAAGGGGCAGACATTTCAATGGTGATTCAGTTTTTAGCTAAATGCTCTGTAAGTCGGGCAGCAGTTGCAACTACTGCTGCGGCATGAACGCGACCTGGTTGGCGACCTAAACGCTCGATCGGTCCAGAGATCGAAACAGCGGCGATAACTTTTCCATTTGGGCCTTTAACTGGCGCGCTAACGGAGGCAACGCCAGCTTCGCGTTCTCCAACAGATTGGGCCCAACCACGGCGACGATCTGCGGCTAAATGCGCTGCGGTAAAGCGCGCGCTCTTTACTCCGCGATGAATTTTCTCTGAATCTTCCCAAGCCAATAAAATTTGCGCTGCAGAACCAGCTTGCATGGTTAGCGATGCGCCTACAGGCACAGAATCGCGCAGTCCAGATAAACGTTCAGCGACGGCAACACAGATTCGAATATCGCCTTGGCGGCGATAAAGTTGCGCGGATTCACCTGTTGCATCGCGCAGAGCGGCCAGAGCGGGGGCAGCGGCAGCCAATAAACGATCTTCTCCAGCGGCAGCCGATAATTCTGCAGAACGCGGACCCAGAACAAAGCGCCCCTGTAAATCGCGTGTGACTAAGCGGTGATGTTCCAGCGCCACTGCAAGGCGGTGCGCGGTCGGGCGGGCAATGCCAGTTGCTGCGACAAGTTCAGCCAGCGAGTGCGGACCGGATTCAAGAGTGCCCAAAATGGTCACCGCTTTATCTAATACGCCAACTCCGCTATTCTTCTTATCCACACAGCGAGATTAGCATCCCATTAAATGAGATGCAAGATTTATGGAATGGATAGTCAATTATGGGTAAGACACTGGCAGAGAAGATTTGGGATGACCATATCGTTCGCTCAGCAGCGGGAGAACCAGATCTTCTTTACATCGACCTACAACTAATTCATGAGGTTACGAGCGCTCAAGCATTTGATGGCTTGCGCT
>Ga0214919_10007304_pt1 | contig 14945 bp, 13 predicted proteins | sample LL1503_MetaG_FD_177994 | JGI IMG/M metagenome (GOLD analysis project Ga0214919, IMG submission 177994) | Freshwater microbial communities from Lake Lanier, Atlanta, Georgia, United States - LL-1503 | ecosystem: Environmental > Aquatic > Freshwater > Lake | place: USA: Georgia | collected... | reverse complement strand
GCGCGCAGCCTGAGTGGTTGGTGCTGGGCTATTTGCTGAATCAGCGCCTGGTCGCGTCAGCGCAGGAAGTGGAGTCCATCACCGTGGATTGGGAAGTCGGCGCTGCGGCGGTCAAAACCTATAAAGGCATTAGCAATTTAGAGAAGAAAACTGCCAAACGCGTAGTCACCACCGGCTGCGGGCAGGGCAGCGTGTTTGGCGATTTGATGGCCGATATCGACAGCATCCAACTGCCCCCGGCCACCATCACCCAAAGCCAACTCTATGGCATCGTCAACACCATCCGCCTGAACGACAGCATTTATAAAACCGCCGGCTCGGTGCACGGCTGTGCGCTGTTTCAAGGCGAGCGCATGTTGATGTTTGTGGAAGACGTAGGCCGCCACAATGCGCTGGACGCTATCGCCGGTTGGATGTCCATGCAGCCTAACGAAAGCACCGGCCAGGGTACGCGCACCGGCATGAGCGCACACGACAAAGTGTTCTACACCACAGGTCGCCTGACCAGCGAGATGATCATCAAGTCCGCGCAAATGGGCGTGCCGGTGGTGATCTCACGCAGCGGCATCACCCAAATGGGCCACCAAGTCGCCCAGCGCCTGAACCTTTGCGCCATCGGCCGCGCCACGAACAAACGCTTTCTGTGCTTTAGCGCGCAGCAAAGACTGGTACTGGAGCCGGAACTGGCGGGGGCGCGCTTGAAGGTGGCTTAAAGGGCGCGCAGTGCTATCGTCTCGCCCATGAATCCCAAGCCCCAGCCAAGCCCCAAGCTGTCCATCTCCACCAGCGCCATCACTGGCCTGGTCTTGGCCGGTGGCCGGGGCAGCCGCATGGGCGGGGTGGACAAAGGCTTGCAGGTTTTCGCCGGCCAGCCCCTGGCCATGCATACCTTAAGGCGCTTGCAGGCGGGCGCCGGTCTGGGCGCTTATATGCTCAACGCCAACCGCAATCTGGACGTCTACCAGCAGTTTGGTGTGCCGGTGTACCCCGACGCGGTCGGCGATTTTGCGGGGCCGCTGGCCGGTTTTTTGGCCGGGCTGGACCATTGCCCAACCGACTACCTGCTGGCGGTGCCCTGCGATACCCCGCTGTTTCCCGCCGATTTGGTGCCGCGACTGGCCCAGGCGCTGGAAGAAAGCGGGGCTTTGCTCGCCATGCCCAGCGCGCCCGAGGCTGACGGACAGGGCCTCAGCCGTGTGCGTCTGCAGCCGGTGTTTTGCCTGATGCACGTCAGCGTGGCGACCGGTTTGCGCCAGTACATGCGGGACGGTGGCCGCAAGATAGACACCTGGTTTACCGCGTGTGCCGGGGTGGTCGTACCCTTTGACCGACCGGGCGATGATCCGCAGGCTTTTTTCAATCTCAACACGCTGGACGAACTGGCCCAGGCGCAGCAGCCTTAACTGGTGCGCGCCCAGCGGCGCAGCACCCAGGCTAGCGCCACGCCCACCAGCACGGCGGCCACCAAATCGACCAGCAGCGTGAGCGCAAAAGTCACCCATAACACCACCTTCTCAGGCCGGCCACTGTGCAAGGCAAAGTGCCCAAAGTGCTTAAGGTCGCTCATGTTGTAGGCCACCACAAACAAAATAGCCGCCAGCGCGCACAGCGGAATTTGCGCGGCTAGCGGCGCTACGAAAAGCAGAGTGGCTACCAGCGTCAGGCAGTGCGTGATACCGGCCATCGGGTTGGTAGCACCGTTACGGATATTGGTGGCCGTGCGGGCAATCGCCCCGGTGGCAGCAAAGCCGCCCACCAGGGGCGCCGCGATGTTGGCAATGCCCTGGCCGATCAGCTCTTGGTTGGAGTCGTGCGCCAGGCCCGCCATGCTGTCGGCCACCACCGCCGAGAGCAAGGATTCAATCGCCCCCAGCAGGGCGATGGAGCAAGCGGGCCCCAGCAATTGCAGCAGCATGGCCGGACTCAGGTCGGGCCAATGCAGCGCGGGCAAGCCCTGCGGGATGCCGCCAAAAGCGCTGCCAATCGTCGCCACACCCGCCCCGCCAAGTATGGCCTGTAAAACAGTCGCAGCCACCATCGCCACCAGCGGCCCAGGCACGCGGGCCATGCCCGGCAAGCGCGGCCAAAAATGACCAAGACCAGGCTAAAAAGTGCCAGCGCGACGGTCGGTGCATGCCACTGTGGGAGAACCTGCAGCAAGCCCCATAGCTTTTCATGGAAGTGCAGGCCGCCACTGGCGGGCAGGCCCAGAAAGTACTTCCATTGCCCCACAAAAATAATCACGCCAATGCCGGTGGTAAAGCCCGCAATCACCGGCGCTGGGATGAACTTGATAACACCACCCAGGCGCAACACGCCCATCAGTACCAACATGACCCCGGCCATGAGCGTGGCAATTTGCAGCCCGGCGATGCCGTAAGTGGCCGTAATGCCGCTCAAGATGGCGATAAACGCGCCCGTGGGGCCCGCAATCTGCACCCGGCTGCCCCCAAAAACACTGACCAAAAACCCGGCCACGATGGCGGTGTAAATCCCTTGCTCGGGCCGCGCCCCCGAGGCGATGGCAAAAGCCATGGCCAGCGGCAAAGCCACGATGCCGACAACAATGCCCGCCACGATATTGGGCAGCCAACTGGCTTTGCCGTACAGACCGGCAACGCGGGATTCGAGTAATGCAATCATGGAGACGGCTCGGATTTGCGGGCATTGAGCCAACTTGGCTTAGCCCCTGCAAAACATTATGCGCCGCCGTGCGCTAAGCTTTGCGCCCATGTCCGCCCCCCACCGCCCACCGCCTTATCTGCACATCGACGCCGCCCAGCGCCGCGTGCGCCTGGACGCGCGCGACCCGGCCTTTTACTGCGCGCCCAACGTCGCCTATGCTGCGCTGCACGCGCAGTGCCCGCTGTTTTATTGGCAGGAGCAGGCGCAGTGGTTTTGCTGCGGCTACGAGCAGGTCAATAGCCTGCTGCGCGACAAGCGCTTTGGCCGGCAAATACTGCATGTGGCCACCCGCCAAGAGCTGGGCATGGCGCCGCCCCAGGCGCATTTGCGTGACTTTGACCAGAGCGAGCAATGGTCTTTACTGGCGCTGGAGCCGCCCGAGCACACACGCTTGCGCACCATGGTCAATCGTGCATTTGTATCGCGCCAGATCGAGCGCTTTCGGCCCGAAATCGCAGCGCTGGCGCACCAGTTGATTGACGGCTTTGCTGCCCAAGACCGGGTGGAGTTGCTATCGGCCTTTGCCGACGTCATCCCCGTGACCATCATTGCCCGCCTGCTGGGCGTGCCCGAGGACATGGGGCCGCAGTTGCTGCGCTGGTCGCACGACTACGTACGCATGTATATGTTCGGCCGCACCCTGGCCGACGAGCTGGCGGCCAACCAAGCGGCTGCCGAATTTGCCGCCTACGTGCGCAGCTTGATTGCCGAGCGCCGGCGTGCGCCCCAAGACGACCTGATCAGCACCATGATTGCCGCCGAAAACGGCGGCCAACCCATGGCCGAAGACGAGCTGGTCTCCACCATCATCGTGCTGCTCAACGCCGGGCACGAGGCCACGGTGCACCAAATCGGCAACGCGGTGACCACTATTTTGGACAGCGGCGTGGCCCCGCACACGCTGTTTGCCGACGAGGCAAGCACCGCCGCAACCGTGGATGAGTGCTTGCGCATCCGCGCACCAGTGCATATTTTTTCGCGCTACGCGCTGCAAGACGTGGAGCTGGCCCCCGGCGTAGCCCTGCAAAAAGGCCAAAGCATCGGCCTGATTTTGGCCGCCGCCAACCTGGACCCGCACAAGTTTTCCGACCCCTTGGTATTCAAGCCCGACCGCGATGAAGGCGCCAACCTGTCCTTTGGCGCGGGCATCCACTTTTGCATAGGCGCCCCGCTGGCCCGGCTGGAGTTACAAGTGGCTTTGCCGATTCTGTTTGCCCGACTGCCGGGGCTGCGCCTGGCGCAGCGGCCGGTGGTGAAGGATGTGTACCACTTTCATGGGTTGGAGGCGGTGAATTTGGCGTGGGAATAAGCCCTCAAGCCCAAAGCACCTTCTCCCCCGACGCATACCAGCCGTCCAGCCGGGCGGCGATAGACGTTTCGATATTGCTGCGCTTGATTTTCATGGTCGGGGTGAGCATGCCGTTTTCGATTTGCCAGGGGTGGGCGGCTACCACGATGAACTTGAGGTGCTCGTAGTCGGCCACCTGGGCGTTGACCTGGGCTAGCAAGGTTTGCATGGCTTGCGTCACTTCGGCGCGCAAGGCCGGGTCGTTTTGGCGGGGGCGCAGGTCTTCGGCCAGCACGACGATGGCAAATGCCGCCTCGTAGCCCAGACCGCCGACCAGCGAGATTTCCACCATGGGGTGCACATTGATCAGGTTTTCGATGGGCGCGGGCGCCACATATTTGCCTTTGCTGGTTTTAAACAGCTCTTTCATGCGTCCGGTTATCTTGAGTTGTCCGTCCGGGGCGACCATGCCCAAGTCGCCGGTGTGGAAAAAGCCGTCGGCGGTGAAGGCCTCGGCGTCCAGGTCCGGGCGCTTGTAGTAGCCCACCAGTTGCCCGGGGGACTTGATCAAAATCTCGCCCTCGGGGCTGATGCGCGCCTGCACGCCAGGGTTGGCAACACCCACATAGCCCGGTTCGCTGAACTGGGGCGTAGCGGTGTGGGAGTAGGCAAAGTCTTCGGTCATGCCCAGGCCTTCGAGCAGTTGCAGGCCCAGGCTGCGGTACCAGCGGATCAGGTCGGCGGGCAAGGGCGCCGAGCCGCTGAAGGCCAAAATCGTCTGGTCCAGGCCCAGACCGGTGAGGATTTTCTTGGCCACGATGCCTTTGACAATGGGGATGCTCAGGAGCAAAGACAGTTTCTTTTGCGGCATCTTGGCAAACACCGCTTGCTGGAACTTGAGCCACAAGCGCGGCACCGACACAAAGATAGTGGGCCGGGCGCGCTGCAAATCGGCGGCAAAGGTCTCTAGCGACTCGGCAAAGTACACATGCAACTGCCCGCTGACAAAGCTGGCGCATTCGACCACCGCGCGCTCAAACACATGGGCCAGTGGCAGGTAAGACAGGACGCGGTGCACCTCATTGGGCCCCACGTTTTGCGACATGCTTTGCGCGACGGCCAGTTCGGTGGCGGCGGTGATGCGCTCAAAGCTGTGCATCACGCCCTTGGGCTGGCCGGTAGAGCCCGAGGTGTAAATCAGCATCGCCAGGTCGGTGCCGGGGCGGGCGGGCTGGCCGTCCATCGGCGCGTTGCGGGCGGTAATGGCGTCCCACGTGTCGTAACTGGTGGCTGGCGCCAGTGGGAAGGCAATGCGCGGCATTTGTGCTGGTACGCCGGGTTCTTGATCGGGCCAGGTGTCCAGCTTGCCTACGAACAGCAGGCTGGCGCCGCTGTGCTCGAGCACATACTGAATCGTTTGGGCGCTCTCGGTCGGGAAAATTGCCACCGTGGTGTAGCCCGCCATCCAGATAGCCAGCTCGGCCATAAAGAAGTGTGCGCAGTTTTTGGACAGGATGCCGATACGCGCGCCAGGCTCATAGCCCAGAGCCTTGAGGTGGGTGGCCATGCGCCGCGCTTGGTCCAGGGTTTGTGTCCAGGTGTAGTCGGCAACCCGCCCGCCGCCCAGGGGTTGGGTCAGAAAGACCTGGTTGGCATGCGCTTTTTCGTGCGCATATACATAGTCGAGGATCAGTTTGTTGGCTTGGGTCATGGTTGTCTCCTGCGCATTCGGGATGAGGTGCGATTCATTGTAGAGGGCTGCACAGTGCACGCAAATTGGGGCTATTTTCTGTAAGAATAAAGAACAATACCTAAAAATGTAATTAATTTTATTGTTCAGCCCGCACCCTCTGCGGCCCCGGAGGAAAACCCATGTTTGCATTGCGCCAGGGCGCTCCCACAGACTGGCCGATTGTGCGGCCGGCGCAAGCGCGTTCCTGTCCTCGCCTTGCCGCCAGCTGTCACCGACCCGACAGCTTGTGTGCCGCTTGCCGGACCGCAGAGGGGTTGCGATGAACTTTTTTGCCGCGCAGGCTCAGGCCAGGCAAAGGAGTATCGGCCTGGTGCTGGGGTTTTGCCTGGCACTGGCGCTCACGGTGTATTGGGTCTACCTGCTCGCCCAATGGGCAATCCTTGTCTTGGCTTGGTTTGGCCTGGCCACCTTCAGTGGCGCTGCGCATTGGATGGCCTTGGCGACCGGCGCCTTTATCGCGCTAGGTGCGTGCTACGGTTGGCAAGACACCAATGGCGCCGCCGTCGCCGAGAAATTGGGCGCACGGGCCTTGGCCACATCCGGGCTGGATACGTCCGAGCGCCAGCTGCTCAATGTGGTGCAGGAAATGGCCATCGCCACCGGTTGCCCAGTGCCGGCCGTGTATATCTTGGAGCATCCGTCCATCAATGCGCTGGCGGCGGGTGGTACGCCGCAGCAGGCGCTGATCGCGGTGACGCGGGGCGCCCTCAAAGCCCTGAACCGCGACGAATTGCAGGCGGTGGTGGCGCATGAGTTCAGCCACATCCTCAATGGTGACATGCGACTCAATATGCGCATGGCTGGCGTGCTATTCGGTTTGATGGCGGTTGGCACGGTGGGCGAGGACATGTGGGAGCGGCGCGATCTGCAAACCAATGCCTTGGGCTGTGTGTTTATCGGCGTAGGCGCAGCGGGCATGGTAATGGCCCAGGTGATCAAAAACGCGGTCTGCCGCCAACGCGAGTTTTTGGCCGATGCGAGTGCCGTGCAGTTCACCCGCAATCCGATGGCGCTGATCGGAGCGCTGGAAAAAATCCAGCTCCAGCGGCCAGGCGCTGCTTCTGATGCGCTGGCAGTGCAAACCCTGCCCATGCGGATGATGGCGCATTTTTTCTTCGTCTCTCCGGTGCGTTCCGTATTGGAGGACTGGCTGGCCACCCATCCGCCGATAGACGCGCGTATTCGGGCCATCGACCCGCGCGCCCACCTGCGCCTGGCAGGTGCAGACAATGGTTTGGCGCTGGCGGCGACGTTGCAGACGCTAGTGCCCGAGGGTTTGCGCAGCCGCCTGGAGCAAGCCGGCAGCGCTGTTGGCGTGGTGTACGGCCTGCTCATGCACGACAAGCTGGAAACCCGCCAAGCCCAATGCCAGCGCCTGGGCGCGCAAACGAGTGCGCTGGTGGTCGATGCGGCGCTCGAGGCGCACCTAGAGGTGCGCGCTATGGCCCCGCCGTTGCGCCTGGTTGTCCTCAGTCTGGCGCTGCCTGCCTTGCGCGCTCTGCCTCCCGTGGAACAAGACGCATTGCTTTACCAATCCCAATCGCTGGTGATGGCGGACGGAAAAGTCATTGCATTTGCGCTGGTAGCCACTGTCTTGCTGCAACACACATTGCGCCCCGGCCCCGACCCCACGCGCTTGCGCTCCGGAGCGGCCGTGCTGCATATGCGCATGGTGCTGTCGTTTTTGGCGTATTGCGGTGCCAAGGGCCAGAGTGCGGCGGCCCAGGCCGCTTATGCCCAGGCGCTGCCCTTTCTGCCTGCACTGCAAAAGCATGCGCTGCTGCCGCCCCAGGCCTGCGTACCCCAGGCCGTGCAGGCGAGTTTGCTGGCATTGAGCGCGCTCGCACCGCTGGAAAAAGAGCCCTTCGTCGCGGCCCTGCGCGCCTGCGCCCTGCAAGACGGGACTTTGCGTGTTGTGGAGTGGGAGATCGTGCGTGTGCTCTGCCAGTGCCTGGGCGTGGCCTGCCCGCTGACCGCGCCGGGTTTTGCCCACGATATTTTTGCCACTCTGTAAGGAAAAACCATGTCTCTCAGCAGTATTTTTGCAGTCCTCGTTCCCGCCGCTGTGCTGGGCTGGTGCCTGCTGACTTACAACCAATTGGTGGCGCTGCGCAACCAGTTTCAAAATGCTTTTGCGCAAATTGATGTGCAGCTCAAGCGTCGCTACGACCTGATTCCCAATCTGGTGGAAAGCGCCAAGGCCTATATGCTGCATGAGCGCCAAGCCCTGCACGATGTCATCGCAGCGCGCAACAACGCCGAAGGCGCCCGCCAAAACGCCGCTGACCGGCCGCAGGACGCGCAGGCTGTGCGCCAGTTGGCCCAGGCCGAAGGGGCGGTGGGTGCGTCTTTGGGCCGCATGCTGGCCTTGGCCGAGGCCTATCCCGAGCTCAAAGCCAACGAAACCATAGGGCAGCTCATGGAAGAGCTGTCTTCCACCGAGAACCGCGTGGGCTTTGCGCGCCAGGCCTACAACGATGCAGTCACCGTCTACAACACAGCCCGCCAAAGTTTTCCGGGTAACTTACTGGCCGGCCGCTTTGCCTTTGGCCCGGCCGAGCTCCTGCAAGTGACCGAGGCGCAGGAGCGCCAGGCCGTGCGGGTCAGTTTTTAAGGCGCCTTGGCCTCTAGGCTTGGCCCATGCGCACCAAGCGCCCGGGCCGGGCGTCGGTGGCTTCGCCCTCGCGGGCTACGCACTGGCCGGCCACCCAAGTGCCGATATAGCCTTGGGCTTTTTGCAAAAAGCGTTTGCCGCCAGCGGGCAGGTCGCGCACCAGTTGGGGCATGCCCACGCTCAGGCGCGATGGGTCGATCAGGTTGATATCGGCGCGCAGGCCAGCCTGGATCAGGCCCCTGTCGTGCAGACCCAGGTAGCGGGCGTTGCGGCTGCTCATCATCTCTACGGCCTGGGCCAAGGGTAGGCGGTCTTTGGCGCGGCCTTGAACCCAGTGCGTGAGCATGAATGTGGAAAAGCTGGCGTCGCACACCGTGCCCACATGCGCACCCGCGTCGCCCAGGCCAAAAAGGGCGCGCGGATGCGTCAGCATCTGGTGCACGGTGTCTAGCGAGCCCTGGTTGTAGTTAAAGATGGGGAAGTAAATCAGCTGTGCGCCATCGCCCTCGGTCAGGTAGTCGTACATGGCCTCTAGCGCGGTGGTGCCGCGCTGCTTGGCGCGCACCAAAAAGCTTTGCATTACATCGGGCTCGTAGTCCAGGCGGGCATCGAGCGGGAACATGCGCCCGGCGATCAGCTCGATGCGCGATAGCAGCAAGTCCACCAGCGGCGGGATGGCCGTGCCGTCACCGGCCAGGCGCTCGGATTTTTCAGCCAAGATGCGCGCTTTGCGCGCCGGCTCGCGCAGCGCCCTGGCGCGCTCAGCCAAGGGCAGGGCGGCGACTTCTTTGTAGCCAGGAAAACCCATGAACGGATGAAAACTCGCGTCCAGCCCGTTGATCACGCCAATGCCGCGCGCGGCTGTTTGCAGGTACAGCGGCAGTCCACGCGTCACTGCCGCTTCCACGCGGTTTTGGATTTGCACATACTGCTCGCCACCGGGGTCGCGCTGCAGCCAGGTCATGGACAGCGGGCGGCCACTGGCCTGGGCGAGTTGCTCGACCAGGGCGAACTCGGCATCAAAGCTTTGCGGACCTTGCATCAGGTCAAAGTCGCTGACCACTTGCACCACGCCGTGGGCCAGGCCGGCAAACGCCGCACCCAGACCATTCAACTCGGCCGCGCTGGCGATGGAGGCGGGCGTATCGTGGCCCTCGGCGGTGCGGTGGTTGTCCGAGCGTCCGGTAGAAAAGCCCGCTGCACCGGCCTGCAAAGCGGCGCGTAAATGACTGCGCATGGCGGCCACGTCCGCGTCGGTGGCCGCCTCGCGCGCCTCGGCGCGTTCGCCCATCACCAGCATGCGCAGCGGGTCGTGCGGCACCATGGTCAAAAAGTCCAGGCTGTGTGGCATGGCGTCCAGCGCGTCCATGTACTGGCTAAAACTCTCCCAGGAAAAGCGCACGCCTTCTTTGAGCGCCACGCCCGGAATGTCTTCCACGCCTTCCATCAGCTTGATCAGCCGGTCCTCGCTGCCCGGGCGCAGCGGCGCAAAACCGACGCCGCAATTGCCCATGAGCAGCGTGGTCACGCCGTGGTGGATGCTCGGGCTGAAGGTCTGGTCCCAGGTGGCTTGGCCGTCGTAGTGGGTGTGGATGTCCACAAAGCCCGGTGTCAGCCAGGCGCCATCGGCTCGCAGGGTTTGGCGCGTGGCGCTGCTGATGCGCCCGACCTCGGTGATGCGTCCGTCCTGGATGCCTACATCGGCGCTAAAGGGCTCGGCCCCGCTGCCATCGACCACGGTGGCGCCGCGAATGAGCAAATCAAGCATGGGTGTCTCCTTCAGATGGTCGGCGGTCTAGGCGCCGCCACAGCAGGGCCAGCGACATGCCGCTGACGATATGCCAAATGCCCCAGAGGCTGGCGATGATGACCATGCCCAGATCGGCGTTGAACTGCACCGCAATAATGCCCAGCGCCAGCCCGGCGTTTTGCATGCCGCCTTCTATGGTGACGGCGCGCCGGTCAGCCGTGTTCAGGCCCATGACGCCGCTGGTCACCCAGCCCATCAGCAGGCCGCTGGCGTTGTGCACCACGACCAAACCGAGCGTGGGCAAGAGTCCCAGCGTCAGCAATTGCCGCTCTTTTATCAGCCCCAGTACGATAAAGGCCAGCAGCGCAATTAGCGAAAAATTACCCAGCGGTTTGCGGATGCGTGCGCTGAAGTCGGGCAGGCGGCGCGTCAGCGTCAGGCCCAGCGCCAAGGGCAGTGCCAGCAAGGCAAACAGGCTGATCCAAATGTCTGAGGGATCGATATTTAGGGTTTGCAGCCAACCGGCAGTGGCCGGGTTGGTGGCCACCATCCAGCTGAAGTTAAACGGCGTGGCAAACAGCGCAATCAGGCTGGCGACGGCCGAAATGCTGACCGATAGCGCCGTATTGCCGCGCCCGAAATGTGTCACCACATTACTCAGGCTGCCGCCGGGGCAGGCGGCGACCAAAATCATCGCAGCCTCTACATTGGGCGGCAGGTCCAGCACCAGCGTGGCGGCCCAGGTGCCCACGGGCAGCAAAATGAATTGGGGAACGAGCCCCACCACGACGGCCTTGGGGCTGCGCGCCACGCGCAAAAAGTCGTCCAGTTGCAGCTCCAAGGCCACCGAAAACACCATGGTGGCCAGCACCAGGCTCAGGACAATTTGTTGTGTGCTCATCGGGTCTGCGCTCAGCCCAGGCGCTGGCGGTGCAGCGCAATCTCTTGCAGCACGCGCTCGGGGGCGGTGCCGCCAATGGTGATGCGCGCGTCCAAGGAACCTTGCAGGCTCAGGCAGTCAAACACATCGGCCTCGATGGCTGCATGAAAACCTTGTAGCGTGGCCAGCGGCAGTTCGGACAAGTCTTTGCCCGCCACTTGCGCACTTTTGACGGCATGGGCCACCACCTCGTGCGCGTCGCGAAAGGCCAGGCCTTTTTTGACCAGGTAATCGGCCAGGTCGGTGGCAGTGGCGTAACCGCGTGCTGCGGCCTTGCGCATCGCGTCCTCATTGACGGTGAGGCCGCCCATCATTTCGGCAAAGATGCGCAGCGTGTCTTTGAGCGTGTCCACGGTGTCAAACAGCGGCTCTTTGTCTTCCTGGTTGTCTTTGTTGTAGGCCAGGGGCTGGCCTTTCATGAGGGTCAGCAAACCCATTAGGTGGCCGACCACACGGCCGGTTTTGCCGCGCGCCAGCTCGGGCACGTCCGGGTTTTTCTTCTGCGGCATGATGGAGCTGCCGGTGGTAAAGCGGTCGGCCAGGCGGATAAAGCCAAAGTTCTGGCTCATCCAGAGCACCAACTCTTCGCTCAGGCGGCTGATGTGCACCATGCTGATGCTGGCCGCGGCGGTAAATTCCATCGCAAAGTCGCGGTCGCTGACGGCGTCCAGACTGTTGCGGCAGAGCTGGGGCAGGCCTTGTGCATCCACCATGCCCAGGCTGCGCGCCACGCGCTCGCGGTCCAGCGGGTAGCTGGTGCCCGCCAGCGCGGCGCTGCCCAAGGGCAGGCGGTTGGTGCGGGCGCGCACCTCGCGCATGCGCTCGGCGTCGCGGGCAAACATTTCGACATAGGCCAACACATGGTGCGCAAAGCTTACGGGCTGGGCCACTTGCAAATGCGTAAACCCGGGCAAGATGGTTTGGGTGTGCTGGGCAGCCAGGTCCAGCAAGGCTTGCTGCAGCGTAGCCAGCAGCGCGCTAATCAGGTCGATCTCGCCGCGCAGCCACAGGCGCACGTCGGTGGCCACTTGGTCATTGCGGCTGCGCCCGGTGTGCATGCGCTTGCCGGCGTCGCCCACCAATTGCGTCAGGCGCGCCTCGATGTTTAAGTGCACGTCCTCCAGGTCCAGCTTCCATTCAAAGCGGCCGGCCTCGATGTCGGCCACGATCTGCGCCATGCCGCGCTGAATGTCCGCCAAGTCCTGCGCCCCGATGATGCCCTGCGCGGCCAGCATCTCCGCGTGCGCCAAGCTGCCCTGGATGTCCGCTTGCCACAGCCGCTTGTCAAAAAACACGCTGGACGTGTAGCGTTTGACCAAATCGCTCATCGGCTCCGAAAAGAGCGCCGACCAGGCCTGGGATTTTTTGTCGAGTTGGTTTGTCATCGGGGGATTTTATCGGGGGGTGGTGCAGCGCTGGGAGGGCTGTAGCTTGAGAGTGGCAGGCGTATTGACTTGTCTGAATATTTGATGACAAAAGGCACACAAAGGGTTAAAGTCGGGCGATGACCATGGTCTTCAGGTGGGATCCACAGAAAAATGCGCTGTTAATGCGGGAGCGCGGATTAAGTTTTGAGCAAATTGCCTTGGCAGTAGAAGGCGGCGATTTGCTTCAAGTCATTGAACATCCGAACGCGGCAAAGTACCCGAACCAGAAAATCATGATCGTCGCGATGGACGGATATGCGTTTTTGGTGCCGTTTGTTCAAGAAGAGGACGGGTATTTTCTCAAGACCATCATCCCAAGCCGCAAAGCAACCCGTGATTTCATGGGGGCACAGGAGTAAAGATATGACGTTGGATAAGTACGAAATAGAGCTATTGGCCGCCTACGACGCCGGGACATTAAAGCCTGCGGCCACCAAAGGTGAGCTGGCCCGCATTCGCCAAGCGGCGCGTGCAACAGCGGTTAAAGATCAACGCATCAATATCCGCTTATCTGCGAGCGATCTGCGGGATATTCAGGTCAAAGCATTGCAAGAAGGTATGCCTTACCAAACACTCATCGCCAGTGTCTTGCACAAATACGTGACAGGTCGGCTGGCCGACACCAGTGCCAATCTGCCGCCGGCCAATTAACCGGTATTCCTCAACCCCGCCGCAATCCCATTGATCGAGATGTGAATGCCGCGCTGCACCCGCTCGTCGCTCTGGCCGGCGCGGTAGCGGCGCACCAGTTCCACCTGTAGGTGGTGCAGCGGGTCGATGTAGGGGAAGCGGTGGTCGATGGAGCGGCGCAGGCTGGGGTTGTGGGCCAGGCGTTGTTTGTCGCCGGTGATCAGGCGCAGCGCGTCGGCGGTGCTATGCCATTCTTGCTCGATGGCGCCGAAGATTTTGCGGCGCAGGCGGGCGTCGCCTACCAACTCGGCGTAGCGCGCGGCCAGGGCGAGGTCGCTTTTTGCCATCACCATGTCCATATTGGAGAGCAGGGTCTGGAAAAACGGCCACTGGCGCTGCATTTTTTGCAGCAGTGCGGTACGTTCTTTGGCTATGGCGTTGCTGTGCGTGCCGTCGCCACCGTGGATAAAAGCCTGCACCGCCGCGCCAAAGCCGTACCAGCCCGGCAGCGTCAGGCGGCACTGGCCCCAGCTAAAGCTCCAGGGAATGGCACGCAAGTCCTCAATGGCCTGGGTGGCTTTGCGCGAGGCCGGGCGCGATCCGATATTGAGCTCGGTGATCTCGCGCAGCGGCGTGGCGCTGAAGAAAAAGTCGGCAAACCCTGGCGTTTCGTAGACCAAGCGCCGGTAGGCGGCCATGCTGTGCGCCGAGAGTTCGGCGGCGGCGGCCAAAAACGCTTTGCTTGCAGGCTTGGTCGCTTGCAGCAAGCTGGCCTCCAGCGTGGCGGCGACCAGGGTTTCCAGGTTGCGCCGGCCAATTTCGGGGTTGGCGTATTTGGAGCCAATCACCTCGCCTTGCTCTGTGAGGCGGATTTGCCCACGCACCGTGCCCGGTGGTTGGGCCAGGATGGCCTGGTAGCTGGGGCCACCGCCCCGCCCCACGGTGCCGCCACGTCCGTGGAACATGCGCAGTCGGATCGGGTGGCTACGGCTGAGTTCGTCAAACACCGCGACCAGCGCGATTTCGGCGCGGTACAGCTCCCAGTTGCTGGTGAAGATCCCGCCGTCTTTGTTACTGTCCGAGTAGCCCAGCATGATGTCTTGCTCGCCGCCACTGCGCTGCACCAGCGCGGCCATGCCGGGCAGGGCGTAGAAGTCGCGCATGATGGGCCCGGCGTTGCGCAGGTCCTCAATGGTTTCAAACAGCGGTACCACGATCAGGTCGCACACCGCGTCGGCGTCCAAAGTGCCGCGCAGCAGGCCCACTTCCTTTTGCAGCAGCAGCACTTCGAGCAAGTCGCTGACGCTTTCGGTGTGGCTGATGATGTAGTGGCGTATTGCCTCGCGCCCGAAGCGCTCGCGCATAGCGCGGGCAGCGGCAAAAATCGCTAGCTCGGCCTGCGCGTGCGCCGAGTAATTCGCGCCTTGCACCTGAAGGCAGCGGGCGTCCTGCAGCAAGCCCAGTAGCAGGGCGCGTTTACCGTCTTCGGCCAGGGCGCTGTAGTCGGGGTGGATGCGCGCGGTGCGCAGCAGCTCGGCCACTACCTCTTCGTGCTTGTCCGAGCTTTGCCGCAAATCGACCGTGGCCAGGTGAAAGCCAAATACCTCGGCTGCCCGGATCAGCGGGCGCAGGCGCGCTTGGCACAGTGCGCTGCCGTGGTGACTGACCAAAGACGATTCGATGGTGCGCAGGTCGGCAATAAATTCTTGTGCGTTGGCGTAGGGGTTTTGCGGCGCAACGGCGTGGCGCATGGCCTCGGTGCCGGTCAGCAGGTGCAGGCTAGCGGCCAGGCGGGCGTACATGCCGATCAGCGCGCGGCGGTAAGGCTCGTCGCTGCGGTGGGCATTTTGGTCGGGGC
>Ga0214919_10007303_pt1 | contig 14946 bp, 14 predicted proteins | sample LL1503_MetaG_FD_177994 | JGI IMG/M metagenome (GOLD analysis project Ga0214919, IMG submission 177994) | Freshwater microbial communities from Lake Lanier, Atlanta, Georgia, United States - LL-1503 | ecosystem: Environmental > Aquatic > Freshwater > Lake | place: USA: Georgia | collected... | reverse complement strand
GGCAGTTGTGCGCAATGACTTGGCTGGTGTATTAAACATTTTGCCATCAATTCCTGTCAATTTTGCGACACCGGTTGTCAACACGGCAATGGTGATGCCTGACCCTTCGACATCCACGACGATCAAGTCACGCAGTTCAAGATCAACAGAGACAACTCTTCCACCACAACCGATTGCGGTTGACACCGAATTGTTCCCTACAGGTGAGCAAACATTGACTGGTGATCAAGCGTCTTTGTTGTTGTACGCGCAGAAGTCCGGCGAGCCAGAACTGAATCGACTTGCTCACATCAAAGCAATGTGGAACGGTGTTGCTGCGGCAGTCGGCACCGGACTTGCACCTGAAGTTGCACAATTTGATCCTGCGCTCGTAGGCACAGAATTACCAAATGAAATTGGTGCGTTTGTGCGCAGGGTGTTTGGCGGTCCGATCCAGGTTTGGCAGTTGAGTGCGCAGCCTCTTGTAGGTGCGGATAATCCATTGGGGATTGATATCTATTCGCTGGACCGCTTCGAAGTGTTGATGATTATGGCCAGCGTGGCACCAAGCAGTTTGTCAATTGCTAATGACACACTCGCGGTGCAGGTTGACAACCCATTTAATGATGCCAATATCACACGAGCGATTGTTGAACGGCTGAGTTATCTCAACGTGACTGTGACATTGATCAGAAACTTGCCTGCGCCACCAGAGCAAAAGACGCAGATCAAGACTTCAGACATCACAAAGTCTGAATTACAAAAAATAGGAATCGAGTCAATCATTGGGTCTGTTGAGTTTGGGAAATTGAAGCAACCTGTGCAGGGAATAGGCGCTCAAATAATTCTTGGTCAGGACTTTGTTGACTTCTTGGCATCCGCCCCGGCACTACCATCAACGACCGTGGTTTCCGATGGCTGAAAAAAAATCAGTAGCAAAGAAAGTAATCGCGAAGAAAGTAATCGCGAAGAAAGTAGTCGCGAAGAAAGTAGTCGCGAAGAAAGTAGTCGCGAAGAAAGCAGCAACCAGAAAACCAAAAGTTTCGGCATCCTTGCAACTCGCCCAAGTAGCGGCACGCGCAGCCGATGAGAAGCAGGGCTCAAATATTACGGTGCTCAATGTTGGCGATGTATTGGCAATCACCGAATTGTTTGTGGTTGCCACGGCAAGTAACTCGCGTCAAGTAGGTGCAATTCAGAGCGAGGTCAGTCATAAAGTGCGTGAAAAACTTGGTCGGTCTCCGTTGCGCAGTGAGGGAACGGTCGAACAGCAGTGGGTATTAATTGACTATGGCGATGTTGTCGTCCATATTTTTGCGCAAGAGGCACGAGACTTCTATGAAATTGAGCGCTTGTATTCCGATGTGCCGCAGTTGCCGTGGATCCAGTAGTCGGGACCCACTTCGCCATTTTGACAGAATCACCGTATACAGGTAGCCTGTCAGAACTGCTGGTAGAAACCAGCCAAATCTGGAGGATTCCTTATATATGAAGAATGAGAGCTTTGCCTCGGCTCACAACTTGGTCCAGGGCTTTCCGCAGGTTGTGGCTGAGCGAATTGAAGACGCAATTCTTTCTGGAGATCTTTTACCGGGACAGCATTTAGCCCAGGACAAGTTGGCAGAAGCCTTCGGTGTGAGTCGGATTCCGATGAGGGATGCTTTGAATATTCTGGAAGCCAGCGGAATGGTCACCCTCGATTACCGTCGCAGGGCGGTTGTTCGAGTTGTTACCAAAGAATTGTTGCAAGAAACTTACGGTATTCGTTCGGTTCTAGAGCCATACGCATGCCAGCTCGCTATCGAAACTATGACTGAGGCAGATAAGGCAAATATTTTGCATCTGTGCTCGTTGATGGAGCAATTTGCTGAACTCCCTGACGAGGGAAGAGCTGCTAGAAGGAAGTTTTACGAAGCCTTTTATCGCGCAACCGGGTCAAACATTTTGGTTGAGATGATCATGAAACTGAGGAAGATGGTCGAGACATATCACGTGATCAAGCATCTGCCTTCAGATAGTCATGGTGATCTACAGGAACTCATCTCTATAGGTGATGCTCGTGGTGCGGCACGCTGGATGACTGGACACTTGCAAATAGCGTTGCAATCTCAGATAAAAATGCTCGCTAAATAGTTAACAGTTACAAAAGTCAAATTTTTTGGAGGGGTCAGATGCAGGAAAAAAAGGTTGAATTTTTTAGTGAAGGTGTAAAGATCGCAGGAATTTTGCGATCACCTGATAGCGCTAGTGGTCCGCGACCTGCCATCGTTCAAGGGCCAGGCTGGCTTGGTTTGAAGGATGCAAAACTTTATTTGCCTTATCACGAAGCACTTACTGCAGCTGGATTTCATCTTCTCATATTTGACTACAGGGGTTTTGGCGACAGTGAAGGCGATCGTGGACAACTACTTCCTGATCTGCAATTACAGGATCTCATTAATGCTGTTACCTATTTAGAAACTCTCCCCGAGGTAGATGCCCAAAATATTGGAGCATTTGGTAGCGGTGGTACCGGTGGCGGTAACTCAATTCTTTTGGGTGCAGTTGACAAACGGATCAAATGCGTAGTGTCGCAAGTCCCAGTTTCCGATGGTTCTGACTGGCTTCACCGAATGCGTCAGGAGCACGAATGGGTTGCATTCCTCAAGCTTCTCAGTGACGACCGAAAACTCCGAGTAGTTACTGGAAGTGGCGCACTCGTGCACCCCCGTGAAGAGATCATGGTGGCGACACCAGAGCGCAAGCTGACAAACGTCAAGGGTGACGTGGATGATAAAATTCCTACGCAAGTTCCGCTTGCATGTGCTGAAGCGATTCTTCGTTACAAACCAATCGATGTGGTAGCCCTGCTTTCTCCAACACCACTCCTGATCATTGGTGTCGAAGACGATGCGGTTACTCCTACAGATCATGCAACTGATTTGTATGAAGCAGCTGGGACACCAAAAAAACTTATTATGCAGAGGGATACAACCCATTACGAGGCCTACAAACAATTCGGGGGAATCGTTATTCCACAAATTGTTGAGTGGTTTGTAAACAGTATGAATCATGGCGTAGTCGATGTTCATGAAGAGACATTGACTAGTACTTCATTTCGCTCAATTCAAGTAAAGAAGGGCTAACCGTATGTCAACTAGTCGCACAATAGATAGAGCGATTGTGGGTGGCACAGTCATTACTGGTGGACAGTCACGAATTGCTGATGTATTGATCTCGGGTGAGTCCATTCTTGACGTCGTTGATTCTGGCTCAATCAAATTTGATCCAGGCGTTGATGTTGTCGATGCAACTGGCAAGTGGATCATGCCAGGAATGATCGACGTACACGTTCACTTCCGTGAGCCAGGGTTCACATATAAAGAGGACATCGTGACCTGCTCATCTGCTGCAGCAGCAGGTGGTGTGACCACAGGTTTTGGTATGCCCAATCTCAATCCGGTTACTCGAACTCGCGAAGATCTAGATGAAGTGTTGGATTTATACCGATCAAAGTCAATTATCGATTGGAACCATAATCCATTGCCAAGTGATGTTTCTCAAGTCCCGTTACTAGCTGAAGCCGGAATTGCAGCTTTCAAGGTGTTCATGGTGGTTGACTCGGGCAGAAACTATCCACACCCATCAGGTAGTGGAATCATGGATGAAGGTCACTTGCTGAGAATGTTTCAAGCAATTGAACCAACTGGATTGCCGTTCATGGTTCACCCCCACAACCAGGCAATCGTGGCATCAATTGAGCAGGAGTATTGGGCAAAGGGCGACCGCAGTCCAGAGGCGTATGCAAAAACTTATTCTGCGAATAATGGTGTGATTTGGGATACCGCTATTGGCACGCTTCTCAGAATGTCTGAAGCTACCGGCACCAAGTTGCACCTTGTGCATATGCAAACGATCGGTGGTATCGAGCTCGTTAAGTTTTACAAACAACGCGGCGTGAAAGTGAGCAGTGAGGTCAATCACTGGGCACTATTTCTTTCCACATGGAGTGACGTGAAGAGGCTCGGCCCTTATGCACTTTCTTACGCTGTTGAAGACCATCATCGCGTTGCACTTTGGGAAGCGCTCAATGACGACACTATTCAGATGATTGCATCCGACCACGCCCCTCACACTCGTGAAGACAAGGAAGTCGGTTGGGCAGATTGCTGGGCATGTCACACTGGCACACCAGGAATTCAAGAACAATATCCATTGTTGATTGACAGTGCACGAAGCGGAAAGATGCCGTTGACAACTGTCGCACGCGTTGTCGCCGAAGGTCCGGCAACAGAGTTCAAATTGGCAAAAAAGGGCTTTTTGAAGCCAGGATTTGATGCCGACATCGTTATCTACGATCCAAATCTTCCGCAAACGATTACGAACGAGACTCGTCTATCAAAGTGCGGATGGAGTCCGTATCACGGTCGAGAGATGAGTGGATCGATTGCTCAAACAATTCTTCGCGGCAAAGATATTTTTGCTGGTGGAGCAGTGACTGGAAAGCCTGGATATGGAAAACAGGCTCGACCAACGCTTTAAATGTAAAAAATCAACCACGTATATAAGGAGAAAAATATGAAATTTGGACTATTACTGCCACACTTTGGTGCACATGCAAACAAGCGAATGCTGCTTGACGGCTCCGTACTCGCTGAATCCTACGGTTTTGACTCACTATGGGTTCGAGATCACCTAGTGTTTGAGCCACACGGCGAGATGGAAAACCCAGACCCAAACTTTTACGAAGCACTTACAACACTTACCGCAATCGGTGCAGTAACAGAAAAAATTTCGCTCGGTACGGGTTCTCTCATTCCATTTCGACACCCGATCCACACAGCGCTGACTGTTGGAACTATGTGTCAATTGCTGGGCGACCGACTGATCATGGGTTGGGGAGCCGGTACTTTCGATCACGAATTTGAGGTCATTGGCTGGGAGGGTGTGAATCGAGTCGAAATGGTGCGATCCAACTCTGAAATTCTGCGAAGGCTTTTCACCGAGGACAACGTGAGTTACAAGGACGAATTCTTCTCTTTCGAAAATGTGACAATTCAGCCCCGACCAAACAAGCCTGTCCCATTTTGGTATTGCGGAGCAACTCCAAAGTCTGCTCGTCTCGCTGCTGAATACGCCGATGGCTGGATGCCTGGCAGAACAACACTGAGGACAATTCACGACCGAAGAGAGACAATGAAGGGTTTGGTCAAAGAGAACGGACGACCGCTGCCAACAGTTGCAGTTATTCCTCCAACATCAATTGCCTCGCGCAGTGAATTGGCATGGGACGGCCTCAATGTTGATGGGCTCATCGCCTGGGCAAACAAGCGAGGTAAGTGGTGGTCGAAGCCAGAATCTGGTGAATTCAAGACGGCTGCAGATATCGAAGGATCACTAATTGCAGGAAATCCTGAAAAAGTGATTGAGCAGACCCTGAAGTTTGCAGAAGTTGGTGTTGACCATCTTGTGTTTGACCTTCGTCTGCGCTTTGAGACTTGGTTTGCCTCAATCGAACTTCTTGGTAACGAAGTGTTGCCAGAACTTCGCCGGAGGCTCGGTTAGTTATATGGCCAAGGGTGCAATTTCCTCAGTCATTGAGCTGAACCGCGGTGTATCGGAAGTTTTTGAGCAATTGCAAGATGTGCAATTGGTTTCAAGCTTTCTCCCATTGCTCTCTGAATTGACAGAGATTGAACCACTGAAGAGTTATGAAGCCGTTCTGGAAGATAAGGTCGGTCCGTTCAAACTGCGGGCCGATCTTGCATTTGTGGTCGACATTAATCCTGACTCTTTAAAGTTCGGCGTCGAAGCGAGAGGGGAAGACCGACAGGTCCGATCCGCAATTCGAATCTCGGCAGAAATGAGTTTTGCAACGAACTCAGAGAATAAAACGGTGCTCACTCTTAGTGGAACTTATGAAATTAGCGGCAAAGTTGCCACGCTTGGAGCGAGCGTCATCAAAAGTAAGGCAACTAAATTGGTCCACGAATTTGAGAATCAAGTTCAAAAACACTTCGAGGTTTAAGTATGTTGCCATCTTTTGATCTTCGATTCTCGAGTACTGCCAATGAAGCCTGTGGTTTCCTAGACGAAGATTGGTATCTGATTGCCGGCGGCACCGAAATGGTGCCTGCTTTGCGAATTGGAGCACTCACGCCAATCGGTTTGGTTGACCTTAATTCAAGTGCCGAGATGCGAGTCGTGGCAAAGGTGGGCTCGAGTCTTGAAATCGGAGCACTCGTAACGCATACGGAAGTGACAAATTCGGATTTGGTCGTTGAACATATTCCTGTGATGAGCAAGATTTGCATGCATGTTGGAAATGCAAGAGTTCGTGCGACGGGAACTGTAGGCGGAAATCTTTGCTTTGCAGAACCCCGATCCGACCTCAGTTCGGTGCTTCATGCATTAGGTGCTTCACTCATTCTGATCGGTCCAGATTCCGAACGCGTGCTTTCAATCCCGGAATTTATAGTTGGCGCTTTTCAAACATCAATCGAAAACCGCGAGGTACTTCAAAAAGTGAAAATTCCACTTCCTGCAGAAGACGTGAATTACTGGAAATTTACTTTCGGTGAGCGTCCTACCGTTGGGCTGGCTTGGATAATCAGAGACGATGAGATTCATGTGGTTATTGGTGCGGCAACAGAAGTTCCAACGAGCCACACCTTTGTCAAGGGCGAAAAGGTAGACCTAGAGACTTGGGCGGAGGAGCTTGAAATAGAGTCGGATCTTGCTGGGTCCGCTGCGTATAAGCGTGCATTGATTATTCAAAAACTTCGAGAAATAGGAGTTGGCTTGTAATGACAACTTCACAATTAATTACATGCAAAATTAATGGTGTTGAGGTAGAGGCATGGGTGAAGAATCGTTCAACAGTTGCCCAGTTTCTTCGTGAACAACTTGGTCTAACCGGCACAAAAGTGAGTTGCGAGATTCAGGTTTGTGGAAGCTGCACAGTGCTCGTTGACGGCAGCCCCATCAGTTCATGCTCGGTCTTTGCGTACAGACTGCAAGGAAAGTCGGTTACGACAATTGAGGGGGTCGCAGAGCGCGGACACCTCAATGACGTGCAAGAGGCATTCGTGAATAATTTTGCGTTCCAATGTGGTTTTTGTACATCGGGATTCATCATGATGACGATGTCGTTACTCGGCAGTTCAGAACGGCCGACAGACGAGGAAATTTCAGAGCATCTGGATGGCAATCTGTGCAGATGCACCGGATACGAGCCAATTCTTGCTGCAGCAAAAGTGGCTGTAAGAAAGCGTTTTGGCGATGAGTAAAGAAGCCCAAATTCGTAAAGACGGTTATGAAAAAGTAACGGGTCGAGCTCGCTATACAGGTGACTTCAAGCTTCCCAACATGGCGCACGGGATTGTTGTTCGATCAGAGCGCGCGCACGCAACGATTGACGAAATTGACTTAGCTGACGCCAAGAATTCTGAGGGTGTTTTAGCAGTAGTAGTCGCTGCAGACTTCGGTGATCTTCAGAACCGCTTTGGCCACATCGTGCCCGACCACTTCATACTTGCAACATCCAAAGTTCGTTATGTTGGAGAGCCAGTAGTCGTGGTTGTTGGAGTGACTGAAGAGCAAGCATTTGATGCCGCTCAAAAAATTTGGATCACATATGGAGATCTTCCCGAAATCATGACTGTTGGGGAGGCCTTAGAGTCGTCCGCGCTCATTCATCATGTCGACTATTCGGCAAATCAGGAGGGCTTCCTGGATGCAAAGCCACAACAAAAAGGGAATATCGCGCACGAGATACAACTTGGTTGGGGAGATGTTGAAACAGCGTTGGCAAGTGCTGATCATGTAGTTGAATCGACAATTAAATTTCCAATGACATATGCATATGCAATGGAGACCTACGTTTCAATTGCGGATTATCAACCCAATTCTTTACATGTCATCACGAGCGGGCAACATCCGACTATGGTTCGCGAAGAGTTAAGCAAGATTTTTAAACTACCGCTGGCTGCAGTCCGGGTTGAAATTCCTTATGTTGGTGGCGGCTATGGATCTAAGTCGTACACAAAGCTCGAGCCGCTGGCGGCGATGTGCTCCTTCATAGTCGGCCAGCCGGTAATGATAAAAACTGATGTCGAAGGCGCGATTTCTACAACTCGTGCAAACAATGCCGACATTGTTGTTCGCACAGGAGTAACAAAAGAAGGCGTAATCGTCGCTCGCGATTTCGAGATTTTGATGGACAGCGGTGCATACTGCGATAACAGTCCACTGGTATTAACAAAGTGCGCACATCGATGTTTTGGACCTTATGCAATTCCAAACTTACGAGTGCATGCGCGTTTGCTCTACACCAATACCGCACCCGGTTCGTCGTACCGTGGTTTTGGTGCTCCACAGGGTGTTCTCGCTGGGGAATTAAACATCGATCAAATCGCAGATGCAATTGGTGTGGGCTCTTACGATTTGCGAGCAAAAAATTTGTTGGGACCTGGCGGACGTGTGCTTCCAGACGCACGTGGTTTGGATGCAGATATCGGAGCAGATTTGCGGATCGTTGTTGATGCACTGCAAAAGGCGAGAAAACCAGACACTCCAGGGTTCAAGCGCGAAATTGGTTTTGCAATTTCAGCATCTGATGCTGGGGCAGCACCTATTTCGACAGTCATAGTGCGTATGCACTACGACGGCTCAGTAACTCTGATGACTTCTGCTACCGAACTTGGACAGGGCAGCAAAACAGCACTTGCGCAAATTGTGGCAGAGGAGTTGAATCTCTCGATCCATTCAGTAGCTGTTGCGCAATCGGACACGCTAAACACGCCATATGAGTGGACAACCGGTGCAAGTCGTACCACCACAATTGCAGGGCTCGCTATACAACGTGCATGCACAGATTTGAAGGAAAAACTCTGCTCGATGGCCGAATCAATTTCGCCTGAAAGCGAGACTGCTTCCTTCACGAAAACGGGTGAAGTAAAAATTGGGAGTCGTGAACTCTCACCGGCTGCTGTTATCCAAGGATGGTTTGGTGCTAAAGCTGGCGAAGTGGTGGGCGTTGGAGTTGTCAGGAAGCATGGCGTTACAAAAGAACTTCCACCGTTTTGGGAAATTGGAGTCATCGGGGTTGAAGTTGAAATCAACGAACAAACCGGTGAAGTAATACTTGAGCATTTGGTCACCGTTGGCGATGTTGGTCATGCAATAAATCACTCGATGGTTGAGGGTCAGGATCTTGGCGCCGCAACGCAGGGTCTTGGCGGTGCACTATATGAAGAATTGGTGTACGAGGGCCAGAGTTTGTTGAACCCAAATATGGTTGAATACAGAATTCCACGAATGAGCGATCTTCCAAGAAAAATCACAGCTGTTGTTGTGGAACGCGAAGATGGGGTCGGCCCGTATGGGGCAAAAGGAAGCGGTGAGGGTGCAATGAACCCAATCGCAGCAGCAGTCGCAACTGCGGTAGCACGCGCGATTGGCGTATGGCCGAGTCAGTTGCCACTCACACCTGAAAGAGTTCTTGATTTAATCAAATCACGAAGATGAACGGGGAGAGTGCATGAAGTTTGATTTAGTTGAGACAACTATTGATCAAGTTCACGCGGCATACAGATCGGGCGAATTGACGTGTCGTCAGTTGGTGGAAATGTATCTTGCCAGGATTGCCGACCTCGATAAATCCGGACCAGAGATCAATGCAATAATTACGCTCAATCCCAACGCATTGGCAGACGCCGATCGAATTGATGCAGCGCAAGCTGCTGGTGGCTTTGTCGGTCCACTGCATGGGATTCCTGTTGTTGTTAAGGATCAATGTGACGCCTTACCGATGCCAACAACTCTTGGCTCGCTCCTCTTTAAAGATAACTACCCTGATCGTGATGCATTTGTTGTTGAGAAGTTAAGAGATGCAGGAGCGATCATTCTTGGGAAGTCAACACTGGGAGAACTTGCAGCTGGAGATACCCATGGCTCGCTATTTGGCTCTACCAAGAATCCGTATGACTTCTTGCGTACTTCTGGGGGATCATCCGGAGGATCTGCGGCAAGTGTGGCCTCTAACTTTTGTACGGTTGCAGTAGGGCAGGAAGGCTATGCGTCTATTTGCCGCCCATCCAGCTGGAATTGTCTTGCTGGTATGCGTCCAACAGCTGGATTGGTGAGTCGGAGTGGTGTCTACGGTGGTTGGCCAATGATTAACGGAACTTTAGGCCCAATGGCACGCAATGTCAGCGACCTCACAAAACTTTTGGATGTAATGGTTGGTTATGACCCAGAAGATCCGCTTACTGCTTATGGGCAGAATCACACGGCTGAACCCTTTGTCAGTTTTTTGGACAAGAGCGGACTCCAGGGGGCTCGCATTGGTGTGTTGCGCGAATCAATTGGGGCTAATTCGGAGCCCGACTCTGAAGACTTTCGACAAGTTGATGAAGTTTTTAATCAAGCGATAGCCGACATTAAATCTTCAGGTGCAACTGTTGTCGATCCCATAACTATTCCTGATCTCAAAGAACTCCTTGCGCTGCGAGCCACTAACGCAGCAGACGATGAGTTGTCCCTGCAAAACTTCATGGCTCGGAGTAAAAATCCTCCGTTTCGTTCACGCAGCGAAGTGGTGAATTCGCCTGAATATGCCAAAGTAAACAAGCGGGCCCGTGATCAGTGGAGTAAAAAGGGGGGTGAAGCAGAGCATTATCAATTTTTGAAAGCCAGGGAGCAGTTAATGACCAACTTCCTCAACGTGATGGCTGTCCATAATCTCGATGCAATTTGTATTAAATCTGTGGAGCATCAGTCGACCTTTATTAAGGACGGCATCAATCCTCCTTTTGTCAATCACAAGGGCGCTCACCATCTCAGTACATTTCTTGTTTTTGTACCGTCAGTTATCGTCCCAGCAGGTTTCACGAGCGATCATCAGCCAGCAGGCATCACCTTTCTGGGTCGGCCATATGAGGACGGCAAAATGATCAAATTAGCTTTTGCCTACGAACAGGCCACTTTTCACCGTAAAGCACCTCAGTTGGAGTCCTGAATCAGAGCTTTACCGGTGTTGACAGCCAGTATTGCTGGCTATTAGGGTTGCGAGAGTATGAGTGTATACAAAGCAAGGTAGTGCTCGGTAAGGTTACAAATGAATGAATTAAGTCTTAATCAATCAACAGGGGGAATATGAATCACATTGGAAAAATCAAGGGTGCTCTCGTATCAGTTTGCCTAGTCGGCATGATTTCGTTGAGCAGCGCATCTACGGTTGCTGCTAGCACTCAAAAGGCACAAGTTGCGCAAGCAAATGAAACCAAGACATCGGTTTACTCCCGCACATCGAAGTTTACAAAGACCGCACTTATTGAAACTTCAGTAAAGACAGAGACGACAACAGTTGTCAAGACCGAAAAGAACAGTGCAAAGTCAAAGTCAGTCCAAGAAAAGGGAACGACTGTGCTTAAAGGCGCTGCTGACACCAAGATTTCAGCAAAAACAACTGTTACAACAACTAAAACACTGACCGATACCACTGTTGCGACAGTTGTCGTAACCACCAGGGTTCAAACATGGGCAAAGGCTCCAAAGAGCAAGATCAAGTTTTCGTTTGCAACTGCTTCCGACGGAATGTCGGGCGTTCCAATTCGCGAAGCTCTTGAGCGATTGAACTTCAAATACGGCTATCAGGGCTCTTTGGAGTTCATCTCCAACTCAGACTTGGTAATTGCCGGTGGCGCAGCTGGCCAATTCGATATGGGCAACTCATCGACTTCTGCTGCAATGAAAGTTATTCAATCTGGAGCTCCAATTCGATTCATTGGTGAGAACATCAAGAACACATGGACACTTGTTGGTAAGAATTCAATCAATTCGTGTGCAGACATGAATGGTGTACGACTCGGATTGCATAGTGCTGCTGGAGCAAGTACCGCTCTCTACCGTGCATGGGCTACCAAAAACTGTGCTGCAACCATCAAGCCAAAAGAGCAGTTCATTAACGGTTCACCAAACAGACTGATTGCACTTGCAGCTGATCAAATCGATGTTGCGATGATGGAAGTAGAAGACACCCTCTTCTTGCCAGCTGGATACCACGTAATTGCAAACTTCAGCAAGACTTTGCCAGGTATTAAAACCGGCTTGGTTTGGATGAACACTGATTTCCTTGCAAAGAATCCAAAAATTGCTGCCGACTTGATGTACGAGTTGACTTGGTTGGCTCAAGAAATGAATCATGACGCCGCTTCAATGAAGAGAATCGCTATCAAGTGGACAAAGGGTTACACAGATTACGACAAAATCGTTGTTGCGTACCAAGATGCACTTCTTTATCCAGAAAATGCAGAAGGCTTTTTCACAGAGCTTGATGCATCAGCAATCTTCTTTAAGATCACGCCACTAGTGGCTGCTCAAATGGCAGTTCTGGCACCACTCAAGCAAGCAATGGGTCGATTGAATTTCTAATTCGATTTACCTGTTAATTATCTAATAGTGAGTTCAGTTAGCTGTTCGGTGTTGCGGTCAGTTTCGATCGCAGCGCCGAACAGCACTGCTCCAAAAACAATGAATGTCAACTTCAACATTTTGAAATGGGTAAGTTTTGACCGAGTTAATGAACAAGACCAAAAGATATTTGCCCAGTTTGGGGTTTTTCGTATTTCTATTGCTTGCTTGGCAGGTCTTTAGAAAGCTTTTCGACTCTATTCTCATTCCATCAACATTCGGTATGGTCAGGGCGTTCTTTCAACTTTTGGTGAAAGGCTCTACATGGAATGCATTTTGGATCAGTAATCAGTCGCTTGTATTAGGTTTTGTAATCTCTGGGGTAGTTGGAATCGCGGTAGGACTACTTATCGGTCGCCGGGCTTGGCTGGAAAGGGCAGTTGATCCTTGGCTGGACTTCATGCTTGTGGTGCCAATGGCCATGATTATGCCTGCCTTAATTATGGCTATGGGTTTTTCACTCTCGTCCCGAGTTGTGATCGTTTGTCTCTTTACGTTTCCAGTGATCGTAATCAATACGCAAGCAGGCCTCAAACAGGTGTCATCCGAACTTGTGGATATGGCTCATGTGTTTGGAGCTAATGAATACAAACTTTGGGTCAAAATACTTATTAAGGGTGCTGCACCACTTGTATGGTCGGGTTTGCGATCGGGCCTAGGTCGCGCAATCAGCGGCATGGTGTTGAGTGAGCTACTCCTTTCGTCTGTTGGTATTGGCATTTTGTTTCAAACGTTCCAAGGTAATTTCGATCCTGAGATGACTTTTGGATTGGTTGCCTTACTGGTTTGTGAGTCTCTATTGCTGCTGAAAATCATGAACGTGGTTGAACGACGAGCAATCCCATGGTTCTACATCGAGCGAGTTTAGACAGTCCCATTTATTTCAAACACTAAGAAGGAAATTTGATGATCTCTATCACCAATGCAAATAAGACATTCGTAAAACCTGGTAGCCGCAAGGTTGAGGCCTCAAGTGTCGAAGTTTTGAAAAATGTCAATCTCGAAATCAAAGAGAATGAGTTCATCACGATCGTTGGTCCGAGTGGTTGCGGTAAAACTACTCTTTTGCGCGCAGTTGCAGGACTAACAAAACTTGATTCCGGTGAGATCAAAGCTGCAGGAGACCTTGTGACAGGCCCATCTCCTGATCGCGCAATGGTTTTTCAATCGTTTGCATTGATGCCATGGGCAAACGTGATGCGCAACGTTGCATTTGGTTTGGAAATTCGTGGTGTTGGCAAAGATGAGCGTGAAACTATTGCACGTGAATTGATTTTGGCAGTAGGACTAAAAGGCTTTGAAAATAGTCTTCCAGGCGAACTTTCGGGTGGCATGAAGCAGCGTGTAGGGCTCGCACGAGCTTTGGCGGTAAACCCAAAGATATTGCTCATGGACGAACCATTCGGTGGGTTGGATGAACAGACCAAAAGATTGATGCAAGAAGAATTGTTGCGCCTTTGGGAAAGTCAAAAGAAGACAGTGATCTTTGTGACCCACAGTCTTGATGAAGCTATTTTGCTGGCTGATAGATGCGTGTTGATGGCTGCTCGTCCGGGCCACATTACCGAGGTGCTCGATATTCCACTGGGAAGACCACGTACGCGTGATGCTGAGCGGACATCGACATATATAGATCTCAAGGAAAAGATTTGGGACCACCTCCGCACAGCGCAAATTCAAGAGAACGCCGCAAAGGGAGCTTGATACCAAAATGAATTCAAGCAAATTTCGCACCAACACGTTGCCATATTTGGCCTCCATTGTGGGCGTTGGTATCGTGCTGGAGATTATTGCCGGAATTGTCAATAAGGTCTATTTTCCGAAAATTTCGAGGGTGATTGTGCGATTGGCGTCCCTGTTGTCAGATGGGGAAGTGCTTTCAGATTTTGGTCGCAGCTTGCAAAACCTTTTTGTTGGTTTTTTGATTTCGGTTGTCTTGGGCGTATCAATAGGGGTGCTGTGTGGCCGCCGTGAATCAGTAGAGCGAATGATTCGGCCATATGTCAACATCATGCTGACCTCACCTTCGATTTTACTGTTGCCGATCTACTTCGCAGTTTTCGGAATTTCTCGTTGGGCCATCATTGTGTTGATCATCGACTATTCCATTTTCTTTTTGATAGTGAGCACCACGACTGCTATTCGAGGTGTGAATAAGGAAATTGTTGAAATGTCTAAGGTTTTTGGTGCAAGTGAAAGACAGCAATTGCGATCCATCTATTTGCCTAGCGCTGCTCCGGTTGTTTTCGGGGCGCTTCGCATTGCACTAGGCCGTGCAATAAAAGGAATGATCAATGGTGAGCTATTTATCGCTGTGATCGGGATTGGCGCACGAAGCCAAGAATTTGCTCGACGCTTTGATATGGAAGGTGTGTTTGCACTGGCAATTTTGGTTGTTGGTGTAGCGCTTATCTTGGGGTTCATCTTGAACATGATTGATGGCCGCGTGAACAAGTGGGTTCCAAGTATTAGAAGGAATGCGTAGTTCAGTTTTTTATCCAATAAATGTAATAA
>Ga0214919_10007302_pt1 | contig 14947 bp, 13 predicted proteins | sample LL1503_MetaG_FD_177994 | JGI IMG/M metagenome (GOLD analysis project Ga0214919, IMG submission 177994) | Freshwater microbial communities from Lake Lanier, Atlanta, Georgia, United States - LL-1503 | ecosystem: Environmental > Aquatic > Freshwater > Lake | place: USA: Georgia | collected... | reverse complement strand
AAATAAATATATAAAACGTATTAAATCATAATATTATTCTATTTATAATATAATGACAACTAAATTTGAAAACGGGCTTTTTATATTCAGAAGGGATTTAAGAATAATAGATAACAACGGATTAAATTTGTTAAATGAAAAATGCCAGAATATATTTACTATATTTATTTTCACACCTGAACAAGTTGGGTCCGGCAACAAATATAAATCTGACAATTCGGTTCAGTTCATGATTGAATCACTACAAGATTTATCCTCTCAAATAAGCAAAGCGGGAGGTCATCTTTACACATTTTTTGCGCATAATGATAAGGTTGTTGCTGATTGTATTAAGGCCTGGAATATAAATATAGTTTGCTTTAATTTAGATATTACACCTTATGCTTTAGAGCGTGACGCTAAAATAATCAAATTGTGCGAGCATATGAAGACCTATGTTATCTACGATTATGATTATTATTTGTGTGAACCTGGAACTGTTGTTAACGGGTCAAAAAATCCATATGTTAAATTTACGCCTTACTACAATACAGCGAAAAAAATAAAAGTAGAACCTCCTACTAAAATGAGAAAAATACACTTTAAAAGTAGTGACGCACATATTCCAAATAAAATCACACTTGAACAAGCGATGAAAAAATTTGTTGGAAATGAAAATCCGGATATTTTGGTACATGGTGGACGCGAGGAGGCAATTAAACAAATGAGAATTGCTTCTAAAAATATTCAACATTATTCGCAGACGCGTGACGAATTATCGAAACCAACTTCACAACTTAGCGCTTATATCAAATTTGGGAATATATCAGTGAGAGAGGCGTATTACGCTTTCAAGAATAATCATGCTTTCATTCGCCAACTATATTGGAGGGATTTTTATAGTGGTATATTATATTCATTTCCTCGCGTATTAGGTCACTCTTTGAATCCAAAGTATGATAAAATTAAATGGCATCATAATGAAAAATGGTTTGACGCTTGGAAAAATGGCACGACAGGCATACCCATTGTAGACGCTTCACAGAGACAATTAGTTGCAACTGGATGGACCCATAACCGGGGACGCATGATTTCATCTAGCATATTAATTAAAATATTGCTTATCGATTGGCGTAAAGGAGAACAATTTTATGCTCAACATTTGGTTGACTATGATGTAGCAAGTAATAACGGAGGGTGGCAATTCTCGTCTGGTTCAGGTGCCGATTCGCAACCATATTTTCGCTACTTCAATCCATATACGCAGTCAAAAGACCATGACAAAGATTGCGGATATATAAAAACATGGATACCAGAACTTAAAGATGTTCCAAATGAAGACGTACATAATTGGGATACTGCTTGGGAAAATCATAAAGATATTAAATACCCTAAACCTATTGTAGATTATAAAGAGCAAAGAGAAAAATCCGTTAAGATGTATAAAGATGCTTTGTATTAAAATAATTTAAAATCAATATTATATATAATATAATATGGATATTGAAACTATATTAGAAGAAAATAAACAATTAAAGGTTTTAGTAGAAGAACTTCAAGATAAACTTAAGAAATACACAAACCCACCTGCTCATAAAGCATTTTATGAGAAAAATAAAGAAAAAATTATTAAAGAAAGCAGTGAACGTCTTAAAAAATTAACAGAAAACAATCCAGAAAAGATTAAAGAATATAGAAGAAATGCATATTTAAAAAGAAAAGAAAAATTGAAAAATGAAAATATTAAGGAAAATTACATAATTTAATTGTAAATAATTTAAATATATTTTCTTTAGTTAATATAAATGGAAGAAATAATTTTATGTCAATCTGTTAAATCAAAGAATTGTGAGCATGGAAAACAAAAAAGATATTGTAAGGATTGTGGCGGAAGTGGTATTTGTATACATAATAAAAGAAAGGAAAGATGTAAACATTGCGGTGGAAATTCCATTTGTCTACATAATAAGGATAAGTCATCATGTAGCGAATGTAAACCAGAGTTAATATGCGAACATAATGTTCTTAAAAGAAATTGCATTGAATGTGGTGGAAATGCAATTTGTATTCACAATAAACGAAAAGAAAGATGTAAAAATTGTGGCGGGTCTCAAATTTGTGAACATAATAAAATAAAATCTATCTGTAAAGAATGTAATGGTGGGTCATTATGTGAACATAATAAATTGAGGAGGCAATGTATTGATTGTAATGGAAATGGCGTTTGCCAACATAAAAAATTAAAGGAAAGATGTAAGGAATGTAATGGCAGTTCTTTTTGTGAACATGGTAACAGAAAGACACGATGTAAAAAATGTGGCGGTTCAGAATTATGTGAACATAATATAATTAAATACAATTGTTTGAATTGTAAAGGAGGTGGAATTTGTGCCCATAATAAACAAAAAATATCTTGTAAAGAATGCAATTGTAATTATTTTTGTGAACACGGCAAAAGAAAGACACGTTGTAAAGACTGTTGCGGTTCGGAATTATGTGAACACAAAATAACTAAACGATGCTGTAAAGAATGTAATCCTAATTATTTTTGTCATCATGGAAAACCCAAAACGAGATGTAAAAATTGTAGTGGGATTGAAGTTTGTATTCATGATAAATTAAAATATAATTGTTTAGATTGTGGTTACGAAGGACGTTATTGTATAAACTGTAAATTAAGTTACAAAAACAAAAAATATAATAATCACTGTATGCGTTGTTTCATATATCTATTCCCAGACAAACCTGTAACGAGGAACTATAAAACCAAAGAATCTGCTACGACTCAATTCATAACAAATAATTTTCCAAACTTTACTTGGAATTTGGATAAAAAAATAGAAGACGGATGTTCAAAAAGACGACCCGATTTAATGTGTGACCTAGGATATCAAGTATTAATTGTTGAAGTAGATGAAAACCAACACACCAATTATGATTGTTCATGTGAAAACAAACGTATTATGCAATTATCTCAAGACGTAGGACATAGAGCCATAATATTTATCCGATTTAATCCTGATGACTACGTAAATTCAAGTGGTGAAAAAATAACTAGTTGTTGGGCGATAACACCTAAAACGGGTCTTCTAAAAATAAAAAATAATAAAAACGATGAATGGTTGAAAAGATTAGATATTTTGAAAGAAACAATAGAATATTGGTCTAATCCTGAAAATAAAACAGAAAAAACATTAGAAGTAATTCAGTTATTTTATAATCAAAATGCATAAAAATCGTTAAAATAATCCATTTATTATTCAAACCTATAATAAATGGCTGATTCAGAAATTCTATTGAATAAAGAGGGGCTCCAGTTTTCACGAGTACAAGAAAAACACTATAAACTCGCATTTAGTATGGAAAACCATAATATAATTCTCGCTAACATTATTGATTTCAATTTGATTAAACTCATTTATGATTTGAATGTCGATATTTATGAAAAAGTTATTTTGGATAAAATAAACGATAATGAGGCTATAGCAACGCTCTTAATAAAACACTTCTTTGAAGACCTTGGACTACCCCAAAGATTTTCATTTCTTCATATTAAGAAGTTTGTTGAAGAGAGGAGAATAATTTTTGTCTCACAATCCATCAAAAGTCATCGACCAGAAGGGATGCCAGAGGAAGCCGAGTTAATGTCCATCAACGATTTAACAAGTGTTTGCGATATTATTACGCCACATAAAATCAACTTTTCTTGTAATATTATTTTTGACCCTATAATGAATATACCGCCTTTTGCTGAAAAAATGGTAGGATTAATATTATTTAAAATATTTAAGCGCGTAAAACAATTTATAGAAAACGTCCGCTTATAGTATATATAAAATGTTAAAGATTTTTAAAAATATTTTATTTGTATTAAAATTTCTCCATATTGTTGGAGAAGAACTTATGATATATGCTATATTTCGCGATTATTCCTCATTTGTAGACCGCCTCACATTACGATTAGCCGACATTAACATTTTATACGTTAAACTGTTCCAGGCTTTTGCTTTAAATAATAGTTTAATTGATGAAGACACAAACCGCAAATTATTAGAATTTACGGATAAAGCGCCATGGGATTATTCAGATATAAAGTTGGGTTGTTTGGTTGAAATTGCTGAAAAATATGACCTCTATTTGAAGCCAGGGTATGAAATTCCTATTAACGCCGGAATGATTTCACTCGTATTTAAAGCATATAAACACGATAACAGGGGCGAACCGGTTATTATTAAAATGAAACGGCATAATATTCAAGAAAAGTTAAATGATGCCATTGATAATTTTATGTTTTTTATATATTTATTATCTTTTATACCTAGCGTAAATAAATATCAAATAGAAAAGGTCATTGATAACAATATTGAGATTATCAGGCATCAAACCAACTTTTTGGAAGAAGTTGATAACATGAATCGCATTAAAACAAATTGTAAAAAATTAAAATATGTTAAAATTCCGACGGCATATAGAGAGGTAACTGAAAAATACCCAAATTGTATTTTGATGGACTATATTGAAGGGATTAAAGTGAATCAAATTGAAAAAGAAGATTATGAAGGCTTTGCGAAACAAGTTATAAAATTTGGTTTCGTAACTACAACAATTCATGGTTTTGCTCACGCTGATTTACATGCGGGAAATATATTGTTCATAAAAGATGAAAAGGATGAAAAATGTAAATATAAAATTGGGGTTATTGACTTTGGAATAATGTATGAATTAACGGATGACTACAAAAAAGGTCTATTCAATGTTCTCATTAACTTATTTGAAGATTCACCCCGTAACTCAGCAATAAAACTTATAAATTCAGGAATTATCGAACCAAAAGGAATCATTGACCAAATCCCCCGGGCGGATTACGAAAATATACTCGATTTTTGCGAAGAACTTATTCATGAAACAATATATGTTTCTAAAAAAGCGAATCAAATACAAACATATAAGTTTTTATCTAAAATTAAAGACTATTTAAGCACTTCAAAACTGGATAATATTGGTATAAGACCAAGCGATGATTTTGTTAAAGGTCAATTGGTGTTAGCGATGTCGCATGGAGTCACCTTAAAATTATGTGAAGATGATTACTGCAGTTTTTATGACAAAGTAATGAATGAATTATTCCACACGGATATGATAATTTAAGAGGGGTTTATCTTTTATAAATTAAATTATCATATATTCCATAAATAGTTATACATAAATCTATTTTTCTATAAACACTTGCTTTGAAATGTTTTTAATTATTTTTTCCTCCTTTTCATACTCATTGTCTCCTTTGCCGCCCATTGATTCAATAATAATCTTATTGTATTGGTCGGAGAATTTGGAATGATATGTATTACAGTCTGGATGTTTTTCTTTAAATTTAGGTATTAGATTTTGGTTCTTACAAGTCACTTTTCTAACGACCTTGTGTAACTTTTTTTTCTCTTCATCTTTTTCCCATTTATCTTCATCTTTAATGTACATGGTTTCCCTTTTTTTATCTGTACAATGAACGGGTCTTTGCGTAACATCAAGACCCTTAAGGTTCTTAATAATTATATTAGAAATACCTTCAACGTAACCTAACTCTCCAACTCCCTCCAAATCAGACAATTGTAATTTTATGGAATCAACGAAATCCGTAATATTCATAGCATCTTTACACGTTTCATTTAAAAAGAAATTCAAGTTGAATGCTTTGTTATGCGAGTTAGTATGAGTAGTGTTATGAGTTCCGTTTTTAACAATTTCTAAAAGTTCTTTGTTTTGTTTAAGTAATTCAATTATAAGGGTATCTTTATTAATTATTTCTTTTTCATGTAATTCATCTTTTAAAATTGGTTCGAATGGAGTTTGTATTTGTGAGTTTGATTCATTTGACGTACACTTTTGCTCATGGTACCACAAACTGTTTCTTGCTTTATAACATTTATTACAATTTTTACAATAAAAAAAAACAGGATTTTTAGGGTTTTTTTGTTCTAAATTGTTCAAATTTGTCTTATTTAGATGTTTTGATGTTAGTAAATGTTTATTAAAATCTTTTAAACTACATGTGTTATAGTCACATAATTTACATTCGTGTTTTTTAGGGGATTTTGGGATTAATTCCATTCTAAACTGTTCTATTATAATAGAATAAAATAAAATCCCTAAATCCTTTTTAAATAAAATAAAAAAATTTATCGTGACAAAATTGAAAAACTTTTTTCAACAATGAGACCTTAAAAATTTTTATGGTCACAAATTTTGTTTTTGAGCAAATTATTTTAGGTTTTTCAATTTTGGACATTTTTTTTGTCCATTTTTGAAAAGTTAAAAAAACTTTCCCAACAAATTTTCAACATTTTTATATAATAAATTAAAATTCTAACTTAAAGAAAAATCTTACAAAGCAATGTTATTTTTCTATAAACACTTGCTTGGATATATTTTTTATTATTTTTTCCTCTTTTTCATACTCATTATCTCCTTTACCTCCCATTGATTCAATAATAATTTTATTGTATTGGTCTGAGAATTTGGAATGATAGGTATTACAATCTGGATGTTTTTCTTTAAATTTAGGTATTAAATTTTGGTTCTTACAAGTGACTTTTCTGACAACCTTATGTAATTTCTTTTTCTCTTCATCTTTTTCCCATTTATCCTCATCTTTAATATACATGGTTTCCCTTTTTTTATCTGTACAGTGAACAGGTCTTTGAGTCACATCTAGTTCCTTAAGGTTTTTAACAATTATATTAGAAATACCTTCAACGTAACCTAATTCTCCGACCCCTTCTAAGTCAGACAATTGTAATTTTATGGAATCAACAAAATCAGTAATGTTCATTGCGTCTTTACACGTTTCATTTAAAAAGAAATTCAAGTTGAAGGCTTTGTTATGAGAATTTGTATTAGTAGTGTTATGAGTGCCGTTTTTAATAACCTCCATCATCATTGATTTAAAATCGGATGTTTCTTTCATTAAGTCCGAATTTTGTTTTATAAGCATTACAATTAATTCTTTATCAGTTATATCATTTTTTTCAATATTATTTTCAATATTATTTTCAATATTATTTTCAGTTGTATTATTTTTAAAATCGCAAATTTTGATATGTTTCCATAAACCAGAATTAGTAGTATATTTTTTACCACATTTACATATATGTTCGGCATTTTTTTTTATTTCCTCGTTTTTCAGTTCATTTCCATTGAGACGATGAATGTGTTTTTTGGTGTTACAGTGAGTTTCGAAGTTACTTCTTTTAAAGCATTTAAAGTCACATGAAAAACAGTAAAAATCGGCATTTTTTGGCACGCATTTTATTTCCATTTTATTAATATATGTAAATATAAAAAAATGCCTAAATCCTTTTTAAATAAAATAAAAAAATTTATCGTCACAAAATTGAAAAACTTTTTTTCTGGACGAGAGCATAAAAATTTTTATGGTCACAATTTTTTGTTTTGAGCAAACTATTTTTAACTTTTCGATTTTGGACATTTTTTTTGTCCATTTTTGAAAAGTTAAAAAAACTTTCCCAAAAAAATTTCAACATTTTTATATAATAAATTGAACATCTAACTTAAAGAAAAATCTTACAAAGCAAGGTTATTTTTCTATAAAAACTTGCTTTGAAATGTTTTTAATTATTTTTTCCTCCTTTTCATACTCATTATCACCAGAACCTCCCATTGATTCAATAATAATCTTATTATATTGGTCTGAAAATTTTGAATGATATGTATTACAGTCTGGATGCGTTTCTTTAAATTTGGGTATTAAATTTTGATTCTTACAAGTGACTTTTCTTACAACCTTGTGTAACTTCTTTTTCTCTTCATCTTTTTCCCATTTATCTTCATCTTTAATGTACATGGTTTCCCTTTTTTTATCCGTACAATGGACGGGTCTTTGTGTAACATCAAGACCCTTAAGATTCTTAATAATTATATTAGAAATACCTTCAACGTATCCTAACTCTCCGACACACTCTAAATCAGATAATTGTAATTTTATGGAATCAACGAAATCCGTAATATTCATAGCATCTTTACACGTTTCATTTAAAAAGAAATTCAGATTAAATGCCTTGTTATGCGAGTTAGTATTGGTAGTGTTGTGAGTTCCGTTTTTCGCAATTTCTAATACAATATTTTGTTGCTCAACCATTAATTGTTTAATGTTACTTTGTTCTTTTATTAATTCAGAATTTTGTTTAATTAGATATAATATTAGTTGGTCTTTGTTATTCGAATACAAAGACATCTCATTATTTTCTTCTGCGTTACATTTCTTTTTGTGCGTAAATAAACTTTGACGATGTTTATATTCTTTGCCGCAATCACATATAAAACTATTTTTTATTTCGGCATTTTTCGCGTCAGTATTTGTAAGTATTTTGTCAGTATTTTTATGTTTCAGTGTTAGCAAATGTTTTTCAAAATTTGATTTTTTACAGCAGTTGAAGTCACATATTTCACAAAAATAATTGTTGGCATTTTTTAGGTCATTTTTGTCAGTCATTTGTCAGTATATAATACTTACAGAAAAAAATGCCTAAATCCTTTTTAAATAAAATAAATAAAATAAAAAAATTTTATCGTCACAAAATTGAAAAACTTTTTTCAACAGTGAGACCTTAAAAATTTTTATGGTCACAAATTTTGTTTTTGAGCAAATTATTTTTAACTTTTCGATTTTGGACATTTTTTTTGTCCATTTTTCAAAAGTTAAAAAAAGTCTTGCATAAAAATCTTAAATATTTTCACTACACGTGAAGTGAATTTTTAAAACCCTATTTTTAGGTTTTTCTTTACATTTTTGTAGTGAAAAACAAGTTTTTCTTTAAGTAGGTTAGAGAATAAACAATATAATTTTTTATTTAATATAAAAATTGAAACAAATTAAATACAAAAACCCAACATTATTAAATGAACATTGAAGTATTTGAGCAATCAATAATGAACCCAACATTTATATTTATAGACGGTAGTTATTACAACTTTTATAGATACTACGCTCTAATGCAATGGTGGAAAAACGCATATCCAGAAGAGCCATTAGAAGACCCTTACCAAAACGAAAAATTCGTAGAAAAATTTAAGAAAACCCATGTAGAAAATTTAAAACAAATACCTAAAAAATTAAAATTAAACAAAGATATAAATCCAATTTTAATCGTCGGAAAGGACTGTAAGAGACAAAGTATATGGCGAAACGAAATATTTCCTAATTATAAAGCAACTCGCGCAAATGGTCAAGAAGATGGATTTATGGGCGGTCCATTCTTTAAAATGGCATATGAAGACGAGTTATTCCAAAAAGGCGGCGCAAAAGCCATTTTAAAACATCCACGATTGGAAGCCGACGATTGCATAGCCATTTCCGTAAAGTATTTAACAACCAAGTATCAAGAGTGTACCATATATATAATTACGAGCGACCGAGACTATCTACAATTGAATAGCCACAACGTCTTCCTATATAATTTGGCTTTTAAAAATATAGCGGAAAACAAAAGTTCAACGGGTAACCCGCAAACGGATTTAGAAATTAAAATCATTATGGGAGACACGAGTGATAACATTCCGTCAGTATTCCCCAAATGTGGTCCAAAAACCGCACAAAAATGTGTAGAAGACACTGCATTCTTTAAAAAGAAAATGGATGACAAACCAGAATATTATGCTCAATATGAATTAAATAAGAAACTTGTTAGTTTTGAACACATTCCGGAAGACCTAGTAAAGGAATTTATGTCTACAATTAAAAAATAAAAAGATAATAATATTGTAATATATTAAGTATGACTACTATTGTTCCAAATCAATTAAATATAACTATAAATACTAGTGTCCCAGGATTTCAAAAAATTATTTATAAACCGTCCATGACAACAAAAGATATTGGTAAAGATGATAAAACAATTCAATTTGACCCCTTGGTAAAACTAAATCAAACGATTATTGACAAAATTCCTGAAAATTTAAGGAAAAAACAATTTTTTAATAGAGATTTATTTAAATCATTAATAGCATATACAAATTCGAACCAATCTTTTTTCTCTTCTTCGCCTGCTAAAAATTTAAAACAAGCCCAAGCCCAAGGTTATATTGATAATAACATAAAGGTTACATTAAACAATATTTTTCCTGAAAATTCCGTAATATACATAGGAGATAAACCATATACTATTGCTGATGTACAATGGACAGTAGGTGATATGCACATTGATACTAAGAAAAAAAAGGAAGATGTTGACCCCAGTAAAATAACGGATGTTGCTTTATATCAAACACTATTAAAGGATGAAATAACGGAAGGTGAACAACAATTAAAAGAGTTAGCAGAATTAGACGAAACGTTAATTTATGGTGCTAATTATGGTGGACCAAAAAATACAATAATATCTACGCCGCCCATTGTGGCGCCTGCTCCTATACCTGTTCAACCACCCATGTCTGTTCAAGTAACTCCTCCAACGCTTCCTCCAAAACCTGTTCCAACACCTCCTCCAACACCTCCTCCAAAACCTGTTCCAACACCTCCTCCAAAACCTTTATTACAAATACAAGAACCGCCAAAACCTTTACTACAAATAGAAGAACCGCCAAAACCTTTGCCCCAAATAGAAGCACCACAAAAACCTGCGAAACCGCAATTAAAATCAACGGCACCTGAACTACAACAAATCTCTGACGCAACAAATGACAACGAAATTAAACCGAATCCAAACGTTGAAATAATTGAAGAAATACCGGTTCCACCAGAGGTAAGTAGAATTGGTCCACTTGAACCTGTTATTGAACCAATTGAAGGCTTTAAACCGTCTCCTAATTTAGCAACTACATCAAGAAATATTTTTAAAAACAAAAATTATTATGATTTAATAAATGGAGTATTTCAACTGAGCGACGAAAACGTAAAGGGTGTAATTAGGGATACATTAAAAAAATCTACAACTATTGATGTTAAAGAGGGTAACAATATCAGTCCGTCCGCTTATCAACAGAGTGTTGGCGGTGTTCAAATAATGAAGACTACAGGCGACGGAAACTGTTTTTTTTCCGCTATTGCTATGGCAATAAATTATTATAATTTTTATAATCAAGGCAATAGAATAGTTAGCAAGTTAGGCGACGGAATAACATTCGGTTCTGGTCAAAACCTATTTACGCAAAAATATTTAAGAATTTTAGTATATAATTACATTAAAAATTTAAAAAACTTGGATGATTTATTAGAATCGAATGCTGTGGCAAACGCGAACACCTTAAATGAAAAATTCAAAGAAGGATTACAAAGACTAAAAGATCAAAATTTAGAGAATGATGCGACAGAATACGTTCAATTAGCATCAGATATATACACGTCAAACGATAATTTTTTAGTTCAAAATGTGGAAGCCGTTCCGCTAATAGTGGATGATTATGAAAGCCCTTTTAAACCAATAAAAAAGGAAAACTTAGAAAAATATATATTGAGCAACAATTACTGGGCAAATGCTATAGCAATAAATGCTTTATGTATTGAATTAAAATTAAATATCATAACGTTTGAACTTATAAAATCACAAAAAAGAAACAGTCTTGGCAGATTAAGAATACCCTTTTCTAACTTATTAAAAAATGACACTTGCTACCATTGGAACAAATACTTATTTTTATTTTTATCCAATAATCATTATGATTTAATAACATTTAAATATTTTCAAAAATCACCTAAACAAGACATTATAAACACAATTTTTAATTACACAAACAGTTTTAATGATTTGCCGCCTATATATATTTTATTCATTATTTATGGTAGTTATTATAAAAACCTTACTCCTGAAAATATACCAAATTTTAATTTTAAACCAGAAATAATGGCAGCAATAGATAATGTAGTTAGCAATAAACTTTTGAAGGATAATGAGGGCGCTTCAGATTACTATAATCAATTTAAACTATTTTTTCCGGAAAGTAACATTCAATCACCAAAAGAGCAAGCAAAAAAAGGAGGACAACCCCCTTATTATCCTCCATATAGAAGCCCGTATTATCCTCCATATAGAAGCCCGTATTATGCCCCACAGAGAACACCATATGCCGAACAAATAATGAAAAAACCAGACAGTGAAGATAAATCTAAATTAGCATACTATATAACAATTGACCTACAAGTTTATCCAGGAAAAAGCATTCCGCCAAATGAAATAGAAAATTTAAAATGTAACAATAAATGGAATGCGGTAAGAAAAGCATACTCTAAACTTACAGGAAAACCATATGTTATACCACCTATTTATAATACTGTAAAGACGTTAAAGAACAGGGAAGATAACTCAAACAATAAAACCCAAAATAATAGAGCGCCAATGCAAAATAATGCGAGAACATTTAAAAATAATAACTACGCAGGTGGTAAACACAATAGAACGCACAAAAAAAGATAATAATATTATTATATCAAATACATTATAATATTATATCAAATACATTATAATATTATTCATTTATTTAATAAAAAAATTCATTTATTTGTCAAAATTATATCTTTCAAAATCGAATTTTTGAAGCGCTTCCTTTTGCGCCTTTCTTTGTTTCTCTCTTTTGTCCTTTTCCAAAATAGCAATAGCGGCCGCTAATTCAGTTTCACTTACTACTCCATTTTCGTTTGTATCTAATAACTTATGAAGAACTCTATATTTTGGTGGAACAATACACAAATTACTCTGTTCATTAAATAAGTATTCTGAAAGAATGGTAAATACCGCAGTTAAACCAAGTGCCGCATAAATATCACGTGTACCCATCCAAGCCATTGAAAACACTAACAGTTGTTTGCTAACCGTATATTTCATATATTCCTCGGTTGATTTGCTAAATTGAATGGTAATAAATTTAGAACCAACGTTCAGTAATATCATTACTATGCCGGCAAAAAACTTGCTGTTATTTAAATACATAATATGGTGGTTGACATATGAAACGCCATTGTATAAAGGCGTAAAAATAGAGGTTTTGCCACCCAATTGATTTAAATTATTATCGTTAATTGGTATAGGTGTTTTTGTTTCTACAGAAGGCATTCTACTAAAATAATATATTATTATAATTTTTACGGTATTTCAAATTTTTTAAAAATTTTACACATTATACTTTAATTTTTGAGAAATCTATATTTCCAAAATCCTTTTTAAATGCCGAACCGATATTATTTACATTACTCGTTATTTTATTAATTTCTGTTGATACATTAAACCCATAACATCTGTCATAACTTTTATCGTATCCAGTAACTCTACCAATAAAATCAAATAAGTATCTAAAAGTATACTTATATATACCTGAAAAAATATTTCTTAAAAAACCTGGTATAATTGATCTATAAAGGTATTCAAACGAATTTATAGTTTCTGCTATTGCGTAAGTCATTAAGCAACCAGGCAGAGAAATAATTTTATTACCTATTTCCTGTAAAATTCCAAAAATTTGTATAAATATGTTGCCTATGTTATTAAATAAAGTTAAAATCGGATGTATAATTCCGTCGTTAAATACGTCACCTAATTGCGTAAATATTGATTTTAATTTATTTAATACAAGGTCGGTTGTTTCTTTTTGAATTTGTTTGCCCATTTTTTTTGTTTTTTCTTCAATTTCGGAAGCCACTTGATTTACATTGTCTTGAATTTTATCACCCATTTGATTTGATTTTTTCTCAATTTCAGAACCCATTTTATTTACGTTACTTTCAATTTCACCCTTTATCTGTTTTGTTTTTTCTTCAATCGTGCCTTTAACTTGACTCTGTAGACCTTGTAATTGTTTAACTACCACATTATTTGTAGTTGTCTTAATTTGTTCGCCAATTCCAGTGATTTTATTTTCCAAAGTGTCCTCTATTTTAGTTATTTCCTTTGGAATAGAAGTTACCGTTTTTGAAATATCTTTAATTCCATCAAACATTTTATCAATATCATTTATATTAAATCCTTCGACTCTTTTATTAAAAAATACATTATAAGATATTATAAGACTAAAAATTATACCAACGCATATTGTTAACATTTTCGTAATATTTTTTTTTCCATTAGTTAATCCATTAGTTAATCCACTTATATTATTAAAATTAAAAAACTTTGTCATTTTATTGAAAAATAAATGATGATATATTATAATTCCTGTAAATATAAACAGCAATATTATTTGTGAATTATTTTTAAAAAGGTCGTATATAGTATCCAAACGAATGTTTTCGATTGTTTCATTAAAAAATACGTTATGATATGTTATTATTATTAAAATAATGAATATAAATATAAGTAAATTTTTTTTTAAAATAATATCGTTTGAATCCATAATATATATATATATTAAGTTTAAAAATCCTTAAAAAAATTCATTGTTTCCATTAAATTTTTTGTTAAATCCTTAACAGGTTCTATTAATTTTTTTAGGGCATTTTCTATATTAAGTTGTTCTGCTAATGCTTCTGTTTCTTCTTTTAGTTTTTTTGCTGCTGCTTCCGTTTCTTCTTTTAGTTTTTTTGCTGCTGCTTCCGTTTCTTGTACCGTTTTGTTAACTGTATTAGTCACCCCTTTTTTTGTTTCTTTTATCCCTTTATTAATGCCTTTTTCCGCTTTCTTAAAAATATTACCTTCAATTATAGTAAATTTCTTATAAACGCTAAAGGCAATTAAAAAAATAAAAAAATTTATTACAAAATATAATACAACAGTTATAATAGTTTCATTAGAAATATTATGTTTAATATAATTATAATAGTTTTTCATATAATTATATTTTATAAAATAAAATAAAAACGGTTTTAGAATAATGAAAATGAATTCTTAAACATTGAATTATCCATTGGTTCAACGTCTTCATCTGCTTGAGACCTTGAATTATATAAAACAGGGATTTCATTCGAACGTTTGCCTTTTAGCATAGTGCCCTCTCTATCAATCATATTGAATCCTTCACGACCACCGACAAA
>Ga0214919_10007301_pt1 | contig 14948 bp, 6 predicted proteins | sample LL1503_MetaG_FD_177994 | JGI IMG/M metagenome (GOLD analysis project Ga0214919, IMG submission 177994) | Freshwater microbial communities from Lake Lanier, Atlanta, Georgia, United States - LL-1503 | ecosystem: Environmental > Aquatic > Freshwater > Lake | place: USA: Georgia | collected 2015-03-15 | reverse complement strand
AAGAAGAGAAGACACATTGGAATAAAATCTCACACGTCAGTCGTCACCCAGTTAATGGTGATCTGGTAAAGATTACAACCAAGAGTGGTCGTCAGACAACAACTACACTGAGTCATTCACATCTTATTCGTGATGAAAAAACACAACAAGTTGCACCAATCACAGGCGCTGATTTAAAAGAAGGAATGCGTGTTCCAGTTGCTAAACACATTGCAAACACTTTTGTTAAAGATAGTGTTACAATTGGCGATATGACTAAGAAATTAGATCAACTATTTGGATGGTTTATTGGTGCCTACTTGGCTGAGGGTAATATTAGTAACAATTCTATTTGTATCACAAATATTTCACAGTTTTATATTGACAATGTTACCAAATTAGCATTGAAGTTTGGAAAAGATGCTACAGTGAGAACTTATGCAGGAGAATATGGTCCTTCCACTTCAACCAAGTTTAGTCACAAAGTTCTGGCCGAGTTCATTCTAAATACTTGTGGTACTGGGTCATTCGTCAAACGCATTCCAGATTTTGCATTTACTGCCCCCAATGAATTCAAGGCAGGTCTAATCCAAGGATATATGGATGGCGACGGCAACTTCCAGTGCGATGAGAAACATCATCAAATCAGGTCGTGCAGTCGAAGCAAACAGTTGTCAAGTGACATTGCTCAATTATTGAACTACTTTGGAATATTTGCATCTACTAAAGAGACCAATAGTCGTGGCGCACCAATGTTCAATGTATCTATTAGTCCCAAGTATTCAAAGGCTTATCAAGACAACATTGGTAGTCTAGTTCACGCAGACAAATTAATGAATTTAGTTAAATATATTGAACGCACTGATGCTCACGATTTATCTGACGAAATTGATAAGATTAATGGACTAGGACATATTATTGCAAGTTGCGGCAAAACATTGAAGTTTCCCGACCAAAGCCGCACATATGGCAGATGGGCGAAGAAAGAAAGCATTGGCCGTCGCACACTAGAAAAGTATATTGAAATATTTGAACAAAATGAGAATGTGAATCTAATTGCAAATGAATTGGCAATTTTGAAACAGGCCGCCAACTCCAATGTGATATGGGATGAGATTGTGAATATTGAGATTATCAAAGGAGAGACCAATGAATATGTGTATGATTTCACAGTACCTGCAAACCAGACATTTATGATGGATTGTGGTATAATAGTTCATAATACTTTGAACACTTTCCATTTTGCTGGTGTAGCATCTAAATCCAATGTAACTCGTGGTGTTCCAAGAATTGAAGAGTTATTATCTTTATCTAGTTCTATTAAAAATCCATCTCTAACTATTTATTTGAAGCCTGATGAGCAAAGTGATAAAGATAAGGCTAGCACTATTCAATATATGATTGAACATACTAAATTAGAAGAAATAGTTAAAAGCGTAGAAATATGTTTTGATCCGGATGATTTGAATACATTGATTACTGAAGATAAATTAACTATGTCTGAATACCGTGACTTTGAAAGTATAATAGATGAATGTCTAGGTCAAGAAGGTTCATCAGACCAAAATGAAAAATCAAAATGGATTATTCGAATGGAAATGGACCCTGAAGTTATGTTGGAAAAGAATATCACTATGGATGATGTTAATTTCACACTGAATAATACACATAAAGAAGAATTATCTTGTATTTATTCTGATTATAATTCTGATAAACTAGTCTTCAGAATTCGTATGAACAATATCTTAAAAAATGTGTCCGGTAAGAAAGCTAAGTTCAATCCTTTAGACCAATCAGACCAAATCTATATATTGAAAAATTTTCAAGATCAATTGTTGAGTGGAATTGTATTACGTGGAGTTAAACGAATTAACAAAGTTATTCTTAGAAAAGTGAAGGATAACTTGGTAGAAAAAGGGGGAGCCTATAAAAAGGAAGATATTTGGGTGTTGGATACGATTGGAACAAACCTATTAGAAGTTTTGGGGTTAGATTACATTGACTCAAACAAGACAATAAGCAATGATGTAATGGAAATATTTGATGTTTTGGGAATGGAAGCGGCAAGACAATGTATTTACAATGAATTGTCAGAAGTATTGGAGTTTGATGGGGCTTATGTAAATGCACATCATATGGGGTTATTATGTGACAGAATGACATTTACTGAGAAATTGATATCAATCTTCAGACATGGTATCAACAATGATGATATTGGTCCTATTGCTAAGGCATCATTTGAGGAAACTCCTGAGATGTTCTTGAAAGCAGCAAGACACGCTGAATTAGATTCAATGAGAGGTATTTCAGCAAATGTAATGTGTGGTCAAGAGGGACTATTTGGAACTGCATCATTCCAAGTAGTATTAGATATTAACGAAATGATTAACCTGGAAGAAAAGTATAAATATGAATATGCCGATAAAGATCAACTAATTAATGATGGATTATTTAAAGGTATTGAGGATCAAACTGATATATGTAGTACACAAAATCTACAAATTCAGACAAATGTTAATAATATACAGGCGGAAGAATTAGGAGATGATAATACTTATGATCCATTCGCTTAAAAAATAGTGTATATTTAATTATAATATATTAAAAAGTATATTTAAAATATTACTAATAATTAATGAAAACTTTTTTTAATATATTACAATCAGTCATAAATCAAAAACATAAAACATATCCCGATGAACCGTTTAGTGTATCGGAAATACCTGAAATGAATAAAGTTGATTTACATATAGGTATAGGAGTTTTAATAAATAACATATATTATGAATTTAAAGAGAACAAATATGTGGATAAATATAAAAATAATTCCCATTCTAAATTCACTTCTTTAAATTATATTTTTAATAATTCTTTTTATACAAAAGAACTTAAAGAAAAATTATTCGACATTTTTTCCAAATCTCAAAAACATTACTTTGCTTTTTCCAGATTGGCATATATTTATAAACTTAATAAGTATAAAATTGTTGTTTCTGATGATCTAATGCTTAATCCACTTGACATTAATCATAAAAATACGTTTATCCTTATTGATAATAAATCCAAATATTTATTCGGATTGAATGATCTTATTACCATTATTGACACTGCGATAGGCAACTCACCTAACTTTTTTTCTGAACCATTGTTTCCAAATAATCCATATAATAAACAACAATTCACAAATGCCACTCTTTATAATATTTATTTTAAAATGAAAGCTTCTACTAGAATAATTTCTACATTATTTCACTTCTTTTTTTTAGATGAATTTAACTTAAAAACCTTTTCTGAAGACTATGAACCATTTATTAGAGAAAACTCTATTAAAAAATATGTTTTTAACTCACATTTTACCACTTTACATTCCGGTGTTTTGGCTATGCTAAAAAGTAATCCTTACACTAAGGCATATTCTATTCATAAAGATTTTCCTAAGGAGACCTTAGTAGACATTTTTAGACCATTTTTGTTTTATTATTATATTTATAATTATGATATCAAAGGAACTTCAAAAATATATAATTATAAACGAATTTTACATATAAAACTCAAAGCATTTTATGAATATAATAAATCCTTCGGAAGAAAGACCATCAAAATAACTCGGTTATTTAATAAAACAGTTAAAACAGAATATAAATATAATTCAGAAAATATACCTTTTTATAAAATACCTGTTAAAAATACTTCTATTTATGATGATACAGTTATTCGAGTAGAAAATACAATAAATTCATTATTTAATAATAATATTTTTAATGTTGTTAATAATTATTATGACAATAACTCTAGCGATGATAATGATGATACTAATCATACGCATAATACCGATGAAGACACAGATGATGATACTCAAAGAGAATTTGAAGAACTATCAAATCATCTACAATCATTGAATCTAGAGACAACTAATAATGATCAACAGCAAAATAATGATAACGGTGCAAATCAATTTGATGACGGTGCAAATCAATTTGATGACGGTGCAAATCAATTTGATGACGGTGCAAATCAATTTGATGATGATGAAGAAGAGCAAAAGGATGATGACTCTATAAGTTAATAAGTTATTAAAATCATAATTTATTAAGTTAAATTAATACTAATGTACCTTTAATACTAATGTACCTTTAATACTAATGTACCTTTAATACTAATGTACCTCCAAAGGTCCTTCTTCTATATTCAAATCTAATGGAAGTTTTTTCCTTGTTCCCTTTTTACCTGGGGGATTTGCTATTAATTTTTGCTCCCTTTGTTTTCTTGTCGTTCTTTTCTTTACAGGAGTTATTTCTAGTTTTTCTTCAGGGAATATTATATCTTCCAATACAAATTCTTCCTTATTTTGTTCTGGCATTTCAATAGCCTCCTCTGCTTCTTGCAAAACTAATTTAGGTTCTAATTTTTTACCCTTTAACTTCTTTATTTTTTTCTTAGGAATTATTTCCATTTTTTCATCATCTTCAATTACTTCTACAGGAGCACTAACAATCTCAAATTCAATTTCTCTTATACCCTTTTGTTTTGGTTTATACTTTGTTGTTATGTCTTTTTCAAACACAACGTCTATATAATCTTCAATTGAATAATAACTATCTAATGCATTTTGGATATCTTGTAAACAAACGCTTTCTCCATTAAAGTCAATTAATAGATCTAACTGTATTTTTACATTTTCCTTGTTATTTAAAACAACCTTATACTCAGGCAATTTATTATTACTTCTTCTATACATAGCTGGTATCACAATAAAAACATATTCATCGCTTTTATTAGTATAACAAACAAATGCCTGTGAATTATAACGACTTTCAATTATTGGTTTACTTGATATAAATATCGAGGGAATCTCATATCTAACTAACAATAACCATAAATCGAAGTTAACAGCAGTAAACCCAGAATTCATAATCATTTCTTCAAACTGCATTGTTTCATCTTGTAACTGGTTTGCATCAAATTGTGATTCCTCCCTTAAAATATCTATTATCTTTGTTTCTCTATCCTTATTTTTAAAATTATCTGTTAGTTTACTGTATTCATCTATTAGGTCATCTTTTACATCTTCTACTGTTATTTTTTTGTTTTTGAATTCATTAACAAGATCTATTATTAAATACAATGAACAATAATTGGAACCAGTATATCCTATCTCTTTGTAATCGGTAGGAAAACATTTTTTCCAATATATTGATGATATAACCTTTGGGCTAGATTTTACACAATCTCTTACGTGGTATGTATTAATAACCTCATCTAATTCCATTTCCTTTTTATATGCCTGTGTTAGAATTGGTTCCGCTGTATCATATGTGTTATATTTAGCGTAACGATTGATATCTGCCGGAATTAAGTTTTCAAAAAATTCTTGATTCAATAAATCCTGTAAAACAATTATTTCATCGTCTCTTAAATTATATTTTACTTGACCAAATGACAAATATGATTGTGGTTTGAAAATAAATGATTTTATTCTATTGTATCTAATAAGCTCATCCGCCATTCTTCCATAATAATAGGTTTCGTTATCTGTTCTATTTACCAAATTTTCTTTAGGCAATACTAACTGGCATTTATCGTCTGTTATTCTACATATAGAACCATTTATTTTACATTTTTCCTTACTTTGGGATATACATGTATGTAATTCATTTTCGTTTATAGATGTGTAATTATAAGGCAATGCTGTTTCTGATGCAAATACAATAGTATTATCAACTAATTCGTGTAACATTTTTATTACGTTGTCTAATTGTGTCTTATATAAAGTATAACGCTTAACACACTGATCTTTTATTTCCTCTCTTTTTTTACTATTTGAATAGTCATTAAATAGAATACGAATCGTATTTCTAAACACATTATAAAAATTTGTCTCTAATTGGATTCTTTTTATAAATTCAACACGTTTTGTATCTACAGTATCGTTTGTTAATGTGTTTATATCCGCAACTAACATATTACTATTTTTTATCTCTTTAATTCCATCGTTAGAAGGAACAGTTGATACCGGTATAGGATCTTTTATCGGAACAAATTGGTTCGTATTTGTTAAAAATCCAGTTATTACTTCGTCTTCTACTACTTTACAGAAATATTTTGGATCATAACAATTTGCTTTATTAATATCTTTCGGTTCTTTGTAATCATAATATTCTTTCAAAAATTCCAATGTTTGATCATATGGCTTCCATATATTGTCATTCATATACACAAAATCATAATCACATTGTTCTGAATCTTTTCCGCACATTTTTTTATTTTTTAAACTTGTTAGTGCCGACGGATAACAAGGAATAAATCCTTCTAGTCCTTTCTTATTTTTAGCTAGTACGCCTATTACCTTTCCCTGAAAATTTAATATCTGAATGGATACCGTATACTTTTTCATTTGTAACTTTTCAATTAATTTATCCAATACAAGTGGTTGCTCAAATCTATATTCATTTGGTCGACTAATAAATGATCTACACTTTTCACCTAAAGTTCGCTTTATTATTTTTACAAAAACAGCTCTTAAAGTTTTTGGTAACTGTTTATCGTATTCACTAAAAGTTTTTGTTATATGGATGTTTTTACCATCATTACGATAACCATATATTGGCTCAAAGTAATTCTCTCTTTTTATTAAAAGTAAACTCCTTTTTTTAGCATTATATGCGTGAACTGAATAGTGATTTGTTGGGCAAACCAATTCTATATTGTTAGTTGCATCGTCCTCTGGTATCTCCAAAATAATTAAATTTATACCTGCCTCAAATAACTTAGGATTTGGCATACAAATTAAATCCCATAAATATGTATAATCTATACTTATTTTATCATCACGCAAATAGTTTTTAAAATTTTCAAATGATTGTACCGTCTTCATTACAAATTGTTTAGATGCTACATTAACTCCATCTGTTAAAGATGCCACTGAAGCAATCATCTTTTTGTATAATTTTGTATTTTTATAGTCTTCTACATTTACTTTTAAATTTGGGTTCGCAAAACTTGTTATTAAATCACCATTTTGGTACTTTATAAAGTTATCCAAGTCTAATGAACTTATTATAATTTCCTTCATTTCTTTTATTGACGGAACATCGTGTTTCGCATTTGGAATATATCGAGTAATCAAAGGTTTTTTATCATCCTTTTGCGCATAAAATATAGCACTTGCTATACAAGCTATAAATGACTGACTAGAATTTACTTCAACCCCGTGTCTTAATATACACATATGATGTAACTTTAAATTCATATTTGTTTTACTTATTTGACAATCCTCATTTACTTCGTGTAAAAATTTTTGAACAGCTATCGGTAAAAACCCCCAACGATGCTCACCTAATTGTGGACCGTATTTTTCAGGACCCTTTACATAATGTTCTACTTCAACTATTTCTCTTCTTAATTGGTCTTCTATATCTTTTTCCTCTTCTGGAACCTTTTCAGCCGTCTTTTCGTCAAATTTACCTTGACAAATATCCCTGCGGTTTTTCATTGCTGTTGTTGACCAATTACTATAACAACAAGGAATACATAAACCAGATGGCGTTTTCTTTTTGTGAAATCCTGGATACTTTCTTTCTTTTTCATCATAAAACTGATAAACATATTTGTCTTTTGGAACCGTTTCTTCTGCTTTAGGTATTATCGCATCTTCCACTTTATCGACCTTTGGACCACATTTACCATCTAATATATCCTGTTCCGTAACCATTGTATTTGTTAATAAACACCAATAACGAGGACAAGTATAGTAAAACTTTTTTGAACTATCTTTGGCATCTGTTCCATATTCAATAAAATCAGCATCTTTGTTTATTTCCCCTGGATGATCTTCTACTATTTTATCTCTTTCTTCCTTTGTTAAAATCACCGGTTGTCTTCTTTCCTCCAAACTAAATGGACACATTCTCGTATAAACATCAAACTTTGAGTCTTTTGACTTAACGAATAATTGCGGCATACGCTCCTCTAAACGTTCGGAAAAAGGATTTGGATATTTTAGTTTCATACCAGTAATACTTCTAACTTTGTTTTCCAAAATCTTTGCTGACTCTTTTATTTTTTGTTGCATCGATATTTTTGTTTCTGTCTTTTTCTTTAATGGCTTTCTCTTTTTTTCTGGGATTTCAATCACTTCTTCAATTACTTCTTCTGGTTCCTCAATTACTTCTTCTGGTTTCTCAATTACTTCTTCTGACACTTTAACTGGTTCTTCTGACACTTTAACTGGTTCTTCTGACACTTTAACTGGTTCTTCTGACACTTTAACTGGTTCTTCAATTACGTCTTCTTTTGACTTCTCTTTTGGAGATATAGGAGATTCATTTACTTCATCTTTTTTTGTTTCTGATACTGGTGTAGAAACTGGTGTAGAAACTGGTGTAGAAACTGGTGTAGAAACTGGTGTAGAAGTTTTAGAATTACTGTCTAATTCAAGTTCATCTAATTCAACAGACATTTCTTCTTCTGGTGTTTTACTGTTTGATTTGCTTTCTATAGAACCTAATTCAGATAATTCCAATTCAGATAATTTTAAGTCACTAAGACTTTTAGGTGTCCCTTGAAACCCTGGAGAACTAACAACACCTTTTTTTGGAATAGCCTCGCTAGGAATAGAAGAATTAGAATTAGACGAAGTAGGTGATAAACTTTCACTTTTAACGCTTGCAGATGATAATTCTTCTTCGGAGGAACCGTTTGCTTTTCCACCTTCTACATTTTCACCTTCTAATTCATCATCTTCAAACCCTAATATATCTAAAAGATCATCCATATATTCTCCTTGCTCTAATCCTCTTTGATCAGAATAAACCGGACTTTCATTTTGAATAATAGGAACTTCATTATTATCTAACATTTGTTCAGACTGGGCTGTAATGTTGCCGAATTCAACTTCTGCTATTTCTTTTCCAGAACAAAGGGTATTAATTTTGGATGATGGAATACCGCTACTTGAAATATCTTGTGTAATGCGTACAACAGTGTTAATATAAACTGGAATTGTATTAAGATAATAAATATCATTAATTCCACTAACAGTTACCGTTAGCTCACTAGTAATTAAATTAACATTCATTATAGTCTGGAACCCAGGATTAATTTTAATCATTAGTGCTCTACGTTTATTAGCGCCTCTAACAACCTCTAACTCGGAGCGTATTTTTACTATCAAATCAGTAGCCATTTCTTCATCCAGATCATCAAATTGTTGTAATAATTCCTCAATAATTTCGTCAATATTTAATCCTTGATCTATTTTTTCAATAATGAACGCTTCTTGGCTGTCTCGTTTATTGAAATTAGATACACGTTTATAACGCATTTGTATTCCTTTTTTGAAATTAGATGATTCAACAGTAAAAACACTAGAAATACAACCAATATATTTATTAATATCTATCGGTTCAGATATATTATATACAGTTTGAAACTTCAAATCTCTTATTTCAACATTAACGGATTGTATCGACTGAAATAATGGTATATCCAAACCACTTTGCTCAAAAAAAGGTTTTATCTGTTCAATTAATGGATTAACAGTTAACTTTATAATTTCATCTATTTCTCGAAAAATATTATCTCCTGTTGTCAAAAATACTGGACTGTCAAAATCAACTAATGGATATACTGTAATGTTACCATTATCCTCAAACTCACACGACATATAAGTTGTCATCCCTTTGTACTGAATATTTGTGTAAATAGATACGCTTCTACCTTTACCTATTATTCTCATTAACTTAAAAATTGTTGCCTTTTGTAAATGAGGTATATTTCTTCCATCTACTGTTAGTTCTGGAGCAAAAAGACGATATATATTCTCTTGTCTAGTTTCCGGATTATATTTTATCAAAGGAAAATCATTTGTTGCATGTATTAACTTAAAAATAACCTCAATTGGTATTTTTATCCTAAAATCTGGATAAATAATTACTTTTAAAGATTTTATTCCAGTTAATCTTGCGTTTTCTGAAAATTTATTTGACGGTTTTTGATACTGGAATACGTTATAGAACATATTTATGTTTTCAAAACTTCTTTCAGTATCAGGTGTTAGTTTCTCTGATGTAGATGCTATTAATTTAGAACGGTTATTTTCCAAATCCTCTAATGAAATAATATTATCTTGATATAAAAAAGGGAAATATATTTTTGATGTATATTCTGATGAAATCTCATTTATATCAGTAATTTCAAATACATCCTTTGCTAAACATAAATAAATTGTATTTTTAAATATTGGACCAGTTTCTAATAACAAACTATAGCTTAGTGTAGATAATTCTCTTCTAGAGTTTTCTAGTAATTCATCATATTCTGTAACCAAAAATGGATCCGATATAAATGAATATTCATTTGAAAATACAAATTTTTGACCAAGAGGCTTACCAACTAAATAACTTCTTTTATTCAAATCTAACTTTAAAATGTCGTCAAAAGTATACTGGATTTTGTCTTCTAGCCCAAATTCCATAAGTTTTCCATTTTCGTCATACAGATTTAATAAGAACTGTTCCATACGATTTTTTGTTAAGGGCAAATTATCATTTTGCGTTAAATTTTGGTAAACAGTTATTGGATTAAGTTTTTCTGATTTTAAACAATATAAATAAAGTTCACTCATAGACGCTTCTTTTGAAATAGCTTCGAATATTTTTAACTTAATAACTCCAATACTGTCATCTATATGAATAGTTTGATCAATAAATATGACTTCAATTTTTTTCTCTTCTATTTCTTTTAATTCATCCTTATCAAATATATTTGCAAATGTTTTGTTTCTAGGGTCTTCCTCAAAAAGAACATTTGGATCATCTATTTCTTCGCTAAATTGAGAACCGTAAAACACATAGATAGTATCTACTACATTTTTATCAGACATTTTATTTACTTTGAATATTGGAAATAGTGACATATATATAAAGTAGCTATTATTTTTAATTATTTTTTAGTTTAAAACTTATAAAAAATAATTTATCATTTAATTAAATTTTGTTTACAGATATCTTCTATTTGGGCTAATCTTTTTTTTATAGTTACAATTTCTGAAAGAATATTTTTAATTATGTATGGAGTTATTTTTGTATCATTATTCTCGTCTTGTTGATTTATTTTTTGATTGCTATTGATATCTTCATTATCTTCATTATCTTCATTATCCCCAATCATATTATATAAACAACTAGTATTCTTTTTTACAAGATGTAATCCATATTCATTCACTAAATGGTCAACATATTTTACCTCTTCAATAAATATTGGTTTTAAATTTTTAAATGCAGAATAATTAACATAATGATGTGGTCTACCAAACCGATATATGATCTTAGCCACATCTCCATGTTGTTCTACAATAGATTGTGCTTTAAGAAGAAGACCATCTTTTTCTGTATATATAGAATCTGTATTTCCGCCTTTTTGAGTTAATGTTTTAAGTTTATCTGCTAAAAACCCATTAAATAATATTGTCGGATATCCAGCTTTTAATATTCTTAGGGACAAATCTGTATCTTCGTTATATTTTCCACGCCACTGATATTCCGGAAAAATATCATTTGACAAAAGGATAGATGAGTATATTCTAGTATTCATAGTAATTGGTTGTAAACCAGTGTTAGTTGTTACTGCAAACATAGTATAATTATGACCGGCCATCTTAACGTTTGTAAATCGGTCAACAAAATCTTCGACAATACGAAAAACACATGCTCCTTTTACTATAACTTTTTGACTATACATAAATCTTTTATAATTAGTAATATTATCGTCTAAAATCCAATGCCGTTTATAGTCATTTTCTTTGGAATGTTGCCATACAAAATTACGAGCTGGTATACTTCCTTGATTTTTATTTAAATATTCATTTGGTAAAATAAGTATTTTACTCTGATCAATATATTTGGCATAATCATTAAATTCTTGAGGTTCTATCACTATTTTATAATCAATATTACACCATTCTAGATATTTGCTTGTATAACGTTTTTCGTAACGACCTTTACTTATTATATAAATTGGATATTTATTAACTATTGGTAACGAACTCTCATACATTTTGTCTTTTATTAAAGATAAGTTATCTGGACGATCAGGATACCAAAAACTTATTATTTTTGACCACAAAATAATATTGAAAGTCTCGTAAAATTTATTAATCAATAATATGTATAATGGACTATCAATTGTTTCAATTTCTAACTGAATACTAACACAATTGTAAATATTTTCATTCACTTGAAACTCTGGCATATTAACCCATAATTTATCTTCTATATTTTCAGTAAGTTTTTTCTCCTTTTTAACTTTAACTTTTGTTTTGTTTATTTGTTGAATATTAATGCTAGTTAAAATAATATTTAATTTATCTATAAATTCCCATAGTATTTCCTCATTTTCTGTATGTAAAATAAACCTTTTGTATATTTTTTCATCGTTTTCTGTAAAATTAATAGAAATTATATTTAAAAGACAGTTTTTCATCCTATGTGTAGTATTGATCTTAACAGTATTATCTAATGAAAATTTAAAATCATTAATTGTTAGTTTCTTTCTTGGCATAATATAATAACTAATATATCTTTAACATATTAGTTATACAAATACATAGGCATCATTTATTTAAAATCATAATATGGATTATCAGTTATATCCATACCACAATATGGCTCTGGATTCTTTTTATAGTCTACCGGCTTATATATATTTGCTGCTTTTGCTTGCTCCAATAAAAATTTAAAGTTTTGCCAAAACTCTTGTTTATGACCTTCTGATGTAGTCATTACATGCGCTAATTCGTGAATTGCTACAAATGTTAGCGTATTTTCATCTATTAATTCATTTCCGTTTTTCTTTTTATCTAAACAAAAAGCTATTTTTTCTCCCTTGTTTTCACTATAAGCTGTATATTCACTCGTTGGTAAAGTTTCTGATATTTTTGTCGGATTAAATTTTTGCACTAAACGTTGTACTTTTTCATCATTCGGATGTTGTTTACCACAATAAGCTACTAAATCTTTACAATTCTGTGTCACTTTTGCTAACAAATCTGCTGCGATTTCCATTTTAGCACGTTCCCTTACACAATAACGTTCTCCATCTACATCTGATATTATACATTTTAAATTATATGCATCCGATTCGCTATACACTTTTAAACCAACAAATATAACAAATAGTATTATAATATATAGCAAAATGCTATGTTTATCCGGTAAACTTATAAAATCCATCATATATTATGTATATTTAATAATTTTATAACAAATTTATATTTTAAATTTTTCATTCGTAAACAACTTAAAAATAAATTATTATTATGTATTATAAGATGAATTTGTTTATAAAAACCTTGACAGGTAAGACCATCACTTTAGACGTCGAACCCAGCGATTCGATTGAAAACGTCAAACAAAAAATTCAAGAAAAAGAGGGTATCCCTCCCGACCAACAGCGTCTTATTTTTGCCGGAAAACAGTTAGAAGACGGTAGATCATTACAAGATTACAATATCCAGAAAGAAAGCACAATTCATCTTGTGCTAAGGCTTCGTGGAGGAATTTAAAAAATTGAATTAAATATTATTCAAAAAATAACATTTAATAAACAAATGAAAATTACTTTTTCGTCTCATCCTAAATCCAAATTTTGGTCTATTAGAAACGAAGGGAAACCAGAAGACTATGCTCTAAATTCACACCAGAAATGCTGGTTTGATTGCGATTGTGGACATCCGTTTGAAATGATTTTGAGAAATATAAATCATAGAAATTCCTGGTGCTCTTATTGTTCTAATAAAAAACTATGTGGAAAATGCGATAGTTGTTTTAACAAATCTTTTGCATCTCATCCTAAGTCTATTCATTGGTCAAGTAAAAACACTGTTGAACCAAAAGACATATTCAAATCATCACATAAAAATTATTTATTTAATTGTGAATGTGGTCACGAATTTAAGTCTCAACCAAGATTAATTACAAATAATTGTAGTTGGTGTCCATATTGTTCAAATCCTCCTAAAAAATTGTGCAATAATATACAAAATTGTTTATCTTGTCAAAATAAAACATTTGCTTCAGTAGAACGAAGTAAAAATTGGTCTATAAAAAATAAAAAGAAACCAATAGAGGTTTTCAAAAGTAGCGCAGAAATATTTATATTTGATTGTGATAATTGTAATGATGAATTTAAAAGTAAATTATGTCATATAACAGACGGTTCTTGGTGCCCTAATTGTAGATATAAAACAGAAAATATTGTTTACGATAAATTAAAACAGACATATTCTTCATTACAAAGACAAGTTAAGTTTGATTGGTGTAAAAGTATAAAACACTTACCTTTTGACTTTGTAATAGAAGAACAGAAAGTAATTATTGAGTGCGATGGAGAACAACATTGGAAACAAGTTGGTAAATGGAAAACTCCGGAGCACAATAGAGAAAGAGATTTATATAAGTTGAAATGTGCTAATGAAAATGGATATTCATTTATTAGAATTGTTCAAGAAGATGTATTTAAAAATAAATACGATTGGTTACAAGAATTGTTGGGTAATATTGATAAAATAGTAAATGAAAAAACAATTCAAAATATTTATATGTGTAAAAATGATGAATATAACAATTTTAATAAGTAATTTAATATAATAAGTAATTTAATATATTAAATAATTTAATATTATTAGTAAATTATTTATTTTTATCGTCACAAAATTATTTATTGTCCACCTTGACCCAACTGTAAAGGAGGTCTCATGAAGTCAGGTTCTATCGTGGACAAATTCCATGGCCCCACATTTACTTGAGGGTTAGGTGGTTCAGAGCGGATTTGCAAGTTAGCATTGCGCAAAGTTTGGCCGACAGTATCGATACCAATATGGTAACCAGCTTTTAACAAGTTGATGTTGGCAAGGTCACCTTTACCAGCAGGGTTTAATTGAGCCCATTGGCTGTTATTATCCTTGGGTAAAA
>Ga0214919_10007300_pt1 | contig 14948 bp, 16 predicted proteins | sample LL1503_MetaG_FD_177994 | JGI IMG/M metagenome (GOLD analysis project Ga0214919, IMG submission 177994) | Freshwater microbial communities from Lake Lanier, Atlanta, Georgia, United States - LL-1503 | ecosystem: Environmental > Aquatic > Freshwater > Lake | place: USA: Georgia | collected... | reverse complement strand
ATCCTTACCGCAGATTACTTTCAATCATCGATTTTGCCGGACTTGCAAAAAATATTGCTAATATCAAAAACAATCAGGCAGTTGGAAGAGTTGGATACAGCGTTGATGCCTGCCTTAAAATGTTAGTATGCTATATGCTAAATTATATCGACAAAGAAGCTGTTATAAGAAGAAATATAGAGAATATGTATGTAAGGAAGAAAAACACCAGTAATAGGTGAATAAGACTAAATTTGATGGGTAAAATTCGTATATCGGAAAGCTGAAAGATAAAATATCCGCTGACAAAAATTATTGATGCATAAATAATGGCAAAAAATCCATCTTCTAAAAAATCTGCTAAAAAAAATAAACCATATAAAAAAATTATTGGAATTAGAAAATTAACCAATGATGAAAGCGTTATGTCTTTTTTCATGTTTTCAAATAATACAGTAATCAGGATCCGCGAGAGATCCTGAAACAAGTTTAGGATGACGGAGCTGGGGACTTTTTAGTCCACTCTACATGTCGCCACGAGATATTTCGCTTCGCTCAATATGACAATTTTTTGTGAGCAATAAAAAACCCCGCCATTTTTACAAATGACGGGGTTTTTAAAATTACCTAAGTAACCAAATTATGAGTTAACATCAACTTGGAAAGTAAGGTTGCAAACTTTGTTAGTTCCAGAAGAAACTAAGTAATTAGTGTTGCTGTTTGTGCTAGTGTTGTAGCAATCTGTAGTAGCGCTAGATCCAGTATAAGTACCAGGGTTAATACCTCTAACTCTTCCGGCGTTAGCAAATCCATCATCAACTTTAGTGTCGATTGAAAGAGCATCAGGACCAGTTAAAGCACCAACTCCATCTGTTGTGTAAGAGATGTTAACTACACCATTAACCAATGTAGGAGATGTTGAAGTACCAGCGCTAACTGTAGTAGCTGGAGTTAAAACCACAACATTTTGATTCGCAGCGACAGCGGCAGTGCCTTCAGTTGTTCCAGTAGCACTAGTGTAGTCGTTAGCTGCACCAACATTGTTACGATAATCAAAATGCCATCCAGCGAATTTGATTTTTGAAGCTGGCATCATTGTTCCAACTGTTTGAGCTGTAGTTACTGAAGTGTAAGACAAAGCTAAGGTTGAATCAATTGTTCCTGTGGCAATTAATTGGTTCCAAGCAACAACTGATTCTGAGTTGTAAGATGAGGTATCGGATGCATAATATTGGATTTTTGAGTTTCCGCCATTAGTTGAACCAGCGTAAGATGAACCAGCGATTGCAGTTGTGTAGTCGCCAGGTAAAGCGTTATATTGAGCGAAGAATCCGTTAACTGCAACTGCGTAACCTCTAGCTTCGCTGATAGCAGCGCGAAGTTCTGAGCTTTTAATCAAGCTTGCGCCCCCAGTTACACCAGCAATTAATAGACCGATGATGATTAACACGATTGATAATTCAATCAGTGAGAATGCTGATTTTTTTGAAGAAAAAGTTTTTTTCATATTTGTGAAACTAATTTTAGTTGAAGGAAAAGCGAAAGCTAAAAAAGAACTAAAAGCTCTAATGGTTGATGGTAATTAAGCGACTGTTTTTTTGATGTCAAATATTATTTTTTCTTTAAATAAATTTAATATCAATTATTTCATAATTAGACACACCTCCCGGAGTTTTTATTTCTACTTCATCACCAGATTCTTTGCCAAGTAAAAAGCGCGCAACTGGTGATAGAGCGGATATAAGGCCATCATCAATGTTCGCTTCGAACTCACTGACGATTTTATAGGTAACTATTTTGCCATTATCCAAATTTTCCAACTTTACAGTGGCGCCAAATTTAACTTTATTGCCACTAAGTTGAGAAATATCAATTACTTCTGCTCTAATAAATTTATCTGAAAGATCTGCGATTTGAGCTTCAATAAAACCTTGTTTATCTTTTGCTGTATGATATTCAGCATTTTCTTTTAAATCTCCAAGCTCACGCGCTGTAGCGATGGCGTTGATAATTTTTGGTCTTTCAACCATTTTTAAATTTTCAAGTTCAGCTTTTAATCTTTGATAACCTTCTTTGGTAATTTGAATTTTTTCCATTTTTTTCGATGAATTTTTAATATTGATTATTTTAGTATATTCTTCTCATCCTTACTCTTGCTTGGTATTACTACGAAAGGCTGGAATCAAATTTATTGTTTGATTGTGGATCCCCGCCTTCGCGGGGATGACAAAGAGAGGGGTAGAATTTAATATTTATAATTTTCTGTTTTAAACGGACCAGATTTAGAAACATTTATATATTCAGCCTGCTTATCATTTAATTTTGTTAAAATTGCGCCAAGTTTTTTTAGATGTAAAATAGCAACTTTTTCATCTAATTCTTTTGGTAAAATATAAACTTTATTTTGATATTTTTTATGATTTTGCCATAATTCAATTTGCGCCATAACTTGATTGGTGAAGCTGGCAGACATTACGAATGCGCTGTGTCCTGTAGCACATCCTAAATTTAATAATCTTCCTTCAGCAAGTAAAATAATTCTTTTTCCGTTGGGAAAAGTTATTTGATCAACTTGTGGCTTGATGTTTAACCATGGTAAATTTCTTAAAGATTCAACTTGGATTTCATTGTCGAAGTGACCAATGTTACCAATGATTGCGCAATCTTTCATTTCGCGCATATGTTCAAGTGTGATAATATCAATATTGCCAGTTGTGGTAACAAAAATATCAGCATCTTTAACAACCGCCTCAATTGGTAAAACTTGATATCCGGCCATTGCCGCTTGAAGAGCGCAGATTGGGTCTATTTCTGTAACAACAACTCTGGCGCCTTGTGATTTGAAAGCTTCAGCGCAGCCTTTGCCAACATTTCCATATCCAGCAATTACTGCCATTTTTCCAGCAATCATAACATCTGTCGCGCGTTTAATTCCATCAATTACACTTTCTTTACAGCCGTAAAGATTGTCGAATTTTGATTTGGTAACTGCGTCATTAACATTGATTGCGGGAAGTTTTAATTTGCCTTCTCTTTCCATTTGATAAAGACGCGCAACTCCAGTGGTGGTCTCTTCTGAAAGACCTTTCATTTCTTTTAAAATTTCTGGATATTCTTGGTGAATTATTTTAGTTAAATCTCCGCCATCATCCAAAATCATATTTGGTTTCCATCTTGGATTTCCAACAATAGTTTGTTCAATGCACCATAGATATTCTTCTTCGGTTTCGCCTTTCCAGGCAAAAACAGGAATGCCTTTTGCAGCAATGGCAGCAGCAGCTTGATCTGATGTTGAAAAAATATTACAAGAACTCCATCTAACTTCTGCGCCAAGGTGGATCAAGGTTTCGATAAGAACCGCTGTCTCAATTGTCATATGTAGGCAGCCTACAATTCTTGCGCCTGTAAGTGGTTTAGAAGACCCATATTCTTGGCGCAGAGACATTAGACCCGGCATTTCATTTTCAGCAAGAGTGATTTCTTTTCTGCCTAAACTTGATAAATTTATATCTTTGACTTTGTAGTCGGAAAAATTTGTGATCATGATTTTAAAAGTAATTTTAATATTTTTCCTCTTGTCATTCCCGCGAAGGTGGGAATCCAGTATTTTTTGCTAGAAACTGGATTTCCGCCTTCGCGGGAATGACAAGAGATAAATTTTAGAGAATAATTGGAGGATAAAGCATTAAATAAATGAATGGTATTATTAGGGAATATCCAAAGTTACTACGCTTCTTTTTATTTGGAATATCTAACAATAGAATTGTGAATAAAGTAAGCATCACGGCGAAAAAATAGAATAAAAATAATCTTAATTCTAAGCAAACGCTACTGATCAAAATAAATTTTGTGTAGTCAAAAGATTGAGACTGCGTGGCGAATAAACCATTAGTTTTTTTGTAGAAAACTTGATAGAAAATTACTGAAAAAATTATTCCAATTGCTACCGAAAAAACAGCATCAACAGTTGTACCATCTTGCAAAACGCGGTTTGCTAATCCAATCATTAAAATAAAATTTAAAATTTGTTCAGGAAATTTTTTGTGAGTAAAATCACAAGCAGCAAGAATTACTAAGCCAGTTGAGATTAAAGAATAGATCATAAAATTTTCACTAAAGCCAAATTGTAAATAGCAAAGTACGAATAAAATTGTGGTCGAAAGCTCAATGAATAAATGGGTGCGAGGAATTTTTGTTTGGCAGCTTTTGCATCTTCCTAAAGTGAAAAGCCAATTGACTAAAGGGATTAATTCGCGAGTTCTAATTATGGTGTTACACTGCGGACATCTTGATTTTGGGCCAAAATATCTGCCGAAGCATGATTCTCCAAGTGGCAGGCGATAGGCGAAAAGAGTGGCATAAGAGCCAAATATGGCACCGAAGGCTGCTGATAGAATTATTCCAAAGATTTCCATGTTGGTTTTATTTACGTTAATTATAAATTATGTAATGAATATATCGCATATAGCATACTAAGCTAATCTTGCATCTTTCTAACTTCAAATTTTTGGTAAAAATTTACTCGAAAAATAACGCTGTATAACCTGATAAAGCTTATATTCTTCGTCGCAATTTTTTCTCAAAACTTCTAGTTAGAAAGATGAAAGATTAGCTTAGTATGCTATAGTTTTGCGTCTAAAAAGAATAGAAAGTTCTTCGTCCTTGAATCCGAAGGATTCGAGGGTCTCATGAATTTTATTTTCAAATTAAGTTCATGAGATCCTCGACGCTTAATTGTCAAGGATGAAGAGCGTTTTAATTCATCATTTAATTTTATTACTTCGCTGATTTTTCTAAAAATAAAATTACATCAGCGCGATCTTGTGGTTTTTTCAAGCCAGCAAATCCCATTTTTGTGCCTGGTATGAAGTCTTTTGGTTTGGTGATGAATTGGTTTATTGATTCTTTATCCCATGAGCCACCTTTTTCAAGAAGTGCTTTAGAGTAAGAAAAGCCCGACATAGAGCCTTTACTTCTGCCAATTATTCCAAATAAATTTGGACCAACTTTAGCTGACTCGCCCTTGCCAAAACTATGACAAGATGCGCATTTTTTAGAAATTTTAGCACCTCTATCAAAATCAGCGCTTTGCATTAAAGTTGCTAAATCTATTGGCTTTACTTCTTCTTTTGCTACAGGCTTTCCATCAGCAGAAACCGCAACTTCAAAACCTCTTTTAACCATTTTTTTTGGTTGATAAAAAAGATCAGCAAAAATTACAGCAAATACTACAACTAAAAAAGCGGCAGAGAAGGTGGTGGCAAGATTAATTAGGGGAATTTTGAATTTTTCCATGTTTTTAAGCGAACAAAGTTGAAACTGATTTTTCTTTGGAAATGTTGTTAATTGCTTCTCCGATAAGGTTGGCAATATTTATAATTTTAATATTTTTAACTGCTAGGGTTTCTTTAGTTGGCTCGATTGAATTAGTGATAACCAAGTTTTTTAACTTAGAATTGGCTATTCTTTCATTGGCTTTTCCAGATAAAACGCCGTGAGTTATGTAAGCTGAAACTGAAGTGGCGCCTTTTTTAATTAAGGCTTCTGCAGCGTTGCATAAAGTTCCACCAGAATCAACCATATCATCAACAATAATACAATTTCTACCGTCAACTTCACCGATAATATTCATGACTTCACTAACTCCAGCTTTGGGGCGTCTTTTGTCGACTATTGCCAATTCTGCGCCAAGTTTGCTGGCAATTTCTCTGGCGCGGACAAGTCCACCAACATCAGGAGAAACAATTACTAAATCTTTAGTATTGTGGAAATTATGCTTGATATCTTTAGAAAAAACTGGTGCGGAGTAAAGATTATCAAGAGGAATATCGAAGAATCCTTGAATTTGACCAGCGTGTAAATCAAGTGTTAATACGCGATCTGCGCCTGCGGAGGTAATGATATTAGCAACTAATTTTGCTGAAATTGGAGTGCGTGGTGCAACTTTACGATCTTGTCTAGCGTAACCAAAATAAGGAATCACTGCTGTAATTCTGCGAGCTGAAGCGCGACGCAAAGCGTCAATTACAATCAATAATTCCATGATATTATCATTGGCTGGATAAGATGTTGATTGAATAACAAAAATATCTTCGCCACGAACATTTTCCTTGATATCAACAAACACTTCCATGTCGGCGAATTTTTTAACTTCAGCATTAATTAAGCCAATGCCTAAATAATTTGCGATTTCTTGTGATAAAGTGGGATTGCTGTTACAAGCTAGAAGCTTCATTTTGGATTTTGGAAATTGACTTTTGATAATTCTTAAACGAGTCTTATGATGAGCTCCTTAAACTAGCTTCACAACCAAATTAATCAACAATTTTATCCTAAATATGGAAGATATCGAAATTTATGATGTGATAAAAATTTTTCACATAATTGCCGTGATGTCTTGGATGGCTGGTTTACTGTATTTGCCAAGAATTTTTGTTTATCATTGTCAGGTACAAGCTGGATCTGAAGCGGATAAAATTTTTCAAGTTATGGAGAAAAAATTACTGCGTTATATTATGTTGCCGTCAATGGTTTTTGTTTTTATTTCTGGACTTTATTTAGCTGGTGAAATTGGTTTTGAACCTGTTTGGCTTCAAGTTAAAATTACTCTTGTTTTAATTCTTGCTGGCTATCATGGTTTTTTATCAAAATGTCGCAAGAACTTTGCAAATGGCGCAAATAAAAATAGTCAAAAATTTTATCGTATCATAAACGAATTGCCAATCGTTCTGGCTATATTTATTGTATCATTAGTTGTTTTAAAACCTTTTTAAAATGCAAAATTTAGTTAAAATTACGGAAAAAGATTTCGGTGTAATTCTTGATGTGCGCTATGCCACTATAAATAATGTTTGTGAACATAAGCTTTATTCTGAAGCCATATGTTATCTTCATAAAGATGCCGTTGAACTTTTAAAAAAAGTTATTGAAGAGGCGGGAAAGTTAGGATTTAAATTAAAAATTTTTGATTGCTTTAGACCAATAGAGGTTCAGAAATATATGTTCAAAAAATTTCCTTGTGACGATCCACATGGAGGTTTTGTTTCTGATCCAAAAAGTGGATCAATTCCTCATTGTCGCGGTGTTGCCATCGATTTAACTTTAACCGATTTACAGGGAAAAGAGCTGAATATGGGAACAGATTTCGATGAATTTTCTAACTTAGCTTTTCATAATTGTAATAAAGTTTCTCCAGAAGCGGCGCTCAATCGCCTTATTTTGTTTAAGCTTATGAAGGACGCTGGTTTTGATTTTTATTCTAAAGAATGGTGGCATTATCAGCTTTTTAACCCTCGTGAATATCCAGTTGTAAAAACTCCAAAAGGGATGTCAGTTGTCTAAAAATCAAAATCTATTCAAGCTGAATTTCGATAATCATTTTGCAAAACTTGGTGATGACTTTTTTTCAGAAATTCTTCCAACTCCTCTTCAAGAATCATCTGTTGTGGCTTTTAGTTCACAAGCTTGTGAACTAATTAATTTAAATGAAAAAGAAATTTTAAGTTCAGAATTCTTAGAGGCAATTTCTGCTAAAAAACCACATCCAGAATTTTGTTATTTGGCAATGCTTTACGCTGGTCATCAATTTGGTCATTTGGTGCCACAACTTGGAGATGGAAGAGCGGTTCTTCTTGCTCAAATTAAGAATCAAAAAAATGAAAGTTGGGATTTGGTATTAAAAGGATCTGGACTTACGCCTTATTCAAGAATGGGTGATGGTAAAGCGGTTTTGCGTTCGTCAATTCGTGAGTTTTTGGCCTCCGAAGCAATGTTTAATTTAGGGATTTCAACCTCGCGCGCTTTATGTTTAATTGCTTCAAAAGATGTGGCGATTAGAGAAGAAATTGAGCCAGCAGCGCAAATAATACGAATGTCAGAGTCACATATTCGTTTTGGATCTTTTGAAGTTTTTTTCTATCGTCAGCAAAATGATAAAGTAAAAATTTTGGCTGATTACGCCATTGAAAAGCATTTTCCTCATTTCAAAAATGATCCAGAAAAATATCAGTTATTTTTATGCGAAGTGGTAATTAGCACCGCAAAAATGATCGCTTATTGGCAGGCTTTTGGTTTTTGTCATGGCGTGATGAATACTGATAATATGTCAATTTTAGGAATTACTTTTGATTACGGGCCATTTGGATTTTTGGATGAATATAATCCAGATCATATTTGTAATTCTTCTGATTATCAGGGGCGCTATTCTTTTGCCAATCAGCCAAAAGTTGGATTATGGAATTTGCATGCTTTCGCCATCACTCTTTCAAGTTTTATTGAAATGAAAGATCAACAGAAAATTTTATCAATTTATGAGGAAGTTTTTTTTGGCGAATATCAAGCTTTGATGGCAAAGAAATTAGGTTTTGAAAAATTTAGTGAAGATGTTGAGAAGCTTGTGAAAAGATTGCTTCTGCTACTTAAAAAATATCGCGTTGATTATTCTTTTTTCTTTCGCAATTTAGCTAAATTTGAGATTGATAAAATAGAAAAATTTATTGCTAAAGGTGATCTGGGATTATTGCAAGAATTGCCAAGAGATGAAAAAAATAATTTTGAAAATGAATTAAAAATTTGGTTAGAGAATTACTCTCTGATTTTAAAAAATTCTGATAGTGATGTTGTAAAGGATGATAAATCAAGGCGTAAAGCTATGAATAAAATAAATCCAAAATTTATTTTACGAAATTATTTATTGCAAAATGCCATTGAGAAAGCTGTAAAGGAAAATGATTTTTCAGAAGTAAAAAAATTACAAAAAATAATGGAATCGCCATTTTCAGAGCAAATTGAAAATGATGATTATGCCAAAGTTCCACCAGCTTGGTCGCAAGAGATTAGAATTTCTTGCTCTAGTTAGGAGCTTTTGATTTATAGCATACTAAGCTAATCTTGCATATTTCTAACTTCGAATTTTTGGTAAAAATTTACTCGAAGAATAACGCTGTATCACCTGATACAGCTTATGCTTTTCGTCGCAATTTCTGCTCATAATTTTTTTGAAGAAAATGGGTGTTTTCAGGTTAAAATGGTATTATATTCTTCGTCGCAATTTTTTCTCAAAACTTCTTAGTTAAAAATATGCAAGATTAGCTTAGTATGCTATAGTGATTAAACTGTTGAGGGTCTCCACAAGGTGGAGCGTTGCTCATGGGGCGTAAAATAAAAACTGCACCAGACAAAGATATTTAGTCTGGTATAGTTATCTTGGTATATTTAATAGCAAGAAAGCAGTGCGTAAAGGCTTGATAAATAAGGAACATCGATTGATTTTTCTTTAGCAAATCTTAAGGCGTTTCCTAGAATTGCTTCAACTTCTAACGGTCTTTTTGCTTCAAAATCAAGTAACATGCTGGTTTTATAAGGCTTCATTTTTAAAGTCATTTCGATATTTTTAGCTGCAATATCTTGAGGTAATTCACAGCCATCAGCTTTTGCTAAAATACAAATTTCCTGCATGACATTTTCGACTAAATTTTTAGTTGCCTCATTATTTAAAATTTTCTTGGTATCAATTCCGCCAGCTAAAACTGAAATTGGATTAAAAGGCGCGTTCCAAACCATCTTTTTCCAGCGTTCGATTTGAATATTAGAAACTGCTTCACAAGGCACGCCAGAATTATTCCACAACTCAACCAAATTTAAAGTTTTTTGAGAAGTTCCACTGGGGAAATCGCCAACTACTAGTCTGCCATAATCTTGATGATGAATTTTTCCAAAATCAATTCGACTCACACAAACGAAGGCAATTATACTAATTAGATGATGATTGGGAAATGAATTTGCGACAGGATTTTCAATGTGAATGCCATTTTGCAATAAAACGATGGAGGAGTTTTTTGATAATACTGGCTTGATTAAATCGGCAATTGAAATTGTTGGCAAAACTTTGGTGGAAATTAAAATAAAATCAGCTTCATCTTTGTAATCTTTAATATTTTGTAAAACTTGCTGAGGTTTAAAATGGAAGTTTTCTTGGTTCCAGTGGCTTTTGATATTGATGCCATGTTCTTTTATAAAATCATAATCAGAGCGACAGATAATTGAAACTTTGGCACCTGCTTGAGAAAGTTTCGCGCCATAAAATCCACCAACTGCACCTGCGCCAATGATTAGAATTTTTGGAGGGTTTTGCATTTTTTAAATAAATAAGCTGTCATGCCCAGCAAAGCGAAACATCTCACGAGATGTTTCGCTTCGTTAAGGATGACAATGATAATTACTGCCAACCAATTACAGAATAACCTTTATCTGCCAAACAATTAGATACATATCTTTGTTTAGTTTGATCGGGAGTAATTGTTCCCTCACCAGCCGCCGATAGTGTGCCAGTTGAGGCTCCAACTCCAGTTCCAATTGCAAGTCCAGTTATTAGAGATGTGGTATTTCCGCCAGAAAGAAAACCAAAAATTCCCCCAAAAATTCCGCCAATTACAGATTTTCTGCCAGTTTCTTTAGCTATTATTTTAGCTTTAAATTTTTTAAGATAGGCGTCAGCTTTCTTAGTGCAATCGTTTATAGCTTGTTCTGCATCTTCATCGCCAGATTCCAAATATCGATCATTTTGATCTAAAATTGGACTATAAGAGCAAGAAGAAATCAGCGAAAAAGAGATAAATAAAATGATAAAATTTTTACAAATATTTTGTGTAAAATTTTTCATAATTGAATTATTGGAAGGGTCTTGGGGGTTTATTTTGCCATTCCTGCAAATGTATTTCTTTTGCAGGAATGGCGGTAATTAAAACTATTTTTTACCAGAAAAAATTGATAATAACGAACCAACAAATGAAGGTTTTTTATTATTGTAGTCTCTGTTGTTATTTTTTCTTCTATCTTTGTTATTCTTTTTGAATTTATTGTCGTTTCTTCTGCGGTTTCTGCTTAAATTATCTTCTCCAGAATTGCCAAAAGATTCTTTTCCATTGTTAGAAGAATCGTCAAAATAGCTTTTTTCTAAACCAAGTTGATTAACTTTTCCAGTTACAACTTCCATTTCGATTTCTCTTCTTTCTTCATCAGAAAGACTTTTTCTTTTTTTGATAGTGAAACCTTGACTTCCAACATCTTCGCTAGGATGTATGAAAATGTGAATATTATAATTTTTCTCAGTTGAGATGATGTCATTTTTTTTATAATTCATCAAATAAGCGATGACTTCATTGGTGGTGTAAACATAAATTACACCAACTTGATTATCGGCGCAAGCATGTCGGATAGAGCGTAAAATGCTAACTGCTAAAATTTCAACTGATCTTACATAGCCAGTTCCGTTGCAATGTTTGCAGGGTTCTGTAATAGTTTCAAAAAAACTTGCACCAAGTCTTTGGCGTGACATTTCTAAAAGTCCAAAAACACTAATGCGACCAAGCTGAATGCGAGCTCGATCGTTTTGTAATTCATCACGCAAAGCTCTTTCAACATTACGACGATGTTTTTGGTCGTACATATCAATAAAATCGATAACTACTAAACCAGCTAAGTCACGCAAACGAAGTTGTCTGGCGATTTCTTTTACCGCTTCAAAGTTGGTGGTAAAGGCAGTTTCTTCAACGCCACTTTCTTTAGTTGCTCTTCCAGAGTTTACATCAATTGCTACTAATGCTTCAGTATGGTCAATTACAATTGATCCACCAGATGGCAAGGCAATTTGTTTCTCATATAAAGAAGAAATTTGTTGCTCAACGCGATATTTGTTGAAAATTGGAACTCTTTCTTCGTGAAGCTTGATATTGTGAGTGCCATTTGGCATGGTAAGCTTTACAAAGCTCATCACGGCATCAAAAGCTGATTTTCCATCAACCACAACTTCGCTAACTTGCTCGTTATAAACATCTCTAATACATCTTTTGATAACATCATCTTCAGCATGTATAAAAGAAGGGGCTCTAGAAGTTTTTGAAGCTTCTTTGATGCTGTCCCACAATCTTGAAAGATATTCGTAATCTCTTTTTATATCTTCTGGTTTTTTGCCAACGCCTGCGGTTCTTACAATTACAGATCTATCGTCAGGAACTCCTAAATCATTTAAAATTGATTTTAAAAGTTTGCGATCACGGAAATTGTCGACTTTTTTAGAAACCCCGCCTTTATTTGGCGTGTTAGACATTAATACGCAATATTTCCCAGCTAAAGAAACATAAGTGGTCATTGACGCGCCTTTATTGCCTCTTTCTTCTTTGGTAGCTTGAATCAAAAGCAATTGCCCCGGTTTGATAACATCTTGGATGTTATATTTTCTGTAAATATTGTGAATATTTCCTGAGTAACTTCCAGTTTCATCTTCTACTGAATAAGAGCCGGTAACGAATGATTCAGAAGCTTCTTCATGGTCTTCAGGGCGACGAGTATTTGGACGATTTTGATGCTCAGAATCATCTTCATCTTCATCATGTTTTGGTTGAACGGCTTTATTAGAATCTTTCAACTTTTGTTTTTCTGATTCAGAAAGTGTGTAATAATCTGGATGAATGTCAGCGAAAGGTAAAAAGCCATGACGGTTGCCGTCATAATCAACAAAGGCAGCTTGTAATGAAGGCTCTACTCTGGTGACTTTGGCAAGGTAAATATTGCCTTTGATTTGCTTGATGGCAATGGCCTCACGGTCAAAATCTTGCAAGATTCCATCATCTAAAACAGCGATTCGCGTCTCTTCACGATGCGCTGCATCGATTAAAATTGTTTTTTGTGTCATTTGTAAATTTCCTAAAATTGTTTATGTTTGAGGAAACAATTATTTCTTTCATCATTGTTACGAATTATCCGTTTCTGCGTTAATCTTCATCAAGTTAAATCGACTTCTAAATTTGAAATAATTGTTTCTTTTTTTGGCAAAAAAGCCTGAAAAATCTTTATTTTCTTTTAAAAACCAATGAGTTTTTATAATAAGATATTTTTATATTCTGCTAAAAGCATGATAAAGTTTATAGATACACAACTTTAATTAAGCCAGTTTTTATTTTCCATTTTTTACATTTGAATCAAGCCAATTTAAATAAGAATTTGAACCTTTATCAATATTGATTCCAATAATTTGAGGAATTTCATATTGGTGATTTTTGATAATAATTTTCTCAATTTCTTTATAAAAACTAGCTTTGGTTTTTATTGCCACCAAAATCTCTTTATCATTTACAATTTTTTCTTCCCAAAAATAATTACTTTCAATTTTTGTAAATTGCACGCAAGCAGCTAATTTTTTTGTTAGCAGAATTTTTGCTAGTTTTTTAGCATCTGGTAAATTTGGATAAGTGGTTTTGATAATCATGAATTTCATAAAATCTTACTTTAAAAATGATTAAACTTTTTTCCCATCGTGGCTTTGTTGTAGAAAATGCTCAACAAAATTCAATTGAAAGTTTGAAAGAAGCTGTAAAAGAAAATTTCAAAGCCATTGAATTTGATATTTGGTTTTTAAATGGAAAGCTAGTTTTAAAACATGATCAACCAAAAATTGACGAATTAGATAATTTACCTGTTTTGCAGAATTATTTCTGTTTTGGAAATTCTTTGGAATATTGGATGGATTTCAAAAATTTGAATGAGAATAATGCTTTTGAAGCTTTGACTTTAACTAAAGATGAAATTATTGCAGCAAAAATTGATTTGAATCAAATTTATTTTGCGCCATTTATTACTGATTATAAAAAGGCGGCAAAAGTTTTCGCAGGAATCAGAAGAGTTTTTGGTGATGAGGCTAATTTGGTGGCGGTTTGTAAAAAGATAGAAAAAGATGAAGATGTAAAAAATCTACAAGAATTTTTGGCAAAAAATAATATTAAATTCTTATCAATATTTCATAAATTATTGGATGAAAATTTTGTAAAAAATCTTAATGGAATTGAGTTTTTTGCTTGGACGGTTAATGATTTATCAAGGCTTTTAGAGCTTGAACAGCTTGGTATCAAAAACTTTGCGACAGATAAAATTACACCAAAAATTTATGAAAAAATGTATGAAAAGGGCATCAGATAATATTGGGCACAGACAAAGAGTTAGAGAGAAATTTTTAAATTCTTTGGGAAAAGAATTGCATGATTATGAATTATTGGAAATTTTGCTTTTTGCGGCCAATGCCAGACAAGATACTAAGTCTTTGGCTAAGAAATTAATTGCAAAATTTGGTGATATTTCGGGAGTGGTGAATGCTGATGTGAATTTGCTGAAAGAGATTGATGGTGTTGGTGAAGGCGTTGTTACATCAATTAAAATAATCTCTGAAATTATTAACCGAGTTTTAAAAAATTCTGCTAAAATAAAACCTGTTTTGAACAATTGGCAGGCGGTTTTGGATTATTCTTCGGCTTTGTTAAGAAATTTAAATTATGAAGTTTTTCGAGTTTTGTTTTTAGATAAAAAACATCAATTGATAGAAGATGAGTTACTTGGAATTGGTGAAAATGACTATGTGGCTGTAAGTTCAAAGGCTATTGCTAAGAAAGCTTTATTGTTAAATGCTTCATCGATAATTTTAATGCATAATCATCCAGCTGGTGAATTGAAGCCTTCGAATGCTGATATTAAAACTACCAACGAAATAATCTTAGCTTTGAAAAATTTAGAAATAAAAATTTTGGATCATTTGATTATTGGTGGGTCTGGTTATTTTAGTTTTAGGGAAGAGGGGTTGATTTAGAATTTGAGTTTGTGTTCATTAAAATTATAAAAGTTATAAAATTTTAACAAACAACAAGGTCGGGGTTGAAAGCAAAAAAATCACCCATTTTTTTAATTATACTTTCTTTCTCATGTCGCAAGCAGTTATTGTTAAAAACTTTGATTTTTATTATTAAAATTTTTGATCTTAACTCGGTGCATTTACAAACTGCAATTTTATTTTTAGAGGTTCTTTAACTGTTCAGTCCCCTTAAATAATGGACAGGATTTTGATAATTTTAATCTCTCGAAAATAAACTTCAAACAAGTTAACTTTTCTGAGTTTAAAATTCAATACCGATACATAAACAAGGAGG
>Ga0214919_10007299_pt1 | contig 14949 bp, 11 predicted proteins | sample LL1503_MetaG_FD_177994 | JGI IMG/M metagenome (GOLD analysis project Ga0214919, IMG submission 177994) | Freshwater microbial communities from Lake Lanier, Atlanta, Georgia, United States - LL-1503 | ecosystem: Environmental > Aquatic > Freshwater > Lake | place: USA: Georgia | collected... | reverse complement strand
TCCCAAGGGGCTGCCGGCCGGCATCGTCAGCCGGTGGAATACGACCGTGCGTCGGTCGCTGCAATTACCCGACGTGAAAGAGCGTCTGGCAGGCGAGGGCCTGGCGATCGCCGACGGGCCACCGCACGCTTTTATCGACGTCGTCCAACGCGACGTAGCCAAGTACAGGGAAGTGGTGATCGCCGCGAAGATCGATCCCGTCCAGTAAGAATCGCCGCAGCGTGCGCGGCTTTTCTCTACTCGTCAGGCCGCGCGCTTGCGTAACACCCGGCCATTGAGCTGGCCGGTCAGCCGGCCGTCACGCACACTCCATACCCCGCCCACCATCACCGCCTCTATCCCGGCCGGAAAACAGCGCGGTTCCGCGTAAGTAGCGGCGTCCTTGATCAGCGCCGGGTCGAAGACCACCAAATCCGCGCGCCGGCCCGCCTCGATCAGGCCGATATCTGCCAGGCCGAAGGTGCGGGCGGTGAGGCCCGTCATCTTGTGTACCGCGGTCTCGAGCGACAGGAGCCGGCGTTCGCGCACCATCTCGCCGAGAACCCGCGGAAAAGTGCCGTACTGGCGCGGATGCGCCTTGTCCGCATCGATCGCGTCGGAGCCTATCATCGTGTGCTCATGCTGCAGAACGCGCACCATGTCCTCGTCGCAGGAGCCGCGCGTAATGCGGCCCACCTTGCCACCCTCTTCCAGCAGCAGGTCGAGCAGCAGAGCGAGATGCGGCTTGCCGCGCTGTGTTGCGGCGTCGGCGAGCGTCAGGCCCTCGAGATCGCGGTTGCCGTCGGTGTTCACGGTGGTGATCACGATATTGTTCCAGCCGACCGCTTTGATACGATTTTCCCATCCGGCCAAGCCGGTATCGATGTCGCGCGCAATCTGCTGCCGCACCCCTGGATCTGCGATCCGCACCAGCATCGCGGGCAAGCCGCCCTCCAAGACCCACGGCGGCAGCACGGAAGTCATGGTCGACATGCCTGCGATGTACGGATACATGTCGGAATAGGTGGCAAGCCCGTGGGAGCGCGCGGTGTCGAGCATGCTCAGCGTAAGCTCGACCTTGCCGAAGTTGCGGCTGCCAACCGCCTTGTGGTGGGATATCAGCACGGGGGTGCGCGCGCGCCGCCCGATCTCGAGCGCCTCTTCGACCGAGGCCACCAGTCCGTCCACCTGGTCGCGCACGTGCGTGGCGTAAAGCCCGCCATGGCTACCGACGACGCTGACCAGTTCGGCGAGCTCGTCGATGTCGGAGTAAATTCCAGGCACGTAGGCAAGGCCGGTCGAGAGGCCGAACGCGCCGCTCTGCATCGCCGCAGCCACCAACGCTTTCATGCGCTCGAGTTCGGCGCCTGACGGTGCGCGGTTTTCCAGGCCCATCACCGCCGAACGCAGCGCGCCATGGCCGATGAGCGTGGCCACGTTAACGCCAATGCCGGCGCGCGCGAGGCGTGCCGCGTAGCCGTCCCAGTCTGGCCAATCCCAGGCTATCTGCGGATGTCCGAAAATCGGCTGCGCGTAATTGATGTAGGCGTCGCGGGAACTCGCGGCAAGCGGAAACGCGGAAAATCCGCAGTTGCCGAGAATCTCCGTCGTCACGCCCTGCCTCGCCTTGGGCTCGGCGCCCGGGCGCGCAAGCAGCGAAATCTCGGAGTGCGTATGCGAGTCGATGAAACCCGGCGCAACTGCGAGTCCGTGCAAATCGACCCGGCCGGCGGCAGTTTCGGCTGCAAGATCGCCGACTTTGATGATACTGCCGTCACGTATGCCGATGGATCCGCGAAATGCCGGCTGCCCGCTGCCGTCGATGATGTGTGCGTCTTCGAGGATCAAGTCAAACATGCAAAATTCGCTCCCTGCTTCTGCAACACGCACGGCTCACTTAATACCAGTGCGGGAAAATCAATTGCTGAAAACAACCCGTTCATCGCGTACCCTGTAAAAATTTGACGGGATATTACCATCCGCCATCCCGCGCTTGCCGATGACGGCGGACAAGCCGCCGCGTTTCGACTGACTAGCTTGCAGCGGTCAGCAGCCGGGTCAGCTCATTGGAATCGGCAATCTGATCGAGCCGCGCCACTGTCGCCGCGATGCGCTGGTTTTGTTCCAGCGCAAACGATCTGCCGGCGAGCTCCATGAATTTTGCGTCGATTTCCGCCGCGCTCATCGGGTCTTCGTGGCTGCCTTTGCGATAAAGCACCTGCGCTTCCAGTTTTTCTCCGTTGCGGCAGACCACCAACGCCCGGCATGCGACGCGAAACTTGCCGCCGTCCGCGTCGAACGCCGGTTCCAGTTCGACATTCACGCGGCGGACGAAATCGAGGATCACCGCATCGCGCATCTTGTCTTCCGTGAACTGCTCGACCGTCGCGCGCCGCTCCAGCGCCATGACCGCCATGCCGTAACGCAAATTCATCTGCGCGGCGAGCACACCCTGGATTCTGGCGGGATCGTATTCCCAGCCGCAATGATGCAGGGTGTTGGTGCTGACGTGCGCCGTCACGCTCTCGATGTCGTCCGCCTTGAGATTGTGTTTGCGCATGATGTCGTCGATTGCTGCCATCGCCGTGATGCTGCCGTTGGATGCCGGCGCGGGTTTGAAGCCGACGCGGAGTATTTCCCAGCGTTCGCCGAGCCCGGCAGTCAGGTTTTCCTGCGCGCACTCGCCGACCAGCGAACTCAAAAATCCGCCGTATGGCGCTTCCAGCACGTCCGGAATTCCGGTGTAACCCAGCCGCGCGAGCTTGGCCGCATACACGCCGCTTTGCGCCGCGCGTCCCGAATGAAACCCCTTGGTCATCGCGCCCTCCTGCACGGCCATCAAGCCGGCGCCCTGCGACCCGGCGATGCCCAGCGCGTGCTTTACCTGCACGGCATCGAGACGCAGCAGGCGCGCCGCCGCCGCAGCGGCGACGAACACGCCCGACGTGCCCTGGTTGTGAAAACCGCGCGCGAACATGCCGCCCTTGCCCGCGAGCCCCACGCGGATGCCGCATTCGTAGCCTGCGACCAGCGCGGTGATGAGCTCGCGTCCCGACATGCCGCCGTTCGCCTCGGCGAGCGCCAGCACTGCGGGCACTGCAACCGAGCCTGGGTGCAGCGTCGCCTCGATGTGGATTTCATCGAGCTGAAAGGCGTGCGCCGAAGTGCCGTTGATGAGCGCGGCGTGCGACGCCGAGGTGCGGTACGGAAAGCCGAACGCCGCCGACTGCTGCGCGCAATTCTCTTCCATCAGCATGGTCGCGAGTTTGCGCACCGGCGGCAGCGTCGCGCCGAAAATGCAGCAGCCCAGCGTATCCAGCACGCAGGTCTTCGCCTTTTCAATAACCGCAGCGGGCAGGTCTTCATATTTGAGGGCGGAAGCAAATTCCGCGAGCTGGCGCGTGGCGCCGGCAGCTGCAGTTGCATCACCGGGATTCGTTTTCATGGTTTCCTCTTCAAGGTTTGTTTGCGCCGCTACCCGTACGCCAATGGGCGGCGGCCAGAGTCTGCCGGCGACCGCCACGCTCGCGATAAATCAGCAATAAAACTATGCTGACATTGAGCAGGTTCCATGCGGTGCCGTTGAGAAACGCGGCACGATAAGAACCCGTCAAATCGAAAATCGCGCCCGACATCCACCCGCCTAATGCCATCCCGCCGAGCGTCGCCATCAATATTGTGCCGACGCGCGCGCCGGCTTCTTTCGGCGTGAAGTACTCGCGCACGATCAGCGCATAGCTCGGCACGATGCCGCCCTGAAAGAGGCCGAACATCGCGGACACCACGTAGAGCGAAGTCACACCGTTGGTGAACAGGAATGCGAGCAGCGCAATGCCCTGCAGCACTGAACCCAACAGCAGCGTGCGCAGCCCGCCGATGTGGTCCGAAATCCAGCCTGAAACGAGCCGACTGACGATGCCGGCGGCCAGCATCAGCGACAGCATTTCCGCGCCGCGCGCGAAGCCGAAACCGAGATCGCCGCAGTAAGCGACGATATGCACCTGCGGCATCGACATCGCAACGCAGCACGCGACACCGGCCACACACAGCAGGCCCTGCAGCGCCGCGGGCGAAAACCCGAGCGGCCGCGCCGACTCCGCGTGTTTCGCATGCGGGATTGTCTCCGCAGACAGCGCTTCGGGCTCCGCTGGATGCGGGGCATGCGGCGGCGGGCGCTTGCGCAAGACCCATAGCGCGAGCGGCAGCATCGAGCACAGGCAGAAGATGCCCATGCCGATATAGGTCTGCCGCCAGCCCACGGTTTCGATGAAATGCTGGACGAGAGGCGACCACACCGCGCCTGCCATGTAATTGCCGCTCATGCAGATTGCAATCGCGATGCCGCGGCGGCGCGAGAACCATTGCGAAGTGTCGGCCACCAGCGGCGCGAAAGTCGCCGAGCAGCCGAGCAGCCCCATCAGCACGCCCTGCGCGAGACTGAACTGCCACAGGCTGGTTGCCGACCCGGCAACGATAAAACCAACGCCAAGAAACACCGCGCCTATGGACACCGGCACCAGCACGCCGAAGCGGTCCGACAACTTGCCCATCAGAACGCCGCCGAGACCGAAGCCGATCATCGCCAGCGTGTACGGCAGCGACGCGTCGCCGCGCGCCACTGCGAATTCGGCCTGGATGCGCGGCAGCACGACGCTGACCGTGTACATGCCGGAACCGCCTATCGTCATCAGCACGAGCGAGACGAAGAGGCGCGTCCACGCGTACGGCGATTCGATGTCCTGCGCGGTGGCGGTTTGTATTTTCATGGGAAGAGGCGGAATTTATAGTGCGCCGTGCATTTGCGCAAACGAAGTTGCGCAGTGCGCCGGCGCGCTCAGTCCGCGCGTATGCCCGCCGCCTTCACGACCTTTTCCCAGATCGCCAGTTCTCTTTTGATATGCGCGGCCAGCTCTTCGGGCGTGCTGCCAATTGCGCGCGCGCCGACGCCGGCGATGCGCTCTTTAACATCGGGCAGGGCCTTGACGATCTCCTGCTGCAGCCTATTGATGACGGCCGCCGGCGTGCCCGCCGGCACCACCACGCCCTGCCATTCATAAACTTCGTAGCCGGGCACGCCCGCTTCGTCTATGGTCGGCACATCGGGCAGCGTCGGATCGCGCTTGAGAGTGCTGACGCCGAGCGGAACGAGCCGGCCGGATTTGAATATCTCGATCACGGACGGCAGCGTCGCCACCATCACCGCGGTTTCTCCGCCGACCAGCGACACGACAGCGGCGCCCGCCGACTTGTACGGGACATGGGTGACGTTGATGCCCGCCAGATATTTGAATTGCTCCGCAGCCAGTGAATTGGCGCTGGCGTTGCCCGCGGAAGCGTAGTTCAGCATGCCAGGCTGGCTTTTTGCGAGCGCGATGAACGCCTTGACCGAACGCGACGGTATCGACGGGTGCACCGTCAGCACCAGCGGCACCAGCGTGACGAGGCTGACCGGCACGAGGTCTTTTTCGGTGTTGTACGGCAGCTTGGAAAGCACGAAAGGATTCGCGACATAAGCGAGCGTGGCGACGCCGAGCGTATAGCCGTCCGCCGCGGATTTTGCGACGAACCCGATACCTATGCTGCCAGCGGCGCCGGGGCGGTTGTCGATCACGACCTGCTGACCCAAGCCTTCCGCCAGCCGCGGCCCGAGTATGCGGAATACCGCATCGGTGGAGCCGCCGGTGCCGAACGGCACGACGATGCGCACCGGTTTGGCCGGATAGTTTTGCGCGGCGGCAATGCCCGCATGGACCGCGAGGCCGCACGCCAACAACGCCGCGCACTTACGATAATTAGAAGTCATCTCAAAGATCCGTTCGCCCTGATGTATAGAAGGGCGAAGGATAGTGTGCTCGGCGACGCGGCGGACATTCATGCTTCGATACCTCAGCACGAACGTCCTTAGTAGGATTTTTGAGATGACTTCTGGTAACCAGCATGCCCTCCTCCTTGAATTCTGCTGCCGAAATCCGCGCTCGTACGCCGCGGATTTCCATTACCAACGCGGCTTACTCCGCCTTGATGCCGGCGTCCTTGATGACTTTCGAGTACTTCGCGAGTTCGCTTTTCACGAACGCGGTCAATTGCTCGGGCGGCCCGCCGCCGCCATCGGCGCCGAGCTGGCGAAAGCGTTCCTGCATGTCGGACTGCTTCATGACGCGCGCGATTTCGGCGTTGAGTTTGGCGATGATGGGCGCAGGCGTCCCCGCCGGCGCGTGCATCGAGTACCAGCCGTTGGCTTCATAAGCGGGCAGGCCCGCTTCGGCGAACGTCGGGATCTCGGGTGCCTCGGGCATGCGCGTCTTGCGCGCCACCGCCAGCGCCCGCACTCTGCCTGAGCGCACCAGCGGCAGCAGCGCGGCGGTCGTATCGATGCAGAGATCGACTTCGCTCCCGACCAATGCGATATAGGCCGGCCCCGCTCCCTTGTAAGGCACGTGCAGCATCTGCACGCCGGCGACCTGGCTGAAAACCATCGCCGACGTATGCATGACGGACCCGTTGCCGCCCGAACCATATTTGAAATTACCGGGCTTGGCTTTCGCCAGCGTGATGAATTCCTGCACCGACTTGGCTGGGATGGAAAGATTGATGCCCATCACCACCGGCGCGATGCCGAGCAGCGAAATAGCGCTGAAATCCTTGATCGGATCGTAGCCGGGATCGCGGTACAGATTCGGGCCGACGGCGTGCGTCGCAATGGACGATATCAGCAACGTGTAGCCGTCGGGGTTGGCATGCGCCGCGAGCGCCGTGGCGATGGTGCCGCCGGCGCCCGGACGGTTTTCGACGACGACCGTCTGGCCCCAGGCCTCGGTGAATTTCTGGCCGAAAATGCGCGCCAGCGTGTCGTTGCCGCCGCCGGTCGTGAACGGCACCAGCAGCCGGATGGGTTTATTCGGATACTCCTGCGCTACTGCCGTCGCAATCGCCAGACTTGCCAGTGCCAGCGCGGCGATGGCCGGCGCCAGATTTCGAACGTTCATATTTTTCCTTTGCGTGCTGATGACGTTGAGGTCGCGCGGATCCTGCATACAACCGCGACCTGCCACTATGGCAACGCAAACTGTGTGCCTTAATACATATGATGCATCATAGCGCAACGCTGCGCTGTCGTTTCACCAGCGCCCGGCGCAAGGTATAGTTAGGCATGGTCACCAAAAATACTACAGCGAAATCCCCCCAATCAGCGGGCGGCAATGACGACGCCCTTGCGTTTGCCCCTGTGCACGAACTCGCGGCACGCCTGCGCGGCGGCGAGTTGAGCGCGAGCGCGCTCGTCGATTGCTATCTGCAGCGCATCCGGCAGCACGATGAAAAACTCCATGCCTACGTCGAGGTCTACGCCGATGACGCGCGGGCGGCGGCCGAGAATGCGGACCGCGCCGTCAAGGCCGGCCGGCAACGCGGTCCGCTGCATGGCATTCCAATCGCGCTGAAAGACCTCATCGACATCGAAGGCAAACGCACGACCGGCGGCTCGCTGTATTTTCGCGAGCGCGTGTCGCCCGTCACCGCGACGGTCGCCGAACGTCTCACCGCCGCCGGCATGATTACCCTCGGCAAGACGCACATGGTGGAATTCGCGTTCGGCGCCTGGGGCACCAATACGGCCATGGGCACGCCGTGGAATCCGTGGGACCTCGCCACGCCGCGTTCGCCCGGCGGTTCGAGCAGCGGTTCCGGCGTTGCGGTGGCGGCGGCACTGGCACCCGCCGCGCTCGGCAGCGACACCGGCGGGTCGGTACGCATTCCCGCGAGCCTGTGCGGCATCGTCGGGCTCAAGACCACCGTCGGGCGCGTCAGCAATTACGGCACGCTGAATCTGAGCGAAACGCTAGACACCATAGGGCCGATGACGCGCGACGTCGAAGATGCGGCCCTGCTGTTCACGGCGATGCACGGCTCCGATCATTTCGACGCGCAGACCTGGCCGCACCGGCCCGCCGATGTGATGAGCGGGCTCAAGGCCGGCGTTGCGGGATTGCGCTTCGCCGTGTTGCCGGCGGAGGAACTGGGAGAAGTCGACGCCGAAGTGGCGCGCGCGTTCGCGGCCGCGCTCGACGTCTTGCGCGGATTAGGCGCGCGCATCGATACGCTCACGCTGCCGGTTTCGTACAAACGGCTCGCCGAACTCACCGGCAAAATCATCGCCGCCGAAGGTTATGCATTGAACCGCGGCTGGATAGACCGCGACGATGTGCCGTTCGACCGCGACGTGCGCGACCGCATACGCTGGGGCAAGACCATGCCGGCCGCCGACTACATACAGGTACTGGCCGAGAAAAAAACACTGCAACGCCAAATCGATGCCCTGCTGCACGACTTCGATGCCTTGCTGATGCCCACCACGCCGCTGCCGCCGGTACCATTGGCGGAAATCGATCAGGGCAAGGCGCCTATGAGCATACTCACGCGGCCGCTCAACCTGCTCGACATGTGCGCGCTCGCACTGCCGTGCGGCTTCACCGCGGGCGGCCTGCCCATTTCGCTGCAGATCGCAGGACGCGGTTACGACGAAGCGCGTGTCTTGCGCATCGGCTGGGCCTTTGAAAACGCGACTGCGTGGCATAAACGGCGTCCGCCGCCGCTCTGATCGACGAGGGCGCGGCCCCTGCCGCGGCCGCGCGAACAATTGCGGTAAAATTATCTGCCCCTCTACGCGAAGTCCGCATTGCCCACCAACCACCTTGAACAGGATGTGCCGTACGCGAGCCTGCCCGCGCTCGTCGACGGCGCGGCCGCGCGCTTCGGCGACCAGCCGCTGTGGGTATCGGTCGACGATGCCAGCCGCCTATCGTTTCGCGAATTCGCCCGCGCGACACTGAAATGCGCAAATGCGCTGCATGCGCTCGGCGTAGCTCCCGGCACCCATGTCGCAGTCATGCTGCCCAGCGTGCCGGCGTACGTCGTCACGTGGATGGCGCTGGCGCGCCTCGGCGCCGTCATGGTGCCGGTCAACATTCAGTACAAACCGCGCGAACTCGAATACGTGCTGCAGGACAGCGAAGCGAAATTTCTTGTCATCGACGAAAGCTGTCTGTCCGTATTTGCAGAAATGCCGAATCGCGATGCGCTGGTGCCGCCGTCGAATCTCATCGTGCATGGCGCCGCGGATGCAAAGCACGCACACAACTGGCAACGTATCGTCGATGCCGCACCGGACGCCGCACCTGCCGTGCCGTTACCGACCGTCGATACGCTGATGAGCATACAGTTCACGTCGGGCAGCACCGGCTTTCCGAAAGGCTGCATGCTGACGCAGGATTACTGGCTGGCGCTGGGATGGGTGCGCTCGCACCAGGGCCCGGTGCCGCGGCGCATGCTGATCGACAAACCGCTTTCGTATATGGGCGGCAAGTGGCGCTTTCTGATCTGCCTTTTCATGGGTTCGACTGCGTACGTGGCGCTGCGCTTCAGCCTGACCGCGCTGCAGCAGCGACTGGTCGATCACGACATCGATTTTTTCTCGGTGACCGACGCGGTGGCCAAGCTGCCGGAATTGCCTGCCGTCGCCAAACTAAAAATCTCGTGGATATCCATCGGCGGCCTGAGCAAGGGCCTGCACCAGGCGCTGGAAAAGAAATTCAACGCGCCGGTGCGCGAGCTCTACGGCATGACCGAAACCGGTTCCACCATTTATATGCCGATCGAAGCCTCAGCCATGACGGGTTCGGGTTCCTGCGGCCTGCCCGCGCCTTATAGAAAGTGCCGTATCGTCGGCGCCGACGGCAAGAACGTCGCGCCCGGCACGGTCGGCGAGCTATGGGTCAGCGGCCGCGGCATATTGAAAGGCTATTACAACAAGCCTGACGCCACGCAGAGCGCGTTCGTGGGCGAATGGTTTCGCACCGGCGATTTGTTCCGCCAGGATGCAAACGGTTACTTCTATATCGAAGGCCGCATCAAGGACTCGATACGCAGGAGCGGCGAAAACATTTCAGCGCGCGAAATCGAATCGGTGGCGTCCGGCATATCCGGCGTGCTCGAAACTGCGGCAGTCGGCGTGCCCGACGAAAAGCGCGGCGAGGAAGTCAAACTGTATGTAGTGCTGCAACCCGGGTTTTCAAGCGAGCAGGTCACGCCATCGAAAGTGATCGCGTACTGCGAAGACAAGCTGGCCGCTTTCAAAATGCCGCGCTACATCGAGTACATGGACGAATTTCCGCACACGACGTCCGGCAAAATCGCCAAGCATCAACTGGAAAGCACCGCTGCCAAGCGCCAGCGGAAAATCTTCGACCGCACCGCCAACGCTTGGCGCTGATTCTAGTCAGGGGAATAAATGGTATCGAAAGACATCGGCATCATCGGCTACGGCAGCGCCGCTTACGACAAGAAGCCGAAACAGACCATCTTCGGCTACCTCGGCGAAGCGGCGCGTAACGCCATCAAAAGCGCCGGCATCAGCAAGGGCGAACTGAACGGCCTGTCGGTGGACGCCACCAATCTCGGCTCGGACACTGCCGTGACCACCGCCGAATATTTCGGCCTGAGCATTTCCTGGGCGTATAAATCGACTGCCGCCGGCGCGGGCCCCCTGATGTCGATCGCCAACGCGGTGCGCGCGGTAGACCAGGGGCTTGCCGACTACGTGCTGTGCTTCGGTGGTGGCGCGCAGGACGTCGCGATATTCAAGCAGCGCATCGCGCAGTACACTTTTGCGGTGTCCGATTATCTCGCGCCCCACGGTTCCGGCGGACCGCCGGGACTGCACGGCATCATCCAGCGCAAACACATGGAGCTTTACGGCACCACGCGCGAGCAACTCGGACGCATCGCTGTCGACGAACGCGCAAACGCGCGCCTGAACGACGCCGCGCTGCTGCGCGGGCCGATGACGCTCGACGATTATCTCAACGCAAAAATGATCGCCGATCCGCTGCGCCTCTACGACTGCGTCATGCCATGCTCGGGCGCCGAAGCGTTGATCATAGGCCCGCTCGACCGCGTGCCGCGCGGCAAGGGCGTGCGCCTGCTCTCCGCGCGTGAGCGGCACAACCATCCCGTCGGCGAAATCGCGCCGGTGCGCGGCGGCTGGGAAATGTTCCGCGACTCGCTATTCGACGAAGCGGGCTACGCGCACAAGGACATGGATTTCATGAACAGCTACGACGATTTTCCGATCATGGCCGCGATCCAGATCGAAGACCTCGGCTTTTGCAAAAAAGGCGAGGTAGGCCGCTTTCTTGAAACCAATCGCATGACGCACGACGGCAGCTTTCCGCTTAACACCGGCGGCGGCCAATTGTCCACCGGCCAGGCCGGCGGCTCGGCTGGCCTGCTCGGCATGGTGGAAGCCACGCGCCAGTTGCGCGGCGAAGGCGGCGCGCGGCAGGTGAAGGGCGCGGCGCGCGGCATCATTTCCGGCTTCGGCATGATTTCCTACGGCCATGGGCTCGCTGCCGCTGCCATCATCGTTGAGAAAACCTGACGCTCATGACTACTCCCGTCTATCCCCAACCGACTCTCACTTCCACCAACGCGCCGCTGATCGAAGGCTGGCGCCGCGGCGAACTCATGCTGCAGCACTGCAACGCTTGCCATGCGGTGATTTTCTTTCCGCGCCATATGTGCCCGACTTGCTGGTCGGTCGATATTGCATGGAAGCGCAGCAGCGGGCGCGGCAAAATCGTTTCCTACAGCCACGTCTACAGCCATGTCACGCCGCCCTTCTCTGCGGAAGCACCCACCATCCTCGCTGAGATCGTGCTCGACGACGGCGGTGCGATGCTGGCCCGCGTCATCAGCTGCGAGCCTGCGGCCATCGCCAGCAAAATGCGCGTTGAACTACTGCCCATGCCGGAGGCGGCACGCTATCCGCTGCCGACTTTCCGCCCCGCAAAGTAACGCGCGATCCATCTTCCAGAGGAACCAGCCATGCAGCGGCTGCTGAATTATTTTTTTGCGTCAATGCTTGCGCTGGCGTTTTCCTCCATGTCTCCCGCGCTCGCCGAAGACCTGACGGTGGGATTGAGCTCACCGATCACCTCGCTCGACCCCCACTTCGCCAACAACTCACCGAACAAGGCGGTGGCGCGGCATTTCTTTCAGGCGCTGCTGCAGTTCGACGAAAAACTCGAAGTGGCGCCGGCGCTGGCCACCGCGTGGCGGCGGGTTGGCGACACGACCTGGGAATTCCAGCTGCGCCCGAACGTGCAGTTTTCGGACGGCTCGCCGTTCACCGCCAATGACGTCGTCGCATCGTTCGAGCGCGCGCCCAGTGTGCCGAACTCGCCGGCATCGCTGGCGCTCTTTACGCGCTCGATCAAGCAGGTGAGCGTCATCGATCCGCTCAAGGTCAGGATAGAAACGAAATACCCGGACCCGCTGCTGCCGATGATGATGCCGGAAATCCTTATCATCCCCGCCGCGAACAAGGGCGCGTCAACCAACGATTTCAATACCGGCAAGGCCATGATCGGCAGCGGCCCGTTTATTTTCGGTGCGCACCTGCCCGGCGACCGCATCATCATGAAGCGCAACGACAGGTATTGGGGCAAGCCCGCCGACTGGGAAAAGGTCACGCTGCGCTTCATCAGCAACGAGGGCGGGCGCGTGGCGGCGCTGCTGTCGGGGGACGTCGACCTGATCGAAAACGTGCCGCCGGACCTGATCGCGAAAGTAAAACAGAGCGGCGCCTTCCATGTCGTGCAAAGCCGGCCGGCGCTGCCGGTCTACCTCGGTCTCGACATGGGACGCGACGTCACGCCTTTCGTCACCGGCAACAATCCCGCCCCAGGCGCGAAAGCCAATCCACTGCTGGATAAAAGAGTGCGGCAGGCGCTGTCTTACGCGATCGACCGCAAGGCTATCAGCGAGCGCATCATGTCCGGCACCACTGCGCCCGCCGGCCAGATGCTGGTCACCGGCCTGTTCGGCACGTCGAGCAAACTCGCGCCAATGTCCTACGACCCGAAAAAAGCCAAGGCACTGCTGACGGAAGCCGGTTTCCCGAACGGATTGACCCTCACGCTGCACGGCCCCAATGACCGCCTTGCCAACGACAGCCGCGTCATCCAGGCCATCGCGCAGATGTGGACGCGCGCCGGCATCGTCACCAAGGTCGAGGTCATGCCATGGAATGTTTATTTTTCGAAAACGACCCGGCGCGAATTCAGCATCTACATGATGAGTTCCGGCGCAGTGTCGGAAATGGCCACCGCGCTGAACTCGGTCGCCGTGACGCATGACCTGCCCAACGGCAGGGGTGTGAACAACCGCGGCCGCTATTCGAACCCGCAGGTCGACGACCTGGTAAATACGGCCTTCCTCACTCTCGATGACGCGAAGCGCAAGGACCTGCTCGCGCGCGCCAGCGAAATTGCGATGGAAGATGTCGCGGTGATGCCGCTGTATTTTTATTCGTTCTCGATCGCGTCACCCAAGACCATCAGCTATGCGCCGCGGCTCGACCAGTTCACGCTCGCCTACAACGCGCGCAGAACGAAATGACCAGACTCATCATAAAAATACAAAAACTATTCGCCGCAGATAAACGCCGATGAACGCAGATAAGATCGAAAACAATTCAAATGGTAATGGGGAATGGGCCCGGAGCAATGGGTAACTTCATCCTTAACGCATTACCCATTACCCTTCACTCATAACTAATTACATCTGCGTTTATCCGCGTTTATCTGCGGCTCTAAACTGTCTTTAAGACTGCTTAGTCTATTCCGGCTTGATGCCCGCCGCTTTGACCACGCTGCTCCACTTGTCGTACTCGCGCTTGTGCAGCGCCGCGAGTTCCTCGGGCGTGCTGCTGGCGGCATCGGCGCCCGAACTCTGCGTGTAGCTCTTCATGTCGGGATTGCTCATCACCTTGGCGACCTCGGCATTCAGTTTTGCGATGATCGGCTTGGGCGTGCCGGCCGGCGCGTATAACGCGTACCAGTTGTAGGCCTCGACCTGTGGATAGCCCGACTCGGCCATGGTCGACACTTCGGGCAGGCTCGCTGAGCGCGTCTGCGTGCCGACGGCGAGCGCGCGCAGCTTGCCGCCTTTCACCTGCTGCAGCAGCACCGGCATGTCGGCGAACACGAGTTGCAACTGGCCGGCGATCAAATCCATCGTCGCCGGCCCCATGCCTTTGTATGGCACGTGCGTCATCTGGATTTTCGCTGCGCTCTTCAGCATTTCCGCAGCGAGCTGCGGCGTGCTGCCGGTGCCTGACGAGCCGAAATTGAGTTGATTGGGGCGCGCCTTCGCGAGCACGACCAGTTCCTTCACCGAGCGCACTGGCAGCGCCGGGTGTACCGCCAACAGTTGCGGCAGGGTGACGAAGAGGCTGACCGGCGCGAAATCCTTGAACACGTCGAACGGCATCTTCAGGTAGACATGCGGGCCGATCGCGAAGGCGCCGCCCGACGCCACCACCAGCGAGTAGCCGTCGGGCGGCGACTTGGCGACGTTGTCGGTGCCTATCATGCCGTTGGCGCCGCCGCGATTGTCGACCACCACCGGGTTGCCCATCGCCTCGTTCAGCTTTTGCGCGAGCGGACGCGTCGTCATGTCGATCGGGCCGCCTGCCGGATACGGCACGACTATGCGTATCGGTTTGTTCGGATAAGTCTGCGCGCAGGCGAGAGCCGCCACGCTGAAAAGCGCTAAGCCCGCCAGAATTCTGCGTTGATGCATGATTTCTCCTCTGTTTGCGCGCAGCAGGTTCTTGACGAAGGCCGCTGTCAGCTTACGAGAATTATGCCACGAACGTGTCGCTGAATGACTTGCGCGCATCGGCGCGCCGCCGCCAATTGCTGTACTGTATTATTTACTGCCGCTCTCACCAGGGAATTCCATGCGACTTTGCCTGATTGCCGTGCTGTGTTTCGCGTCGTCGCCCGTTCACGCCGACGATGCTTACCCGAACAAGCCCATACGCTTGATAGTGCCGGTGGCGCCCGGCGGCGGCGCCGACATCACGGCGCGCTCGCTCGCGCAAAAGCTGAGTGCCGCGTGGGGACAGCA
>Ga0214919_10007298_pt1 | contig 14949 bp, 14 predicted proteins | sample LL1503_MetaG_FD_177994 | JGI IMG/M metagenome (GOLD analysis project Ga0214919, IMG submission 177994) | Freshwater microbial communities from Lake Lanier, Atlanta, Georgia, United States - LL-1503 | ecosystem: Environmental > Aquatic > Freshwater > Lake | place: USA: Georgia | collected... | reverse complement strand
TTAACCCTAGAGACGCCTGCTGAGTTTGCAGACTGGCTTGCCTCTGGTTTGCAGGCGGACGCCGAGAGAGCGCTTCGCAAAGAAGCACTTCAAAAGGAAAAGAAAACAGCTCGCAAAGCCAAGACTAGGAATTGACTAAACGCCAGGCAAGAAATGTACTAATCAGTGCATTGACGATGGTCAAGCCGATGACAAGTGCGGTACCCAAGCCGGTAAGCGCATAGGTTTGAGTGATGTGACCGAGAGCCAAAGACAATAAGTTAAAGGCCACCAGAATCCAAAAAGAAAGCTTGCGTGGTTGAAAAATTCTGGACAGCTTCATTCGTTCATGAATCTTTTAACAATTAACAAAGCAGATGATGGAAACTCGAAAGTGACACTTCACACTTAGAGTCGTCAACCCTAGGCGTTTTATTTGTCCAATTTGATGCCGGTTTCTTGAACAATGTTGTTCCATCGACTTTGAATTCTTTTCTGCCACGCTTGGGTTTCCTCAAGGTTCATGTCGAAATAAACGCCGCCGGCAGTTTTAACTTTGTCCATGACATCGGGGTGATTGGCTGCCTTCAAAATGGCGGCATTGAGTTTTCGTTGCGCAGCAACAGGTGTCCCAGTGGGTACTGCGTAAACCGTGTAACTTTGCAATTCCAAATCTTTCAAGCCTTGCTCTTCCATGGTGGGCACGTTGGGCAGAAGTGGCAATCGCGTAGCGCCAAACACACCTAAGGGAATGAGTTTGCCTGTTGCAATAAAGGGGGCGACTTCGCTGTAAAAAGCAGAGACCAATTGAACTTGTCCAGAAGCCGCATCGGTCATGGCTGCCACGTTTGACTTGTAGGGTACGTATTGCATTTTGGTGCCAGTGCGCACAGCAAACGCAGCGCATACAAAGTGGCCGACGGTAGCTGCTCCGCTGCCACCGCAATCGGCGGGGGTATTTTTTGCCTTCATGTAGGCCACTAACTCTGGCACTGTCTTAATTCCCAACTGCGAGTTGACCATCAAAATGGGATAACCTGCAATGGTGAGGCCCACCACTGAAAAGTCTTTCACGGGGTCGTAGCGAACCGGCACACCCAGCTGCCCAATGAGGCCCAACTCGTTTTGGCTGCCCATGAAAAGGGTATGGCCATCGGCATCGGATTTGGCGGCCGCATCCCCCGCAATGGCGCCAGAAGCGCCAGGCTTGTTTTCAACCATGATGGGCTGACCTAACTCAGCCTGAAGATGGGGTTGGTGCCTTCGGGCATAAATATCGACAATGCCGCCTGGAGCGGCAGAGGTAATTAATTTAATTGGCTTTGTAGGCCAAGTTTGAGCGCCAGCCGAGAGGCTGCACAAGCTCAAACTTAGAATCCAATAAAAGGGAATATGTTTGAGGGTGCGCATTGGACGCCTTCTATTCTTTGACGGATCCCGTCATGCCAGAAACGTAATACTCTACAAAAAACGAGTAAATGAAGGCAACGGGCAGTGAGCCAAACAGCGCGCCTGCCATGAGGGCACCCCAGTGGTACACGTCACCTTCAACCAATTCAGTGACCACACCCACCGGCACTGTTTTGTATTCACTTGAGGAAATGAAGGTGAGTGCATAAATGAACTCATTCCATGAAAGTGTGAACGCAAAAATGCCAGCCGAAATGAGGCCTGGGACTGAAAGCGGCAAAATAATTTTGACTAGGATTTCCCAGCGATTGGCACCGTCAATCATGGCGCATTCTTCTAATTCAAATGGAATTGTTCTGAAGTAGCCCATGAGCAACCATGTACAAAATGGAATGAGAAACGTCGGGTAAGTGAGGATAAGTGCCAAGCGAGTATCAAACAAACCGAGCTGGAAAATAACAGATGCCAGTGGAATGAACAAAATAGACGGCGGTACAAGGTAGGCCAAGAAAATGGCCAAGCCAGTTTGTTTGGCACCTCTGAATCTCAGTCTTTCAATGGCGTAAGCCGCGAGAACAGACGCGAAGAGCGAGAAAAATGTGGAAGTGACAGAGACAAGAACAGTGTTCCACATCCACTGGGGGTACTCTGTTTTGAAAAGTAACTTTTCAACGTGGGCCAAAGTGGGGTTAATGATCCAAAAAGGATTGCCACTGCGTGATAGCAATTCATTGTCGGGTTTGAAAGCCGTAATGCCCATCCAATAAAACGGAAACAGCAACACGAACAAAAACGCCAACAGCGGGAAATAGGTTTTGAAAATCTTAGTGGCATTGCTGTCCAAATAGGACATGCCAACATTGTCTTGGTTGTCTTTGCTCATTTGTCGCTGCCGCCTTGTTGCCATGTGCGGCGTTGAAGTCCAAAATAACTGAAGAGGATGGCAGCTAACAGGAAGGGCACCATGGCGATGGCGATAGCCGCTCCTTCGCCCAATGCGCCGCCCGAAATAGCGCGCTGGAAGGAGAGGGTGGCCATGAGGTGGGTAGCATTCAGCGGCCCGCCTCGGGTTAGCACATAAATCAGTTGGAAGTCTGTGAAGGTAAACAGCACAGAAAAGGTCATGGTGACCGCAATGATGGGCGTGAGCAGTGGCAAGGTGACATGCCAAAACTGCTGCCAAGGCGTGGCGCCATCGATAGCGGACGCCTCATAGTAAGAGGGTGAAATGGTTTGCAAACCCGCCAGCAAGGTAATGGCCACAAAGGGCACGCCGCGCCATACGTTGGCTGACAGTGTGGCGAAGCGGGCATTCCAAGGTGAGCCTAAGAAGTCAATGTAGGTATCTATCCAGCCCATTTTGACCAGCGCCCAGCTGATGATGGAAAACTGGGAATCGAAAATCCACCAGAAAGCAATGGCTGAGAGTGCCGTTGGCACAATGTAGGGCAGCAAAATAACGGCCCTGAAAAAGGATTTAAACCGAAGATTTTTATTCAACAACAAAGCCAACCAAAGTCCCAAGAAAAACTTGAGCACGCTGGCCACGGTGGTGTAGAACATGGTGTTGAACAACGCCAATTGAGTGACGCTGTCGGTTAACAAGAAGATGTAGTTTTCTAGACCAATCCACTCACCACCCCGACCAATTTTGGTATCAGTAAAACCAAGCCAAACACCCAAGCCAAGAGGGTATGTCAGAAACAACAGCAACAAGACTGCTGCTGGCATCATGAAGATCAAGCCGAGTACATTGCGGCTGTTCTGAATTCTCTCAAGCAAGGGTGTCATGGGTTCTTTTCAATTTACAAAAAGATCAAACTTTGTAGTAACGCTCGGCACGCTTCTGTGCGCGTTCTGCAGCTTCTTTCGGCGTTTTAGAACCGCTAGCAGCTTCAGCCACCATGTTGACCACAATGAAGTCGGCACCGGCGCCGGCTGAGGCATAACCCAGCTTGCCTGCATAGCCTGCGGGACGCATATTTTTCACGGCGTCGCGATAGGCTGTGTGCTTTGGATCTGAAGTCCAGATGGCAGACTTTGTGTAGAAGTCCAATGGCGGCGCAATGTAACCACCAGCCGCTGTGAGCCATGGATCGAACTGCTCTTTTTCCATCATGAAGCGCAAGAACTCTTTGGCCGCATTGGGATACTTGGTGTACTTCATGACCATTTGGTTGAAGAACAGGTGCGACTCAGTAGGCGTGCCAATTGGACCAACTGGGTAGGGCGCGTGGAACACGTCGGAATTCAATGCGCGCACTTTTTCATCGGTTGATGTTTTGGTGGCGTAGTAAATCGAGATGCCGTTATTGGTCAAGCTGATCTGACCGTCCAAGAAGGCTTTATTGTTATTGGGGTCGAGCCAAGAGAGTGTGCCTGGAATGAACTGTGCGTACATTTCTTTAGCGTATTCCAAAGCCTTGATGGTTTCTGGGCTGTCAATCACCACCTTGTTGTTGGCGTCGACCAATTTGCCGCCGAAGGCCCAAATGAGCCAGTTGCACCAGAGGCCGTCACCTGTGGCATTGCCTAGGGCGAAGCCAGAGGGTGTGCCTTTTTCTTTCAGGGCTTTCAACAACTTCATGAAGTTGTCTGTGTCTTTAGGGAAGGTGTCAAAACCAGCGGCCTTCACTTGGCTTTGGCGATAAACCAACATGGCACCTGCAGCACCCAGAGGTACACCAATCCATTTTTTGCCATCGGGTTTTAAATAAGCGTGGCATGAAGGAAAGAAGCCACCGTATTTTTTACCCAAGTATTCGCAAAGGTCAGACACGTCCAGCAGTTTTTCTGGATAGAGGTTGGCATCGTCGTTGGTTGACAAAATGATGTCAGGACCGGCACCGGTGTTGGCAGCCACGGCGGCTTTGGGACGGACGTCTTCCCAACCTTCATTGTCAACACGAACTTCAATGCCTGTGGCGTCGGTGAATTTCTTCACGTTGGCCATGTAGGCATCAATGTCGCCTTGGACAAATCGGCTCCAGCGCAAGACGCGCAGCTTGGCACCTTTTTCAGGCTTGAAGCTTAGATTTTGGGCGTGTGCAGCAGGGCTTACCGCCATGGCACCCATGCCCAATGTGGTGGAAGCTGCCGCTACGCCGGCTGAGCTTTCCAGAAAGTTCCGTCGATTGAGTTTTGCCATGAAATGTCTCCTTTTGAGTGGTTGAGCGACGTGAGAGAAACAAATATTAAATTGATTTGGAAATTAGGCAAGCAGGCGCATGCCAGTGGCTGCATCAAATACGTGAGAGCGCGTCATATCGGGCTGTAGATGAATGGTGCTGCCCAATTGAAATTCATGGCGCTCACGGAATACGGCTGAAAATTCAACCCCTTCGTGTCGACAGGCAACAAAGGTGTCCATGCCAGTGGGTTCCATGACGGCCACTTGGGCAGAAATGCCAGCACCATTGACCAAGCTAAGGTGTTCAGGGCGAGTGCCGAAAACCACTGGCTGACCGTTTTGACCTTGAACAGGGTGGGGCAAATCAAGTCTTAAACCATCGTTCAATTGAACTTGGCATTGACCTGCATTGACCAGCAATTTGCCTGGCAAGAAGTTCATGGCGGGAGAGCCAATAAAGCCTGCCACAAACTGATTGGACGGAAAGTCATAAAGCTCGAGAGGCGAACCGGTTTGCTCAATTCGGCCGTCTCGCATGACCACAATTTGATCGCCCATGGTCATGGCTTCAATTTGATCGTGCGTGACGTAAATGGAGGTAGTTTGCAAACGCTGATGCAATTCTTTGATTTCGCTTCGCATGGCCACTCGAAGTTTGGCATCGAGGTTGGACAAAGGCTCATCAAACAAAAATACTTGGGGGTCGCGAACAATGGCTCGGCCCATGGCCACACGCTGACGTTGACCGCCAGAGAGTTGACGCGGGTAACGTTCTAGCAAAGAACCTAGGGCCAAGATATCGGCTGCACGGGCCACTTTTTTGTCAATTTCTTCTTGTGGGCGCTTGGCAAGTGTGAGCGAAAAGGCCATGTTTTCGCCAACGGTCATGTGGGGGTAGAGCGCATAGTTTTGAAAAACCATGGCAATGTCGCGTTCTTTGGGGGGGAGGTCGTTGACTTGGCGATTGCCAATGTGAATTTCACCGCCGCTGATCTCTTCTAAGCCGGCAATCATTCGAAGCAATGTGGACTTGCCACAACCAGAGGGGCCCACCAATACGGTGAATGAACCGTCTTTAATTTCAATATCGACCCCGTGAAGGATGGGGACTTCGCCAAAATTCTTTTTGACGGTACGGATCGACACACTGGCCATTGACAAATTCCTCGAAAAACGCCTCAGTGATTCAAATGACCACAGGCAAACTACTCAATTTGAGATGCAGTATCACACCCTTGGGGGGTATTTCTTATCCAAGATTACCCTAATTGGTCAGACCAAATTGAGGGCTTTTTGCGCTATCTCAGACAGCTGCCAGTTGGCCTAGAATCAGACCACCATGAGCGAACAACTCCACCCTTTACAAACCAGTTTCAGCTTGGCTCAAGCAGCCGCTATTTTGGACGAATGCTTGGCTGTTCGACAAAAAGAGCGCTTGCTGCCTTTGGCTGTGGCCGTGCTTGACGCGGGCGGCCAATTGGTCGCTTTTAAGCGCGAAGATGGCTGTGGTGTCATGCGCTATGACATTGCGTTTGGAAAGGCCTGGGCCGCCTTGGGAATGGGCATGTCGACGCGCCTCATACGTGACAGGCTGGCCAACCGACCGGCTTTTCAAAGCGCTTTGGCTTCGGCCTCAGATGGCCGATTTATTCCGGTGCCTGGTGGGGTGCTCATTTTGAATGAGCAAAAGACGGTCGTGGGCGCGGTTGGGATCAGTGGCGATGCTTCTGATCGAGATGAATTCTGTGCCATCCATGCCATTCAACTTGCAGGTTTTGGCTGTGAGCCTGCTGCATATCAGTCCGAATGGCGGAACGCTGCGCTTTAGTCATTTCTTCTTCAGGTTTATGATGTTTGAAGCAGCCAATGATTTGTATCATTGGGACTCATTTCAGCAGTACACAAAGGAGACTCAGTGACTCAGTTGTCTCACATCAAACGCCGCGCACTTGTTGCACTGATGGCTTCCATCGGCGCAGCCACATGCTTGCCAAACATGGCACAGGCGCAAACCAACTTCCCCAGCAAAACCATTCGCTTGATTGTGCCTTTTCCAGCTGGCGGGCCCACCGATATTTTTGCGCGCCAATATGCCATTGGTTTGTCTAAGGTTTTGAATCAAAGTGTGATTGTGGACAACAAAGCAGGCGCCAGTGGTGCCATTGGCTCACTTGAAGTCAAGCGCAGCCAGCCAGATGGCCATACGCTGCTCTTTGGAACCGCTTCCAATTTGGCGCTTTACAACCTCATGGCCACAAAGCCCCAATACGATTATTTAAAAGACTTCATCACTGTGGCCGTGGTAGGTGGCTCTGCAGTGGTCATCATGGCGAACAAGGAAGCACCTCAAACGCTGAAGGCTTTGATCGATCAAGCCAAAGCAGCACCGACCAAATTTAGATACGGCTCGCCTGGTCAGGGCACTTACTTGCACCTTTCCATGGAACGTTTTCTGTTGGAATCAGGGGCCAAAATTGAACACATTCCTTACAAAGGAAGCGGACAAGCCAAGCCTGCTTTGCTAGGAAATCAAACCGAAACCATGGTGGATGCGCTTGGTTCTGCGCTGCCTTTGCATCAAGGCGGACAAGCCAAAATTTTGGCCATTGCCTCTAACAAACGTTCTAGCTTGGCGCCCGATGTGCCCACCGTGAACGAAGCATTGGGCATTAAGGGTTTTGAGGCGGTGCTTTGGAATGGTGTAGCGGCACCTATTGGAACACCTAAGGCTGTGATTGATATTTTGGCAACGGCCACCGCCAAGGTTTTGAAAGACCCCGTTTTGGTGGAGCAGCTGAAACAATTGGCCATGGAGCCCACAGACTCAACACCTGAGTCGGCGACGGAATACATCAAAGAAGAAATGATGCGATGGAAGCCTGTGATTGAGAAAACAGGTTTGCGGATTGAATAATGAGTGCGCCGCGCATTGCACTCATCCATGCCACACCCCTTGCCATTGAGCCGGTCAACACCTCGTTTAAAAAGCTTTGGCCTGAAGCTTCCTTGCAAAATATTCTGGACGACAGTTTGTCCAGAGACCATGCAGCAGCGGGGCATCTGACCGCCGACATGGTGGAGCGCTTCATTGACTTGGCTCAATATGCCAAGCGAGCAGGTTGCCAAGGCATTTTGTTCACATGCTCTGCATTCGGTGAAGCCATTGAAGCGGCGGCTGCGGCTGTGGCTATGCCCACTTTAAAGCCCAACGAAGCGATGTTTGATGATGCATTGCATGCGGCTTTAAATGCCAATCAAAACGCTGCAGAAGTTTTAAACATTGGGCTGGTGGCTACATTTGCCGCTTCCATCGTGTCCATGAGTCAAGAGCTTCATGCGCTCACTGCGAGTCAAGAGCGACAAGTTAAATTGCATTCGCTTTTTGTACCGCATGCCATGGATGCACTTGCGCAAGGCCAAGCCGATGAACACCATCGATTGATTGCAGAAGGTGTTCAAACAATGCCAGCTTGCGATGTCATCATGCTTGCACAATTTTCAATGGCAGCGGCCCAATCGCTGGCCCAAACTAAAACGACAACAAGCATTTTGACCAGCCCCGAATGCGCGGTTTTGGCACTTCAAAAACGGATGAAAAATGTCTGAAATCAGAGCAATGCGCTTGCAGTTAGAAGAATTTACGGCCAGTGCCATGAGGTCATTGGGCTTGGCCAGTGAAGACGCCGCCACGGTGGCTTCTTTGATGGTGGATGCCGACATGCAAGGCTCAGACGGCCATGGCATGATTCGTTTGGCACCCTATGCCAAAAGAATTTTGGCTGGCGGCATCAACTTAAAACCAGACATCAAAGTGGTTCAAGAACGCACGGCCATGGCCTTGGTGGATGGCGACAACGGCATGGGGCATTTGGTCATGAAAAAGGCCACTGAATTGGCCATTCACAAAGCGAGAAGTGCAGGCATTGCATGGGTGGGCAGCAGATTGAGTAACCATGCCGGACCTGCTTCCTTGTATGCACGCATGGCCTTGCAACACGACATGATTGGTTTGTACTTTGCTGTTGGCAATGCCAATCATTTGCCACCCTGGGGTGGTTTGGACATGTTGTTGTCAACCAACCCCATTGCCGCTGCAATTCCCACTTTGAATGAAGCACCGGTGGTATTGGACATGGCAACCACAGTGGCAGCCTATGGCAAAGTAAAAGCCAAAGCCCAGCGTGGTGAAATGATGCCCGAGGGTTGGATGATTGACCGGCAAGGCAAGCCTCTTTTGGATCCCACTAAAAGTGAAGACGGCTTCTTGTTGCCAATCGGTGGCTACAAAGGCTACGGCCTTTCCCTCATTGTGGGCATTTTGGCTGGTACTTTGAATGGAGCCGCCATGGGCAGCCAGGTGATTGATTTCAACAAAGATTTCAGTACTACCACCAACACAGGTCAAGCCATTGCGATCATTGACCCTTCTGCGTTTGGAGATCTCACTGAGTTCAAGCAAAACGTCGACACGCTGGTGCGCGAATTAAGAGGCGCGGAGCGAATGCCTGGGGTAGATCGAATTTGGTTGCCGGGTGAGCAAAGCCATGAGAGGCGACTGAGCAATGAGGCCCGTGGCATTGTGTTGGCGCCCAGTTTGATCAAACAATTGAACGACTTGGCTGTGCAACTGAAGATCAAGCCATTGAACCTGCAGATACAAACATAATCGTTGAGGAGACAATCAAATGAACAAACGTCATTTAGCCATCAAGTTAGGTCGCTTGATGCGAACAGCGGGTGTTTTGAGCATGGCCGTTGGCCTGTTCAGTTCAACCCAAGTTTGGGCTCAAAGCTACCCCCAAAAACCCATCAGATTGATTGTGCCCTTGGCGGCAGGCAGCGCGGTAGACAATGCCGCGCGCATTGTGATGCAAAAAGTGGCTGCCAACATGGGCGCTGCCATTGCCATTGAAAACCAAGCCGGCGCGGCAGGGCTTATTGGCGCAGACCGTGTGGCCAAATCGGCACCAGATGGTTACACCTTGGGCGGTTTCAACGACAGCATCATGACCATGCTGCCTAATCTGCAAGCCAAAATGCCTTGGGATATTTTGAAAGATTTTGAGCCCATCTCTTTGGTGGCAACAGTAGAGTGGGGCGTTGTGGTGCCCTCTGACTCCCCCATTAAGACGGCCGCCGACTTGATTGCGGCTGCCAAAAAATCGCCGGGTCAATTGAACTATGGTTCGGGTGGCAATGGAAGCCCGCAACATATTGCCATGGCGCTTTTTGCTTCTCAGGCGGGCGTGCAACTGACGCATGTGCCTTACAAGGGTGCAACACAGGCGGCGGTGGGCGTGGCCGGACACGAAGTGCAGCTTGCTTTTCAGGGCATTGCCACCGTCAGCTCTTTGATCAAAGCAGGCAAGCTCAGACTAATTGCTGTGACAACCCCCAAACGCTTGCCACAGTTTCCGGATGTGCCCACTGTGTCTGAGTCGGGCTTAAGTGGCTTTGAATTCAATTCCTGGTTTGCCATGATGGCACCCGCGGGCACACCCAAACCCATTGTTGAAAAACTGCATGCTGAAATTACGAAGGCGCTGGCAGACCCCAGCATCAAAGAACAACTTTTCGGACTGGGCCTCAGTCCCCGGGGTACTACGCCCGATCAATTGGCTGCTGATCTTAGAACGCAGTTTGCGAAGTACGGCAATTTAATTCGCCAAGCCAATATCACTGCTGATTAACCAAGAATGAAATTTTCAAATTGCTTCGCTAAGTTTCTTCAGTTACAGACAATCCTTTTGGGGATTGGTTTTTGGATCTTCACCATGCCCCTCTCTAACGCAGCAGAACCCTCTAAAAACTTCACACTGGTGGTGCACGGCGGGTCTGGCACCATTACCCGATCATCCATTACCCCAGAAATTGAGTCGCAATACCGCGCATCCTTAGATCGGGCTTTAAAAGCAGGACAAAAAATCTTGGCGGCAGGCGGCACCAGTGTAGAAGCTGTGGTGGCCACCATTCGCGTATTTGAAGATGACCCCTTGTTCAATGCAGGCAAAGGGGCTGTCTTCACCAGTGAAGGTAAAAACGAACTCGATGCTTCCATCATGGATGGTCAAACTGGCATGGCAGGAGCTGTGGCAGGCGTGGTGACGGTTAAAAATCCCATTGAGGCAGCCCGAAGCGTCATGACAAAGTCAAAACATGTGTTGATGACCAGCACAGGTGCAGACGAATTTGCAAAAGCGCAAAAGTTAGACATTGTGGGCCCCGATTATTTCTTTACCCAAAACCGTTGGGATCAGTTGCAAAGCGCCAAAAAAAGACAGCAAATTGAAATGGATCACGACAGCAAACCCAAGACATCCATGTCGACTGCAAAAGAACGTGCAATTCAGCCCTGGGAAGTTGATTACAAATACGGCACCGTTGGCGCAGTAGCTTTAGACCAACATGGCAATTTGGCGGCAGGTACCTCCACCGGTGGTTTGACCAACAAGCTTTACGGTCGGGTCGGTGACTCACCCATCATTGGCGCTGGCACGTATGCCGATAACCAAACCGTAGCTGTTTCTTGTACGGGTACAGGCGAGTTTTTCATGCGTGGTTTGGTGGCTTACGATGTGGCAGCCAGAATGAAATATGCCAAGGCCAATGTGTCGGATGCGGTTGACCAAACCATTCAAACCGAATTGACTGATAAAAAAGGCCGAGGCGGCCTGATTGCTTTAGATGCCAAAGGGAACATCAAGTTTGGCTTCAACACAGAAGGCATGTACCGTGGCTATGTGAAAAACAATGAGGCCCCAGTCACCATGGTTTACAAGGATTGAACGTGTCAACACCGCAAGAACCTACGCCACTCGCGCCTGCAGTTCGGCGTTTCAAAGATGCTAATTACAAAAAAAGGGCGCCTAACTTACAGGCATTGCGAGATCAAATTGACGCCTTAGACAGCCAAATTGTCGCCTTGATGGCTGAAAGAGCATTGTGTGTGCGCGACGCTACTCGCTTTAAAAAAGACGCCTTTCAAGTGGCTTCGCCGGCCAGGCAAGCTCAAGTTTTTCAAAAAGTGAGAAACTTGGCTTCTGAGCACTCTGCAAATTTCCCTGGTTTTGAAAATATCGTGGAGTCAGCTTACAGGAGTATGGTGGCAGGTTTTATAGCCGCTGAACAAGAATTGTTTGCTCAAACTGAAGAAGTTAAATCATGAAGTCAATGTCTACAACCCGCTCAAATGCTTTGATACAGACTCGAACACAAACCCATTCATGGCATCGCCGTGCATTGCTGGCTTTGTTGCTAGGTGCAACTGCACTGACTTTTTTAACGACATCTTTTTCTTCCTTCGCACAAACTGCCTGGCCCAATCGTCCCATTAAGTTGGTAGTGCCCTATGGCCCAGGCTCATCGCCAGATGTGATTGCCCGAATTGTTTCTGAAAAATTATCGGCACGACTGGGGCAACCCGTTGTCATTGAAAACCGCGTTGGTGCAGGCGGCAATACGGGATCTGGCTTTGTCGCTAAATCAGCGGGCGACGGCTACACGTTTTTGATCAGTACCAACGGCCCCTTGGTTTACAACACCGTGCTTTATAAAAAACTAAGTTATGACCCGTTCACTGAACTGAGGCCCGTTGTATTGGCCGGTGGGCAGTCCAATGTGTGTGCCGTTCGGTCTGATTCAGGCATCAATTCTTTGTCTGATTTGATTACTGCTATGCGCAGCAAGCCAGGTCAATTTAATTTCTCCTCAACTGGCATTGGCAGCTTGTCGCAGCTGGGCGTAGAGCTTCTTAAAGTGAAGACAGACACCTTTGCTGTTCACATTCCTTATGTTTCTTCACCACTTGCCATCATGGCTATTTTGCAGGGTGATGTGCAATTTGCTTGCGTGCCAGCGGTGGCGGTATTGCCGCAAGTGAAGGCCGGAAAAATGCACGCTTTGGCTGTGTCTACCGCCAAGCGCAGCCAATTCTTACCCGATGTGCCCACCATGAAAGAAGCGGGATTTACAGGTATTGAAAATGTAGCTTGGATGGCCATCATGGCACCTGCGACGACGTCCTCTGAAGTTGTTCAGCGTATGAATCAAGAAATCAATGCTGTTTTGGCCATGCCAGATGTCAAAGAAAAACTCTTTGGCCAGTACATGGAGCCCATCGGTGGCACAGAGTCTGAATTAAAAAGTTTCATGCTTCAAGAACTGCGTGTCATGACACCTGTCATCAAACGCACGGGAATCACCATTGAGTAATCATTGGTCCGAGCCAGCACGTCAACTGCCCGTTTATGGTGAGTTTGATGTGGTGGTGGTAGGAGGTGGGCCCGCAGGCATAGCGGCTAGCTGGAGTGCTGCCAAACATGGCGCTAAGGTTTTATTGGTTGAGCGTTACGGCTTCTTAGGCGGCATGGGCACAGCAGGCGGCGTCACCAACTTTGCTGGTCTGTATGGCGTGCGGCAAGGCCAAATGAAACAAGTCGTTCACGGTGTGGTCGATGAAATCTTCGACCGCTTGCTGGCCATGGAAGGCTTGAACGAGCCGCAAGATGGCATGCAAGGCCGCATTCGTGTTCGCTCGTACGACATGTCAGCCTACAAATGTGTGGCCGATCAGATGATGGTGGATGCCGGTGTTGAACTTTTATTCCATGCTTGGGCAGCGCAAGTCAGCATGGAAGACAGCAGAATCAAAGCGCTCTTTGTAGAAACCAAATCAGGTCGTCAAGCCGTGTTGGCGAAAAGCTTCATCGATTGTTCGGGTGATGCTGATGTAGCGGCTTTCGCAGGTGTGCCTTATGAAACTGGCGATGGCCTGGGCAGTGGTCTGTATCCCACGACCATGTTTCGATTGGCGCATGTCAGCCCCGAAGCTGCCATGGCTGCTGTGGGTGAATTTCAAGCCATCAATCAGCTGATGAAAAAAGTGCAGATTGAAAAACCTGGGGCCTATCAATTTCCTCGTGAAGGCGCCATTTTGCGACCTCAAAAAAATCCATCCGAGTGGCGTGCCAACGTCACCCAGATTGCGCAGTCCAATGGATGCGCCATGGACGCAACAGATGCACGCCAGTTAAGTCAGGGTGAGTTAGAGGGCCGCCATCAAATTGGTGAGTTTTTCCGTTTCTTGAAAAACGAAGTACCAGGGTTTGCTCAAGCTAACATCACTGAAATTGCGCCGCAAGTAGGCATTCGTGAAAGCCGCAGAATTCAAGGTGTCTATGTTTTAACGGGTCATGACATTCTCAGTTGCGCTTCATTCAAAGACAGCATCGGCTGCAGTGCATGGCCTATGGAAATGCATGCGCAAGGAAAAATTGAATGGCAATTTCCTAAGGCACCCACTGGCCCCAAAGCAAGGCTTTACAACGATTTGCCTTGGAGAATGCTGGTGCCTCAGAATGTCAGTAATTTATTGGTGGCTGGCAGATGCGCTTCCATGACGCATGAAGGCCAGTCTGCTGCACGTGTGAGTGGTGGATGCTTTGTCATGGGGCAGGCTGCTGGAACTGCGGCGGCCTATTCAAGTGATTCATCCATATTCCAAAATCAAGACATTGCAATCTTGCAGCAACGCTTGATTCAGGATGGCTGTGATTTAGAGCTCGAATAGATCGTTAAATGATTTGTCACAAATCATCCTTTAAAGAGTCCTAACTTGTACAGATCAAAATTCTTGGCGTTGGGAAGCACCGTTTTGACATCGGTTGCACTCACACCAAACCAGGCGGCCAACTCAGCCCCTAATTGATCAACTGAGGTGCTTGGTAACAAACGGCCACTGCCGACTTGTTGGTTGTGAGTCAGCCCAATTTCAGGGGCTGTGCCCAAAAATTTTCCGCCATTGACAGCGCCGCCCATGACAAAGTGATGGCTTCCCCAACCATGGTCAGAGCCATCGCCGTTCGAGGTCAGGGTACGACCAAAGTCAGACGCTGTAAAGGCCGTCACTTGCGGACCTTTACCTAGGCTGGTCATGGCATCGTCAAATTCTTTCATGGCACTGCTTAATTTTTGAAGCAAAGCAGGATGCTGATCAGGTAAAAAATCATGCAGGTCAAAGCCACCCATGCCCACCATGAAGACCTGCCGCTTCATGCCGAAGGCGGTTTGCTGCTCGATCATTCGTGCGACCATTTTGAGTTGAGCCGATAGCGTGTTGGTGGCTGAACTTGAAAAGAGTGCGTTCATGCTTGCACTGGCCGTCGTGCCAATGGCTGCAACAATGCCGTCGTACGTGTCGAGCGCGCGTTTGGTCACTGTGGTGTAGTCGCTTGCCATTGGCAAAGAACTTGACTGCGTGATCAGAGTTTGCAAGGCTGCTGCGCAATTGGCCGATCCAAAAAGTGATTTGCCTTTGATGGCATTGACCGTGGTGGCGCCCGTTGAACTCATCTGGTACGAGATGGCATTTTGGCCCGATAAAAAGAGTGCATTGCCATTGATGGAAATACACGTGAGTGTCGATTTGCTGT
>Ga0214919_10007297_pt1 | contig 14949 bp, 15 predicted proteins | sample LL1503_MetaG_FD_177994 | JGI IMG/M metagenome (GOLD analysis project Ga0214919, IMG submission 177994) | Freshwater microbial communities from Lake Lanier, Atlanta, Georgia, United States - LL-1503 | ecosystem: Environmental > Aquatic > Freshwater > Lake | place: USA: Georgia | collected... | reverse complement strand
TTGTTTACTATATCGTTCACTATGTCCGGCAAATAGAATATTTCCAATGTTATCAAGTACTGTAATACCGGCATCATGAAATCCATTACTAATTCCTATATAATTCATTTACTGTTTAATTATATTAAAAAGTTTATCAGCAACAATCTCATGTATAGATTCCGCAAAATGACCGCCGGGCGTATAAACTTCCGGCATCTTGCAACTCATTGCAATATATTATCATTTGTATATAAACGGATCTCTTTTCCGTAACTCTTTAAGTCGTTTACGATATTTATATTCACGAACTAGATTTTTAAAAAAGTTAATAATAGTTTTCATTTTGCTTCCTTATGTATAAATGCATGATAATGTTCAGCGGGGACATGTCTATGTAGTTTTGAGCCGCCCTCTACTTTTTGAATTTTGAATGCCTTACTATATATGGTATAAGGAATATCTTTTTCTCTTGCAAATTTGTTTAATGCATTGTATACGGGAAAAGAATCCACGTCATCGCCAAATATATATCCATTGGGTTTGATAATATTCCATGCATAGTGTAAATCTTCAATGACCGTATCCTCAGCATGATTAGCATCAATAAACACTAAATCTACGTTTGAAATATTCAAACTTGTACTATTCCCAACGTGCAGCACAACATTGTTTAGGTCAGTTACATGTGCTTGTTGTATAGATACTAAATCTTGTAATACTAAATCAATATTATATTCAGCTGAAATAGCGTCTAGTATTCCTTGATTGTCAGGATTTGTAACATCTAGTTCTACGCTATGTATTGTTAGATTAGGATTGTTTATTGCTAAATGTCGTGTAGTACCACCAACAAATGTACCGAGTTCAACTATAACTCCGCCTGCTGAAATGTTTTTTGCTTCTTGATTAATCCAATTAACTACCCAAGAATAGGTACAGGAAAACGGATTGTTCTTTATTTTTTGTAGTAATTCATCAGATATTACCATTTTCCATCCTTAGTGTATGAATATTCAAAACTAAAATCAACGTTCTTTAATTGTTCTAACTTTTCTATATCAATTTTATACTTATCCCAGGACCATTGTATCTCACCTTGACTGCCGGGAAGAGCCAATATTCTAGCACGTTTTGCAGAGGCTGATGTTTCTCTAGAATAGTCTTGATAAGTCCAAGCATTTTCATCTTGTTTAAATTTAAAATCAAAGTTTGCACTCCATGCGCCATCATGGGTAATAACAAAATGCATATCACTTGTTAAATTTGATCCTAATCTATTACCAAATTCATTGTTAATATAGTCTGGTATTATTTTAATTGTTATTTCATATCCACCCTTAACACGATATAATAATCTCAACAAAGGCCATACTTCATTAACTACACTATTAGCAAATGGGCTAATATTTGTATCAATTATATTGAAGTCAAATATTTCGTATTCTACTTTGTCATGTCTATCTGGATTATTAAATTTAACTGTATGATATTTTGTTGTGTCAAAGTTTGCAAAATTATATACACTTTTTTTAGTAGGAGTATTATATAACAAAATATTAAAAGTTATCAAACGAATGGCTCTGTTAACCTTGTTGTTTTTGAAATCTTTTGTTATCCAATTGCTTTGAAAATAAGATTTTAATAAACCAAATTTTTCATTATTCTGACTTAATATTGTATCCGGGGGTTCCGTAAATCCATGTCCACCTGCAATAATATTAAGATATAGATTATTTCTAGTAATGAGTGTCATTGATTCGTAAATTTCTTGTGGTCCTTCAGTAGGGAAACCAACGATCCAATTTGAGTGTGCTTCTACTCCTACTAGTGCTCCGTTATATAAATTTTCTTCTATTTCATCAACAGTAACCATTTTATCCATGTCAACCAATACTTTGTTAGAGCCAGATTCAATTCCATAACTAAGCATATGACAGCCGCTAGCAGCCATATCTTTGAAATAATCTAAGTCCATTTTTTTATTGCATCGTGCATACCCGGTCCATTTGATTTTTATTTCGCTTGCTATAATACCTTTACAGAACCCTCGCAATTCATTTAAATTACCATTAACTAGGCTATCCAAAAACCAAACATAATCTACTCCATAGTTGAGATATAACTTGGTAATTTCATTAACTGTGTTTAATGCCCCTCTGCCTCGATATTTCCAAAAATGTGTCTCAGAGCAGAATACGCATTTAGCAGTGCATCCGCGACTAAATTCTGCGTTAACTCCATTGGGAAATCTATACTCACTTAAATCAAAATGACTATAATCTGCCCAGGGCAATGTATCTAAATCTAAACGTTGTCCTTCAACTTGTCTCAATTGTTTTTGTTTATTTGATAGAATACCTGTATCTATTTCTTCAAGAACTTGCAAAATCATTTCTTCACCCTCTCCGGACACGATATAATCATAATAAGGTTTATCTTCGCCCGGAGGAAATGCATGACACTGTGGTCCACCAACTAAAATTTTAATATGTGGATATCGTTTTTTTATTTCACTAGCCATCCAGTCAGTTGGTTCCTGATTGCAATAGTAATAACTAAATCCAACTACGTCTATCTTATCATCTTCTATTTTTTGTATATACTTTTCCATCAATGGACGCATATGTTCATGTAAATGCTCATGGTAAGACCTTCCCATCCAGCGCCATTCTTTACTACCATGCCATGGATCAAAATCAATGTCCCATTCTGTATGTTCATTCCACGCCTTAACATTTAAATCTACTGCATCCGCTTGATACCCTGCTCCTTTTATTACTGCTAGTAATCTAGCTAAATTGTACGGTGCAAAGTTAGGAGCCCATTCTGGCAATAGAAACAACATGACTTTGCTATTTCTAGTTACTTTATTAATAGTTACGGTAGTTAAGTTTTTTTGAGATTTTGGTTTAGCATATGGAAATATAGCTTCCATAATTTTAAGATGTTTGTCATCTAATGGAATTTCTTGTTTTGGACTAGTTTCTGCAATTATTGGGAATATTTTTTTCATTTAATGCCACCTAGGATGGAGCTTATGCAATATTTGTTAATATACTCAGTTTCAGATGAGTTGTGTGATTTGTGTATAGTATATAATATATTTTCAATTTTTAAAGTAGATGAAACTGTTAAATTTACATTATTGTACTTATCTTTAAATATGGTTTCGGATATTAACCCATTTAGAAATTGATTATTACCTTTACTAAGATGCAAATCCATAATCTTAGTCGTTAAATCTGCCTTGTTCCATTCAAATAATTCATTTAAACTTGTTAAAAAATAAGTTCTTGTATCTAGATGAAGTAACATATTAAGAATATACCTATTAGGTAACCCAGGTAATAAAATTACTGGAATTTGTAAAATATGACAAAGATGTCCCATCCCACCTTCATATCCTATTACACATTCACAATTTTCAGTTAGCAATTTGATTTTTTCTTCTATTGAAATTTTCTTAGAATCCAAAGTAAGTACTTCATATCCTCTAGATTTTATATATTGGAAAAGCATTGCATATTCTTCAATTGAATATTGTTTATATTTAGGAAAATCAAACCTAGGTTCACCTAATCTAAAAAAATCATCGGTATCCTGATAACATGACAATCCTATATATTTTTTAGAGCCAGAGTCACTGGGCTTCAAGTTTGGTGGAATGAAATATGGATTATATATTTTAAATAAATCTTGCGGAAAAACTACGTTAATATTTGGTTGATCTTCACCGTATTCTACTATTGTTAAGTCATCATCTGTAAATCCAAATACATTCTTATACGTAGAAAAGTTGTTGCATACAGCACTCGTGGCATTGATCTTTTTTACCGCAGTATCTATAAAAACTGATAAGGAAATTAATTGTGTCCCCAATGACCCATTCCAAATTTTTGGTAAAGTAACTTCCATATTAATACAATCCACCATTTTTTATTTCATCAAATAACCAATCTGCTATCTTTTGGTGTCCCAATTTGCTAGGATGAGATTTTGCGGTAAAAAAATGTTGATATTCTATAGGAGGAAGCCATTTACTATGATCAGACTTTCTAGTAATAATCTCCTTCCCCCATGTATCAGATAATACGTCTAATAAAGTATTATTTTCTATTTCTTGACCCAAAAAATGACGGAATTTGAATTTTTGTTTATCTATATTTAAAATTTTTTGTAATTTTTCACTCTTGTTTTTTTCAGCCAATGGATTGTGAAATGCATTAAATGTTATAACAGTAAATCCATATAATGATTCTATTTTTTCAATAACTGATAAAATATAAAACATATCTGACACGGCAATTCTATTTTCATCATCATTTTTTAATAACGCCCTATCAACTAACGCCGGAGCTTTACTATTATTTAATACATCGGGGGCTAGCCATGTTAATTGAAAACGATCTCGCCAAGGGGTCGTTAACCCAAATAATACCAAATCATCAGGTTTTATCATTGGTGCATCGTTCCACAACTTGTCTAATTGGGGATAATTTCCTGACCCACTTACAGCGTTGTTTATTAATTTAAGACCTAATCGTTTAGCCAAAATTGACGAAAAACTAAATATATATTTGTTTTCTTGTGAATATTCACTACTATAATCTAACCGTCCGGGAATATCCAAATCTCCGGCCACAAAGCTATCACCGTATGCCCATAATTTTTTTTCAGGTCGGTCCCAATTCGGATTAGCATTCATATCAACAATAGTAGAATTAATATCTGCTACCCGTTCTAAATACATTTCTTTCCACTCCTCAATGATAGTTTCTGAGATACCACTATCTCGCAATAAATTAAGAGTTTCAGTTACTAATAAAAAATTATGTTGCCGTCTAGGTAATGCCCAAAATAACAAAGATGGATTGTCTTTTACACTAGTTATTAACTCTTTATAATTTTTTTGTATATCTTCCCAATAACCGGATATGTTTTGCTCTGGAAACCATTTGAATTTATTATATGTCCATTGCCAATATAAAGAAAACTCAGTGGCTTCGCCGAACGGCCAAAAATCTAAATTAATATTTAATTTATCAACTAGTGCCTTTACTTCTGTTGTATTCCATACCCATGGAGTCATATTAGCGACCTCAGGTGTATCGGTAGTTATTCCCAATATTTCTCTGGCCGTTTTATGTGACCCCAAAGTAAAAGAATCAGCAGTTAACACGGGTAAATGTTTAATTGCACCATCAATAAAAAATGATTTAGACGATGCCGGTTTAATAAGAAAATTCTTACAATCTAAGATCAAAGACCATTCTTCAGAAGAATGTGCTCCATAATATAACTTCAATAATTGTTGTCTTACCCATCCCTCACCATCATAATTAATTTCGGGTAATATAATAGTAACCTCCCAGTCTACCATTAATGGAATAAGGGTGTCATTACACCATTTTTGTACATTATACTTAGTATTATACTCTCTATCTTCAATTATAATATCCCATTTTTTTACCGGGTCTTTCCAATTAATTAATAAGGATGCTGCTTGCAATAATAGCTGATGCAGGTCAGCATTATGAGTAACCGTAATTATTTTCATATTGATAACATGTTGTGAATAGATGGCCAAAGATCCATAAATTTATATTTTTTATTTATAAGCAAATTTTCTAGTGTTTCAAATTCTTTTATGAAACTTGTTTTGTGATGAGCATGTTCCGTTGAACTATTAATTAATGCTTGCTTTATTGGCTCTAAATTTGTAATACCGGGTCCATTAGGAAACATTAGTTGACATATTTCTATTTCATCAATTGCTAGTTTTTTAAATTCATTTGGCAATTGTATAACATTTGAGTGTTCATTATAGCCAGATGACTCTAGCAAATTCCAATGCACTGTGGTGAACCTTTTTTCTATAACAAATTCATAAAATTCAACTAAGTTAAAAGCACTATATATAGAGTACATTGAATGGGCTTCAAGTTTATCATAAATTTTATGTTCGTTCAAATAGTCAATGTTTTTATTAAATGTTTCCCAAGAACCGCCGTGCCGTACATATTCAAATTTATCACCCACTGTTTCAAAACTTATGCCCCAATTAGTGCCTCTATTCTCTAATAATTGTTTGGCAATTGCATTAGATGTTACAGGCACTGTAAGATTAGTTAATATATAGAAACTTTTGTCATGTAACAATTCTATAAGTTTTTTATTTTGTTTTTGTAATAACGGTTCTCCACCTAACATTAAAATAGTTTGTATATAATTTTTGTCTTTTTCTATTAAAGTAAATAAACTGTTTTCATTTTCATCTTTTATGGTATTAACGGTTATGCCTTTTATATTTGCCCATTTAGAACTAAAATACTCATAACAATAAACACATGACAAGTTGCAGGTATTGCTCCAACGAAGGTCTAGTCTAGTTAGCTTAAAATAATCTTTATCAACTTCACTGTGAACTTTTACAAATTCTTCTAATTTACCATCTCTTTCGGATGCTACGCCCTGTAATTCTTGTCTCTGACATTGAATACATGCTGGATGCCATTTATTTTCTATAATATGCTGCCGAATATCTTTAGCAGTATCATTACAAAGTATCTCTTGTATAGAATGAGTATGTAGTGAGCCAATGGCGTGTGAAGCTGAACAGCAAGTTTTAATCATGCCGTCGGGTCCTAAAAATATTTCAGTAAAGGGCAGAGAACAAAAAGTACTTTTATGCATTGCCATTACTATTATTTTCTGTTTTAGAAAATCGTTTTGAATTAATCATATCTCTCCAATTACGACTTTTATCTTCCATTTTTTCATGCGTGTATATTTTATCTACTCTACTATGAGTACCGCATATATTAGCACAATATGCCATTTTGCCTTCTTTACAACTAGGTTTAGTCCATGTGTCAGTAAATACTCTATCTAAGTGATGTTGTTCTAATACTTCTTTAAGTGAGTGTGCGTTGAGATCAAAAGGTTCCCAACCATACTTGTCCATTTCATAATGTAGTTGTAAACTTTGACTATCAGAATGTGTCCCATTCAAATGGGTTCCTATATAACAACATGGCATTACTCTTCCGTAATTATCAACAAAGATTTCTTTTCCTCCGGACATAGTAGTTGCTTTACAATTAATAACAGAGTTATCTAAATTGGTATTGTCTTCTTTTGATAAAACATCATATGCGGTTAAAATTCGTGCTGGATAATTGTTGTGCGTTTCTTTTTTTTCCTTAAGTTCTTTATAATGATTTGGATCAAAATTCCAAAATTTAGCAATCGGTATCTCTGTTTTAGGTTTTTCTAAATTTCTGTTTTCAGGTTTCAGCGGAGCATCAATCCAATAATCAAATTTGCCCTCTCGTGTCATTGCACTCATCCGAGTAAGATGTGTTCCATTGTCAACTCCTAAAGATTTCTTGGGGTAGAAGTTTCCAAAACCCATTGATTTAGATAATGCTATTGCTTCATCTATTTGATGCTCATTATGTTTAAAAATTAAATAATCCCAATCAGCATACCCGCCGGCGTCAATGAACGCTTGTGCGTTTGCAATAAGATTTTTCCATTCTACATTTCTACGATATAAATGATTGGTATCTTCAAGCCCATCAATGCTCCAAGTTACTTGCCATTTCCAATGGTCTTGGCGTTGCTTGCTAAACAAAGTCCCTAATTTAGTCCAGAATTCTGGTTTTCTCATGCCACCATTGGTGTTCATTCTAACAGCAGTTTCAGGATTAGTTTCTGCAATGTATTCGCAAATTTCATACAAATCTTTAGCCATGCCCGGATCGCCGTGCACTCCACAAAAGAGTACTATTTCTAATTTTTTTATCACGTCTGGCGGAAAGTATTTTTTAAACTTTTCTATAGTTATTTGATCTATTTCTAAATCTGGTCGTATCAACGGACTATTGACATGGAACCGAGTACACATTGGACATGCAGCATTACACGCATTAGTTAACTCTACGTGTATCTGAGATAACTCATTATAATTAAAAAAATTGCTCATATTAAATTCCTAGTAGTTTAGCAGCTTCGGGGAATACATCAGCAAAGTTTTGTTTTCTGTATTCATCATGTTTTTTCACTACTTCTTTAAATTTTTTCCAAGTGGTTGCATTAAATGTTCCGTTGTTCATAAAATTAATAATACCCGGCAAATAACTTTCCCATATTTGATCATATTCTTTTGGAATTGAATTTAACCGTTCTATTAATTTTTCTTTGAATTCTGGACTAATGTTACTTATATTAAAGTAATAAGGACCGTGTACTAAATTTAAGTAGATTCCAAAATCGTTGCCATATGTTTTATAAAATTCATCTAGTAAAATTGGCAACTCATATATGTTCAATAGACTTAAGGTACTGCACCAACTAAGCTGCATGTCATGGTGTGTCTTTTTAAATTCCCTTGCCTTTTCCATGATAGCTTGTGCTTCAACCCAGTCAGCCGGGAAACGCATGAATTCAAACTGTTTACCTATTCCATCAATACTAAAGTTAAGATTTAAATGTCGGAAAGATTTAAAAATCTCAACTTTATCTTCTGGCCATTGTGTTCCGTTAGTTGCATAGTGTAACTCAATATCTTTTGAGTATCCTAAATCTACTGTAATCTGCAAAGTTTTCCACATCTTGTTACTCATAAACGGCTCGCCTCCATAGAAGTCAAGCTGCCTAATAGTTGGTAAATTTGTTAATATATCTTCCCAAAAATCACTTTCATCATCATATGTCTGATGATATTTTTTCATTTCTATTGAATATTTTTTGAAATCATTACTATAGCGTTTAGATTCATTCAAATCAAATTCTTCTTTCATCCATTGACTGCTAGAATGCGGAGCACAAGTTCTACATTTTAAATTACATGTATTTCCCAAATTAAGTTCTAGTTTTGCTAAACCAGTGAATGGTGCTCCACCTTTCTCTACATGGTTGATATATTTTTCATTGTCACGTAAACGTTTTGATTTTCTTCCCGAATCTTCTTCTTGCCAGCACCAAGAACATGCAGTATGACGATCACCCTTACCCAATGCATCACGAATTTCAATAAATTCGGGTTGATTAAAATTATCCTGTATGGTTGCCTTTGATAAAGACAATTTTTCTTTATTCTTAATCATACAACAAATTTTTGTAGTTCCGTCATTATTTGCACTCATTGCAAAGTCTGCGTTTACACACCAGGATAGTTTATTTTGTTCAGTTATCATAATCTTTTTTCTTTCTTAGCTTTGATTTGATCGAGCCATTTATAAGTCCAACCTTTATGATTATAGTTCCATATTTCTGCTAGTTTTATATCAAGCTGTTCGGCAATATAACTATCCTCTTTAACTAGGTGTGGCAACACTTGTTTTAGGTATGCGTAATGCTCTGATGGAAGTGGATGAGAGTCATCAATCTTTATTCCATGCAATACTTTGGGTCTTCTATGACCATAATCACCGAGAATTTCTAAATAACTTGGTTTAATATATGAAAGTGTATTTTTATAAAAGTCATCTACATCTTTTGTTTCTGATTTAAATATTCTTTCGTACTCGTTATTTGATGTAATTGGCACCATAGATATAAAATAATATTCACAACCAATGTTATCTAAAAAAGATTTAGTTGCTTTAATTGTTGCCAAATCTCTAATAAGAAATCCTCTAAAATCAAAAAACTTTTTAAATTCTTCATCGGTATAATAATTGGCGATCCCCCCCGGGCATACCCACTTGCCGCGAGCGTATCTATCTTCCCTAGATGAGCAAGACCACTGTACAATAACTAAATCGTTTTTAGCAATTTTATGATGTTCATCTGACTCCATTAATGCGTTAAAGATAAACTGATTACCTGCCCCGGATTGGCCGTAATTAAAATATTCTGTATATTGCCGACCTAATAGGTCGGCCCATGTTGGCCATGCATATTGTGTAAAGCTGCAACCGTACGCAAAAAATCTTTTATTTTCCATAATTTTCGTATGTTTCTTTGCATAGTGCATAAAAGTCTGTGTACTCAGGGAATGTCTTTAATAAGTTAGTGCCTAAACGCTTATCATTTTCAGTAAAGAAACTATAAAAATCTCTACGGCCTGCACGAATTTTATCTTCACTAATAACATGCTCTTTCATATAATTAGTTAGGCGCTTGAATTTTTCATATTCTACTGCATGGAAGTGTTCTGGATTGTCCTGAATGAACTTCAATGTCTTGTCCATATGCGGGATAAAATCAGGTGTTAATATATTAATCATCCAGTGGGGAGGTTCTTTAAGATAAGGAGTATCAATGCCCACACTGCGTTTACCAAACTCTTTTCGCCATTCAATAACTTTATGTAACAGATTCTCAAATGTTGCTACACATAATACATTAAATGTACACATCAAGTGGATAGTTGCACCGGTTTTCATGATGGCTTTCATGTTTCTTTCCCAATGGTCACACTTCATACCTGTACGCATATATTCAGCTTGCTCTCCCCAGCCTTCAATACTAGTAAAAAAGCTGAATGTACGTATTTTCTTTTGTGATAGTAATGCGTCTACTCTACTGATCAATCTATCAACTCTATCAAATGTAACTCCCAAGTTACTATTCAATGTTATTTCTAAGTTTGGCGAGGGTTCATTTTCTAATAAGTCAAAAAACTGCATAGCACCTGGATTCATTAGTGGTTCGCCACCTGTGATACGCAATGTATGCAAGTCATTTTTTAAGCTAGGCCACCATTTCCAAAATGCTTCTATATATGGGTTTTCTTCTTTAGGTCCATAATATGTACCTGATGTTACAAAGTCAATACCATATTGATTGTAGGTTAAATCATAGTTACCATGTTTTTTGATTTCTTCCATCCACATTGTGCTAGCTTGTGGACTACAATAACCACATCTATAGTTACAAGCATTACCAAAACTTACTTCTAAGTAGCGTGGATTAACAGGCGCATCCCATGGCATTTGTGCTAGTTTTTCAATGAGTGGTTCACTAAAATCGCTTGCGCTATGTATCATTCTATCACTAATATGATCCCCTTTAAGGTCTTCAATATTCCAGCAATAGTAACATTCATCCGGACGCTTACCTTCTAGCATCTTTTTACGTTGTTCTTTTTTCCATTTAGTGTTATGCAATGCACTTGGATCGACGGCAATCTCATCTAGTGGGATATGATGTGGTCTAGGATGGTAACAACTGTGGTTATCGCCGGTATGCAGATACAACGTTTGGTGTAACCATTTCATTGCACAGAAGCTCGGGCTTACTGCATTTAGTCTATCTCTTACGTTTTTTACAAATACAACTCTATCGTCCATGTTCGTCCTTACATTTATTCCATTGTTCTATTAGTTCTGGAAAAGTTTCTAAAAAATTTGTTCCTCTACGTTTATCATGTTCAATGAAATACATATAAAAGTTTTTCATTGCTAAACTTTTGTCAAAATTGTTTTTAGTTTTTATCCAATCAATAAGTCTTTCAACTTTATTTATTTCAAAATCTTTGAAGCCTTTAAATCTATTGTAGTCTTCTTCTTTGTGTTCAAGCATATACTTAACAGACTTTTCAAGTTCTATAATAAGCTCAGGAAAAATTCTAGGATTAAGCCATTCAGGACTAGATAACATAGGAACATCAAACCAAATCAATTGTCTATCAGTACAATATGTCTTACGCATATTATGTATTTGCTTAACATACTCTACCCAACCGGTATAACTTAATGCGTTGAATGTTACAATAAAAGTCAAACTGTGTTTTTGACTATTGGTTAGAAAGTCAATAATATTCTTTTCTAATAGTTTAAAATCCATACCAGTACGAATATATTCAGCTTGCTTACCCCAACTGTCTAAGCTACAGAATAACATAAAGTGATCCACAGCATCGTCATCGGTAATATTTTTTAGACCATGCATAAATTTATCCCATTGTCCTTCAGGTGGGCAACAGTTACTTGTTAAGCTTAGATGTAAATCCTTTTTCGGATGATCTTTTACATAGTCAAACATCTTAAAGGTGTTCTTATCCATTAATGGCTCACCGCCGGTCATACGAAATGTTTGTAGTGTGGGGTAGATATCAGGTAACCATTTCCAAAATGCTTCAACATATTGATTATCTGTCCTGTTATTTGGAATCATGTTGGATTGTTTCATCCAGGTCATATCATTATGCCAACGATCGGATAGAATGAAGGCCCCATTCTTTTCAATATCTTGCATCCATGCTGTAGATAAGTGCGGGCTACAATAGGTGCACTTAAAATTACATGCTTGATTAAAGTTAACTTCTACATATCTAGGTTTAGGATTACCTTCATACCCAATATGTATTGCTTCGTCAATTATACCCGGAGCAAATACATCTTTACTTCTATATGCCCTATCGCTTAACTGATTGCCACTATCTTCAATCTCCCAACAGAAATTACATTCTGAAGGACGTTTACCTTCTAACATTAGTTTACGTTGTTCTTTTTTATATTTGGTATTGTGTAACGCACTTACATCAATCTTTACTTCTTCTATTGGAATAGGATGTGTGGGAGGATGATAGCAACTATGTGTTCTACCTGTAGGAATATGAATACTTACATTATACCATTTAGCTAAACAAAAGCTTGGGCTTACCGTATTAAGTTCTTTTAATACTTGTTTAGATGAGTTTTGATATAGGCTTTGAAATTTTCCATCAATTTTGCCAACTTCATCGCCTTTAATATTTTCACTCATATCACCATCCTTCAACCTTTCTTATTACATCCATCTCGGTTACTAATGGACCTATATTGTACTTATCAGCATTATAGTGTCGTTTGAAAAATTGACTTTGTTCTTTGTCTAAAGCACACATGGGTAATCCTAATTTTGTTTTTAACTCAATGCCATATGTTTCTGATAATATTAATGGATCTTCATCTTTAACATGTTGCCACATTTCAATATAGTTATCAAACCATTGAACGGCATGTACATCCCAATCAGTAAGCATAGTCATATGAGTTCCCATACGTGCCCCCATGATTGCCCACTGTCCGTTATCTACATCCATGCCTACGTTTTGCCAAATAGTCAAATTGTTTAGATTTCGTGTGGCCACTGTCTCTTTAAATTCATTAACTGTTGGACGCATACCGCGGTCTAAACTCATCTTTACTCCTTCACGAAACCCTGCTCTCCATGCTTGGAATGGTGTATGATTGGGGTATGTTGTGCTATAGCAGTCATACATTGACCAATATAAACTATCCTTACTATCTAAGCAAAAGTCAGCAATACGTGAAACATCTCCTTCTGTTTGATTCTCATGTGTTTTCATTTCACGTACATATGTTTTAGTCCATGCACTCATTCCTCCATTGCCATATCTTAATCCATTGATACTGTTAATTGCTTTCCAACGATATTGTGCTAATTTGTATTTAGGATCCTTTCCGGTGAAATTTAATTGCATGTTGAAAAACTTTTCATCAGGCATATTATCCCCGTCAATTAAAATAAAACGTTCAGTATCGCTTGCTTCTCCTGCGGCTTTGTGCGCGGCATCACTACCCTTTACTCCATCTACTCGTTTTGCCCACGGAACCATGTTCTTTATCTTAAGCCAAAATTCTTCTTTTTGTGGTTCATCATAGGATAGGTATATACAATCTAAATCTGCAACATCAATTATTTCGTCAAGTGAGTTCATATGTGTTTAATTTCCATTTTTGTTTTTTACCTGTATATGATGCTGATAACACAATACTAATATCTTCATCGCAACATTCTATGCCATCATGCTCATTTGGCATTAATTTTGTTACGATACTACTAACAGCAACTGTTGATATTCTTCCGTCAATTACCCGTACATCGGGTCTACCCATAGCAAATGTTATCGCATCAATTACTATATAATTTCCTTCTAATTTTTCGCTAGACCCTGAATAGCATATTACATTACCCTTATCATCATAATATAATCTAAATTCAGGCGGGATTATCTTTGGGGCTTCCCAAAGTATTATATAATCTTCAGTATTATCCATTAAATGTTAGTTAATAGTTTGTCAGCAAATGACTTTATATGATAATGAAATGGATATGATTGCGTGTACGAATTTATTCTTAATTTATCCGGCAATACTTCATACACCAATGTATCAGTCCAATTTTCTGTTAACAGTCCATTTATATATTGTTTCATATGTACCATACACATCTCATCAAATCCAGGTAACAGAGTTTTTTCTTTACCAAGTATATGGCATGCAATTGAGTATGCCCAATCAGTAGAAACGTTTTCTAATGGGTTACATTTTAAAATATTTTTATAAGCATTCCAATTTTCAAATACATTTCTAACAATTTCAAAAAATTGTTTGGCAGTATCTGATTTTTTAAAATAAGTAATGGCATTATAACAGTTTGGTAAATTATTATCTTGAGTAAATCTTCTATAAGTTGTATTATTGGAGATGACTCCTTTAAAATCTCGTATAGTATGTGAAATTACAACATCTCTATGTTGTAAAATGTCCCACCAATAATCAATTGATTTAGGTATATACATATCCGCTTCTAACTTGATTGTATATTCATATGGGCTTGCTTCATATACTTGCCAATCATTTACAAGTTTCCATTTTCCAGACTCATCTAAATCGCCATGTGGTAGAGGAATAACATTATCAATGTAGTTAGATTTAACATATGGAGAATTACTAATTAAAGTTATAGACGAATCGGGCATTACTCGTTTAATACTTTTTGCCAATGCAACAGCACATAATACATAGTCAGTTTCTACTGTATTTTGAGCCAATATTACAAATCCTTTAAGTGGCATCATTTAATTAAATCCATAAAGTTATCTTTGTTCATACAATGAAAATCAGTATCTTTAATAGTAATGTATTCTTTACGGATTTTACCTCGTTGCCAATTATCAAACATGCAAGTATATTCACTGTTAAATTCATCGTTTGAATTTTTGTAAAT
>Ga0214919_10007296_pt1 | contig 14954 bp, 12 predicted proteins | sample LL1503_MetaG_FD_177994 | JGI IMG/M metagenome (GOLD analysis project Ga0214919, IMG submission 177994) | Freshwater microbial communities from Lake Lanier, Atlanta, Georgia, United States - LL-1503 | ecosystem: Environmental > Aquatic > Freshwater > Lake | place: USA: Georgia | collected... | reverse complement strand
CAGTTCAATGGAATTAACAAGGAAGAGCATGGCTTAGTTCCCGTTCATAGCGAGGTTTGGGAAGATATTGTTTTTGTATGCTTAGATAAAACCCCTCGCGAAACCTTGCAACAATATTTGGGCGATGAAATTTACAGTGGTTATCGTGGTTTTTCTGCGGGTAGAGTCAAAATTGCCGATCATAAGTTGATTTTGAAAACCAATTGGAATTTGGCAACCAATGCTTTTTGCGAGGGATATCACAATCTCTATATCCATAAAAATACAGTGCCCGATTACCAAGGTGGTGCAGGTAATCCAGATCGACATCGGCCTTATTTAGAAGTAGGACGGCATTTCGGTCGCTATTCAACGCATGGCAATCAGAATCATAAAAAAACGCCAACTGAGGCGATTCTTTATGAATATTCCAAGCCGATGTTCCCTTGGTTTCCTCCTGTTGATATGTCTCAATACCCGCCCGGTATCAATCCATCAAGGTTTGATCAGTGGGGATTTGATATTGTTCACTTGTTTCCTAATTGTGTTTTTGCACCGCAAGCAAATACGCATTCCTACTTGACATTTTGGCCGATTGATCATGAGACAACGGAGGTGCGTAATTGGCGTTTTGCATATGGAACCGATAATCCCGCTGATGCCATTGCTCAGTCGTATTCGGTCACGCGCGCTCGCGAGGTGATTCGTGAAGATATGAATACCATGGAGACCACATTGCTAGGCGCTATCTCGGGAGCGTTGCCTCATATTGTTTTGTCTCAACAAGAGTTGTTGATCCAAAATCATTATCGAGCGGCTAATGTCATGCTTGGCAAGGAATAAATTTATGACTACTCCATCTATACTTCCTCAAGAATTTTTAGACCTTCAACATTTAGTAGAAGCTTGGGCACTCAAATGTGAAGAAGAGAGATTTAAAAAGTTGCACTCTATTTCATATCAAGAGCTTTCTGATTTCTATCACGAAATGTTGCCTCGAATGCCCGCCATTATGGCGTACGTGAGTCAACGTAAGTTGAGCGCAATGTCTGGACCGGACTTAACCCTTTTCAATCTGGCTTGTACGATGGCTGAGACCTCTCATCCCATGGATTTAGGGTGGGGTAGTACTGATTTTCCAGGTGCTTATCGCTGGGATGCATTTCAATTTGCAACAATCAGTAAAGGTAGTCGTGCAAAGTTAGTCGTGCAAAGTTAGTCTCTTAACTTTGTTTCTTGTTCATCATATAGTCTAAGGAGTTTGCAATGAGAAAATCGATGATATTGCGTATCGCTACATTTTTTTTATTCACCGGCTTCATTTTTTCAGCTGTTGCAGCCTATCCAGATAAACCGATCCGAATGATTGTGGGATGGTCGGCAGGTGGTGGAACAGATATGGTTGCGAGGGTTGTTGCTAAGCATCTATCAAAGCAGCTCAATGTCGCGGTTGTTATTGAAAATCGCGATGGTGCAAGCGGAATGATTGCAACTGAAATGGTGGCCAACTCCCCACCTGATGGCTATTTGATTCAATACACAGTTGCAGACACTCATTCTGTCAATCCGCATCTGTTTTCGAATATGCGATACGACCCTATCAACGACTTTGTTCCGATTGCTGTTTTGGGATATAACCCCAATGTATTGATCGTTAGATCAGACTTGGGTGTTTCAACGTTGGATGAATTGATTGTTAAGGCACGTGCCAATCCAGAAAAAGTTACATTTGGAACTTGGGGTATTGGTAGTGGTGGACATGTGCGAATGGCTGCTTTGAGTGCAGTAGCTAAAATTAATTTTTTGCATGTTCCATTTAAGGGGTCTGGCCCAGCCTTTCAAGCAGTTGTTGCAGGTCAAATAGATGCGATGATTTTGCCTGCTGCCTTGGCTAAGCCTCAAGTGGCAACTGGTAAAGTGAAAATTTTGTCAATTGATACTCAAGAACGTTATTTTATTGTTCCAGAAGTAAAAACGTACAAAGAGCAAGGCTTAGCACTCAAGATGGATTTTTGGCATGGACTGTTTGCTCCCAAGGGAACGCCCAAGGCGATTGTCGACAAAGTAAATGCAGCCTTCAACGCGATGTTTCTCGATCCAGAAGCAGCGGCGGATATTTCTAAATTAGGAATTGTGAGAACGATTGCAGGTGATGGCGGTACAGCTGCTGCAAAAGTTTACTTTGATTCAGAGTTTGTGCGCTGGGGCGAAGTAATTCGCAATGCCAAAATATCGATGCAATAATTTATTTCAAAATCTATATTGCATTGAGTGATGCAGTCCTTACCTAAACAAAAGCAACCAGTATCTTCGTGTCAGGACCAGCATGATCAGACCTTGCACAGCCAAGGCAACGATGGCTATTCGAGGCGAGAAGGTTTCTGCCAAAAAACCGATATACAAGAAACCAATCGGTCCCGTACCAATACACGTTGAAAGTACACCTAACAATCGTGCGCGCATCTCAATGGGTGAATCTCTGTAAACCAAGGTTGCTTGCATCACAGAAAACCCCAACGCTCCGAGCCCATTGCAGAATAAAAACAATGCGGCCAGTGGCGACCAAAGCGTATTTGCAAATCCAATCATCGTCACAAAATACATGGCAACTGCAATCACATAGATACGCCCATACCAATGCGGTCGCGCAAAGTTTGCAAATAAAAATGCACCCGTGAGTCCACCGATACCCTCAAAGCTGGCAAGAAATCCAACGTCTTTGGGTATCAGTTGCAAATAATCAGTTGCGATGACAGGAATCATGCTGGTGTAGGGCCAGCCAAAAATATTAAAAGTTACGGTGATTAAAAAAATACCGATAAGCCTTGGGTCATTCTTAATCAATACGAAACCTTCGATGACAGGTGTTAGCAATGATCCGCGATGTTGATGCGCGGGTACATCGCGTTTGTTCATGTGCATGACGATCCATCCACTCGTGCAATATAGCAATACACCAAACCAAAAAACACCTGCAATATCAAAGTAAAACAATAAGGTGCCCGCCAATATAGGGCCCAATATGCGACTGACATTATTGGCTCCCGCATCAAATGAAATCGCAGAGCCCACTCGATCAATGCCGACGACATCACCCAACATCATTCGACGCACTGGATTGTCTGCTGTCCAACAAATGCCATTCACAAACGCGGCAATGCCTAAATGCCAAACTTGCAATAAGCCTGTGCTCGACAAGATCGCTAATGAACCCGTGGTGATCATCGACACCATGAGGATGCCAATGAGGGTGCTTCGACCTTCAAAGCGATCAGCCGCCGCCCCAATTAAAGCGCCAAATAATCCCATGGGCAACATGCGTAGCATGCTGAGAACGGCAACAATAAAAGCAGACTCTGTTGCTTTGTATGCAAATAAACCAATTGCCAGTGTTTCTAACCATCGAACGCACGACGACACAAAACCAATCAAAATCAGACGCCGAAAATCGGCTATATGAATGAGTGAGTTGCTACTCAATGGCAGCATTGAAGTGGGTGCGGATGGCCAACCAATTTAAACCCTAGGCTGCCTTAGACAATGCGTTGGGAGTCATACCAATTTGATGCAAGCATTGCGCAATGGTGATTTTTTGTTTTGCATCAGGGCTGACAAGTGGTGCACGAATACGTGCAGACTTCAAGTGACCCGATTGAAAAAGTGCTTCTTTGGTCGCCGCAAAATAACTGGTATGTGATTTATGCAATTGATTTTCAAAGACAGCATCCATGACAGGCATTGCAAATTCAATATGTAGTTTGTGCGCTTGATCTAACTCGCCATGGGTTGCATGACGAACAAGATCTGACCATCTTTGGGTATCAATCACGCTAATTCCAATTAAAGCGCCAGGACAGCGATACATCAACATGCCCAACAACGAAGGTGCATCAGAAGCAGCGAGTACATCGACTTTATCGCCCACTGCATTCATGATTTCCACAAAAGCGGTGGTTGAGGTGCAGGCAGCTTTAATCGCCACCACTTGAGGAATTTCAACAATCGCTCGCAAAGCATCCAACGAGTAGGCCACACCTGAGGCTTCAGCGTATTGAAAAACAATCATCGGTAGATCGACTTCATCGTTCAATCGTTGAAAGATGGCACGCACTGATTCTGTGTGATGGGTCAGCATTCTATAGGGTCTCACATCAAAAGGCGGCAATACCAAGAGCACGTCGGCGCCTGCTTTTTTGGCGCGAAGACCTTGCTCGATCAGATCGTCAAAATTGTGTCCCTCAATACCAGCCACTAACTTGATATTTTTTGGAATGACTTTTTTGGCATGTTCAACTATTTTCGCGCGTTCATCTGTACTGAGTGCCAAAACTTCACCAGCATGCCCATTGACCGCGATGCCATAAAGCCCAGTTGCACTGCTGACGTGGATCAGATGTTTTTCTAATTCTTTGTAGTCCACATTGCCGTTGGCCTCAAAGGGTGTTAGTGTTGCAGGTATGAGTCCGCGAATAGGCATAAAAGTCTCCATGATTTTTGTCGATGCTTGGTTTATAGGGCAAATTCAATGCGAACTGTACATTTTTTTTCAATTTCTGTCTCCAGTGCGTCAGCCAAAACAAGCGTTGTCGACTCAAAATTTGCTATAACAACTTGAAAAAAAGGAGGCCTGTATGAACTTATCGCGCAGAAGAATGCTTGTTAATCTGGCGGGCTCATTGGCAGCAATGGGTAGCTCATCGAGTTGGTCTCAGGCCTATCCATCGCGTCCTATTCGGATTGTGGTGCCCTATTCGCCAGGCGGTCCTGTGGATGTGACGGCCAGAATTTTGGCCGAACCCTTAGGACGCTACCTGCGTCAATCCATCGTCGTTGATAACCGTGCGGGTGGCAACGCAGCCATTGGTACGGAATATGTGGCGCGCTCTGCTCCCGATGGCTATACGCTCTTGATGGCTGCACCTGCACATACATCCAACCCCAGTTTGATGAAATCCTTGAGTTTTGATACAGCAAAAGATTTCACAGGAATTTCATGCATCATGGATCAACCCTTGTTGATTGCCGTACATTCCGATTTAGAAGTTAATACTTTGGATGAATTGCTAGCTAAGCTCAGAGCCAATCCAGGAAAATTTAATTATGGAACGTCTGGTGCGGGTGGGCCGCAGCATCTGATGGGTGAGATGTTTAAAACAGCAACGGGCACACAAATCACGCATATTCCTTACAAAGGCGCGGCGCCTGCATCGGTTGCATTGTTAGCGGGCGAAACCCAAGTTGCATTCAGTACGCCAACTAATATTCTTCCGCATATCAAAACAGGCAAACTCAAAGTCTTGGCAGTTAGTAACGCTAAAAGATCTCCATTCACGCCAGATATTCCTACATTGGCAGAGTTGGGTGTAACTGGATTTAATTATTCATCATGGACTGGGTTGCTTGCACCGACAGGAACGCCAAAAGATGTGATTCAAAAACTGTATTCAGGCGTACTTGCAAGCTTGGCTGAAAAAGAAGTCAAAGACAAAATGTTTCAAAATGGAATTCAGCCCCTAGGAACAAGTCCCGAAGAGTTTGCAAAATTTTTAGCGCTTGATTTTTCAAGATCAGCAAAAATTATCAGTGATTCTGGTGTCAAAGCACAATGACAGAATTTGCAGGTGCTATTGATTCTAAAAGTTATGATGTCATCGTGGTGGGCGCAGGAGGTTCTGGCTTGGCTGCAGCAGTCAGTGCAGCCGAGAGTGGCGCATCAGTTTTGGTTTTAGAAAGTCAACAACGCCCAGGTGGGACATCACGCATGGCCGTTGGATCGATTAGCGCTGCAGGAACGCATTTACAAAAACAAGCCGGCATTGTTGACAATAGCAACGATTTTATTACGGACATGGAGTTGTTCACGGCTGATTTATTAGTACATGACAATGCAAATTTACGACAAGTACTTGCCGAGCAAGCCTCACCTACGGTTGATTGGTTGAGCCAGATGGGCGTTGTATTTGTGGGGCCTTATGCCGAACCCCCGCACAGAGTCGAGCGCATGCACAACGCTGTTCCGGGTGCTGCATCCATTGTTGAACGATTACTGATTGCATGTCAAAGCTTGGGCGTTGAAATACAAACGCAATCGAGCGTAAGTCAATTGCATCAATATGCAGATGGACGCGTTCATGCATTGAGTTTTAAAAGTTTGGATGGCATGCATCGCGTCAGCGCACGAAAAGCCGTTATTTTGGCCAGTGGTGATTTCAGCGCAAGCAAAACCATGTGCTCTGCTCATTTGCCTTTAGAAGCATCGCGCGCTATTCCAATTAATCCAACCAATACAGGTGAAATGTTTGATGTTGCATGCAAAGTCGGTGCGCAAACACTCAATATGCAACATGTTTTTGGTCCGCAAATGCGGTTTCCTGCAGGCACTTCAACCCACATCGCCAACAAAATGCCGAGTTGGCCTTGGCTCAATCAATTCATGGCAATGTTTTTTGAATACGCGCCACCTGCGCTTAAAAAATTATTGGCCAAGCCCATGTTGATGGCGCATATGTCACCTTCTGAGCAATTGTTTGCACAAGGCGCCATATTGGTCGATCAGAATGGACAATTACTTGATAACAAGAGTCCAGCAAAATCAATTGCAATGACCGAGTCACGACGTGGCTTTATTGTGATGCCCAATCATGTTGCAAAAAAATTCAACGCGTTACCGTATTTTATTTCTACAGCCCCAAGCATTGCATACGCTTTTATCGATGATTACATCAGTGGCAGACCTGATATCACTTTTAAAGCCAAAGATTTAGAAACATTATCTACTTCAATGGGGTTATCCAACGCAAAAGGTTTGCGTCAAAGTTTGTCGGGTATCTCTGCTGATTATTGGGTAGGTCTTGGTCCCGTGCAAGCCATGCTCACTACCACCGAAGGTTCTATTGCAATTAATTCGCAATGCCAAGTGATGGGCGCAACAGGACAGCCCATCGAAAGTTTGTATGCGGTCGGTTGCATCGGGCAGGGCGGATTACTACTTCGGGGGCATGGTCTTCATTTGGCTTGGGCTTTTACATCGGGACGAATCGCAGGAAAATATGCAGCATCACAAAAATTATTAAAGGAGACATCACATGCGACTGTTTAATTTATTTCGCCTCTGTTTTATTTTGTTGCTTTGTTCTAGCAGTCAGGTCTTTGCACAAGCTGCACAAACTGCACAAATTCCGATTCGATTTGTTGTGACGTTTCCACCAGGCGGTGCTGCCGATCAAGTGGCGCGCATCATTGCACAAGAAACCTCTGTAATTCTCAATACGCCTATCCTTGTTGAAAACAAAGCAGGTGCCAGTGGCATGATTGGCGCTGATTTTGTTGCGCGCGCCAAACCCGATGGCAAAACTTTTTTGATCGGTGGAAATGGTCCTACCGTTCTGAACCAAGCCTTGTTTAGCAAGATGCCCTACGACCCAGAAAAATCTTTTACTCCTGTTGTAGGTCTTGCAAAGTCCCCTTTGTTGATGTTTGTTCGCAAAGATCTGGGCGTTACCAATCTCAAAGATTTTTTGGAATTGGCGCGCAAAAAACAACCACCCTTGAGCATGGCTTCAGCAGGAATTGGCAACATCACTCACATCACGGGTGAATATGCTGCAGCGTTGATGGGATTCAAAATCAATCACATTCCATTCAGTGGCAGTGCGCCTGCCGTTACTGCTGTGATGGGCAACAATGTGGATTTGATGTTTGATCCACTTCCCTCGTCAATGCAGCAAGCACGCAACGGGTTAATGATTCCATTGGCGTTAATGGATGACCAACGTTTTCCTCCTCTTGCACAAGTGCCCACGCTCAAAGAGTCTAACTTTGCAAATATGGAAATCAGCGCATGGTTTATTCTTTTAGCGCCTGCACAAACGCCTAGAAATATCGTTTTAGAAATGAATAAGGCCGTCAACCTTGCACTGACGCGTCCCGAACTCATTGCTCGTATTCAAGGCATTGGCGAGCAACCTTTAGGTAATATGTCACCCGAACAAGCGGGTGAATTCATCTCAGCAGAGCGTCAGCTCTGGGTCCCACTCATCCGTCAACTAGGAATCAAAGCAGAATGAAATTAGGCATCATCAAACGCGCACATGGATTGCGCAACGCTGTTATTGTCAAATGGGACTCCGCCACGCCAATGGCGCTGGACATTTCTCAAGCGGCCGCATCCATGGGCGATCAATGGCTTGCAGGATTGAACATGCAAGGCATCATTGAAAGTGGAGACAAAGCGTTGGATCACATCCGTCGATTGATTAAATGGTCTGTGAATCATCAAAACTCGCAATGGGTTGAGACTGCAAGTACAGCAGCATGGGATATTCCATTACCTGCGCGTTCAATTATTTGTGCAGGACGCAATTTTGGTCGACACAAACAAGAGAGTTTGGATTATTGGAAAACACAAGGCGCAACAGGAATTCATTTTGAATTTCCATCGGCGTTCATTAAACTGGCTCATACTCTTGTACCTCATCAAGCTCGCGTTGCACGCCCCGCAGACGTTCACGCGTTTGATTACGAAGTAGAAGCCGTTGCCATATTGGGTAAAAACTGTTTTCGCGTCAGCGAAGAGAATGCGCTCGAGCACGTATTTGGCTATACCGTTTTTAATGACTTGTCTGCTCGTGAATGGCAACTTAAAGAAATGCGCAATCAAATGATCATGATGGGGAAAAATTTTCCAGGCTTTGGTCCAATTGGTCCTTGGATAGTCACGGCTGATGAAATTTCTGATCCCTCCAAAATGCACGTTTCACTTCGCGTCAATGGTCGAACCTTGCAAGACGAGAGCTGTGGCGATATGGTTTTTAGTTTTCCACAACTAATTTCGTTTTGGTCCAAATCGGGATTGGGCGCGGGAGACATGATTGCGTCAGGCACACCCGAGGGCGTTGCCTTACACAGAAAACCCAACGCTGACGATTTTTATCTCAAGCCTGGTGATGTGATGGAGGCCGAGGTGGACGCAATCGGCATACTCACGACGCATATTGTTTGAATTCAAAAGTTGGAAGATTCATGAATCAAGCAAAAAACGCATTTTTACTCGCGGTTGACATTGGCGGCACTTTCACTGACTTAACTGTTTTTGATATCCAAACAGGGGATTTAAAAGCAGTGAAGTGTCTCACTTCATACGACAATTTTGTTCGTGCTATTGATGAATGTATGGCCGCACTTGGGTTATCGATTTCAAACGCTTTGTCTTTTAAGCACGGCACCACTTTGGTGATTAACTCGCTGTTGCAAAGAAAAGGTTCGCATACGGTGTTGCTCACCTCGCGCGGCTTTAAAGATGTATTAGAAATTGCGAGAGGGAACAGGGCGTTGCCCTATCAAATGCATTACCGCAAAGCCGACCCATTGATTTCTCGTGAGCGTCGCTATGAGCTAACTGAAAGAAGCAATGCGATGGGTGAATCGGTTGCCGCGCCTGATCTTTTGGAGTTAGAAAATTTAGCGCATCAATGGAAAGAGAAGGGCGTTGAGTCTGTTGCGATTTCTTTTATCAACGCATACGCAAACCCTGCGCACGAAGAAACGGTTGCAAACGCATTGCAAAAATTATTGCCTCATGCATTCATTACTTACGGAAGTCAGTTATCGCGCGAATGGTATGAGTATGAAAGAACGGCAACCGCATCTGCCAATGCGTTTGTCGGCCCCGAGGTGGGTCGCTATGTAGATCGATTGAGCAAAGGCCTTGATGAAAGAAAATTTGTCGGAGAGCGCTACTTTATGGGCTCGGGTTCGGGTGTAATCAGTTTTGAAGTGGCTTCTGCACAACCTGTTCGATTGGTCGAGTCGGGTCCTGTTGGTGGTGTGGTGGGCGCTGCCGCTTACGCACAAGCTTTGGGTATCTCGCACATGGTTGCTTTTGATATTGGTGGCACAACTGCCAAATGTGCATTGGTGAAGTCTGGACAATTTGATATCAAGACTTCGTATTGGGTGGGTGGCTATGAACATGGATTTCCTATTCGCAGCAGCATAATCGATATTATTGAAGTGGGTGCGGGCGGTGGATCGATTGCTCGACTTGATGTCGAAGATCGTTTGCGTGTGGGCCCTGAAAGTGCAGGATCTTTTCCAGGCCCCGTTGCTTTTGGTAGAGGCGGTACTGAACCAACAGTTACGGATGCAAATATTGTTTTAGGTCGACTCGACCCGCAAGCGCGCATGGGCGAAGATATCGTACTGAGTGTAGAAAAAGCACGTGAAGCCATTTGGCAAAAATTAGGCGAGCCTCTTGGATACACGAGTGAGCATGACGTCCCTCAAATTGCACAAGGCTTACTCACATTGGTTTCGGTGAAGATGTCTGCTGCGATTCGAAAAATAACTATCGAACGTGGTGAGGACCCCAGAGAATTTGTTTTGTTTGCATACGGCGGTGGTGGCCCATTGCATAGTGTCGAACTCGCTCGAGAGCTCTCGATTCCTAAAGTGATTGTTCCGATTCGTGCGGGCGTTTTTTCTGCATTAGGTATGCTGTTTGCAGAAGTGGAGTCCGATGAAAGTCGAACATTTTTGGCGCCTCTCAATGCAGCCAATCTCATTCATGCAGTCAAATTATGCGAAGATATGCTCAGCGTGATCAAGGCTCGAATGCCTGCGTCTCAATCGCAGAACGACATGATTGTGTTGCGGTATGCTGAACTTCGTTATAAGGGTCAACACCACACGCTCCGTATTTTGTGGGATTCAAACACAACGAGTGATTCACTCCAAGAACATTTTGAAAATACGTATCGACAACGTTATGGACATGTGACTGCAGGTGCACTCATCGAGTTTGTTTCCATTGCAACCATCGTAAGACATGCGGTACAAAAACCCAACTTAGAGGCCATGGCGATTCAATCGGTGGCAGGAGCAAAGTCGAGTCCTACGACAGTTCAACGAGAGGTTTTTCTCGCGCGCAGTCGCAGTTGGAAAAAAATGCCTGTCTTTCAGCGTGCCGAGTTGCCCATCGGTTTTGCGCATCCAGGTCCTGCGTTGATTGAAGAGTATGGCGCTACCTGCCTCATCGATGAAGGCGATCGATTCCATATTGGTCGTCTCGCAGAACTTCACATTGATGTTTCATTAACTTAATTTATTTTTTGCAATCACAAAATTTTATGAGCAATTGCCACTCCATCGATCCCATCACCTTAGAGGTGATTCGAAACAAATTGTTAGCCATTCCTGAACAGATCGAGGCCAACATCACGCGTACTGCATTTAGTCCACTCATTTATGAATACAAAGATTTTGCAGTGGGAATTGTTGACGTTGAATGTCGATTGATATCGCAGGGAAAAGGCGGCATCCCTCTTTTTGTTGCGAATATTTTGGGTGCTGCCGTCGAGGATGGCATCTATTTTTATGGCAAAGATGGGTTCGAGCACGGTGACGTGATCATTTGTAATTATTCAGGTGTGTTGGGTCAGCATCTCAATAACGTTGTTATGTATACGCCCATATTTGCCAGCGAACAATCGCGATCTCCTGAAGCGTTTTTAGCAATAGCCGCACATTGGACGGATGTGGGTGGTCGTGAAGTGGGCTCATCTGCGACGAATGACACTGTGAGTATTTTTCAAGAAGGCATTCAGTTTAGAACTGTTAAGTTGCAAAAAGCAGGGCAGCCTGTTCAAGATATTTATCGGATGATCGAATTCAATACTCGATTTCCTGTCGTTGTTTTGGGTGATGTGGCATCACAAATGGGCGGTTGTTTGCTTGGACGCAATCTGTATCAAGGATTACTTAAGCAATATGGCGTTGAAACTGTATCGCACGCGATTGAGCAACTGTGGATGAAATCAGAACAAGCAGCACGTCAAATCATTGAAGGCATTCCTGATGGCACTTATACGGCCTATGCTGAACTTGATGACGACGGCATTCAAGTGGGGCAAGTCGTTCCGATACCAGTTACTGTACGGATTAAGGGTAAGCAACTCGAAGTTGATTTTTCAGATATCGCGCCCGTGCTCAAAGGCCCGTTTAATTCTGGCGCATTAGGCGGCGGAATCACTGCCGCGAGAATTGCAATGAGTTATCTTTTACCCAATGGTGATGCACCCAACGAAGGAACCTTTCGATGTTTGTCGGTTGTATTGCCTGAAGGAAAATTTTTGAGCGCTCCAGCAACAGCACCGATGGCGCGTTACAGTACGCCCTTAGCCACAGTCATTGACGTTGTGTTGCGTGCAGTGGGTCAAGCAAGACCTGATTTGGTTGCAGGCGGACATCACGGTGCTTTTGGTGTTCATGTGTTCAGTGGCAGAAAAGCAAATGGAGAGCTGTTTAAAAATCTTGAAACAGGTCAAGGTGGTTTTGGCGCGAGTCAAAGAGGGGATGGCAGTGGTCCATTTAAAACCTATGCGCATGGCGATACGTTCAACGTGCCTGTTGAATTGCAAGAAGCGCTCTATCCGGTTTTTTTCGATTCCATTTCTCTCAGACAAGATTCGGGTGGACCTGGTCAATTCAGAGGCGGACTCGGTGTTAGCAAGCGCGTCAAAGCGCTTCAAGACTGTCACCTCAACGTGAGTATGGATCGAACAAAATGCCCGCCATGGGGGGTTAACTCAGGGCACGATGGTGCAAGTGGGCAAGTAATTTTGAATCCAGGAACTGATCGTGAAGAGCACTTAAAGAAAGCCGACCGTTCACTCAAAAAGGGCGATTGGGTACAAGTCGATTCTGGGGGAGGCGGTGGCTACGGTGAACCATCCAAACGTTCAATCGACAGCATCACGCATGATCTTTTAAAAGGCTATATCAGTGAAGAGGCCGCAAAAAAGATTTATGGTTATTCATCACCTTCCAAACTTTGAAGTTTTTATCTAAAGGAGAATGCATATGAAAAAATCAAACACACTCAATCGCAGACAAATTCTTCAATCTGCAATTGCTGCACCAATGGCTTTGCACGCACAGTTTTCTGGTGCACAAAGTCAAGATTTTCCTACCCGCCCCGTTAAAGTCACCGTCCCCTTTGCAGCGGGTGGTTCGGTTGATCAAATGGCGCGTTACATCGGTGGCAAGTTGCTTCCTAAATGGGGGCAACCGTTGGTGGTGGAGAGTCGCGCAGGAGCCAATTCTTTGGTCGGTACAACCTATGTTGCAAAAGCGCCTGCGGATGGATACAACATTTTGATGGCCGCTGATCCTGCGTTTTCCATCATTCCGTTGTTAAACAAAAATATGCCCTACAACGCAGATAAAGATTTTGCACCTTTATCCATCATGTGTCAGATCTCGTTTTTACTTGTGGCACATGGCAGTTTTCCTGCTAATAATTTTCAAGAGTTTGTTGCTTATGCAAAAGCCAATCCAGGAAAAGTTTCTTATTCATCGCCAGGTATTGCAAGTCAACATCATGTGATGTTTGAAGTGCTGGCCAATCGTTTAGGTATTGAGTTGTTGCATGTGCCATACCAAGGAATTGCACCTTCAATGTCTGCGCTGCTTGCTGGCGAGGTTAATTTATTGTTAGGTGCGTTGGCGCTACCACTGTCGCATATTCGTTCGGGCAGGATCAAAGCGCTTGCGTTTGCCGGTACAGAAAGACACCCCTTGTTGCCCCAAGTGCCCACTGTTTTGCAAGCGGGTGGTATTGCATTTGAAGCACGCTCTTGGTTTGGCGCATTTGCACCCGCAGCAACACCCAAAGACATTGTGCAAAAAATGTCCAACGATATTTGGGATGTGACATCGAGCAAAGATTTTAGTGAGAACTTTTTGATTCCAAATGGGTACGATCCCATCAACACCATCAAGCCATCGCAGTTTGTAAAATTTTTACAGGATGATCGCGCTCGCTGGGAAAAAGCGATTGCACTCATTCCGCCTGATAAGCTCAAAACTTAATAAATGTGGTCCGTGCAGTGATAAGTAAATAGAGGACAATGTTTGAAATATCAAAGGAGACTACCGAATGTTGACTTTTTCATACGCTGGGCTGAGATATCTATTCATCACTCTTTTTGCATTTATATACGTCGCGTCTCCCCATATTTCATGGGCTCAGTCTGCATATCCCAATAAACCCATCAAACTGATTGCTCCTTTTCCACCAGGCGGTACCAGCGATGTGCTGGCAAGATTGATTGCAATGAAGCTTTCAGAAGGGTTAGGGCAGCCTATCACTGTGGATAACCGCGCAGGAGCCAGCGGTAATATTGGTCATGAGACTGCGGCTAAATCTGCTCCCGATGGATATACCTTATTGCTTTCAAATAGCAGCACAGTTGTGAATAACCCTTTCATGTTCAAAAAATTATCTTTTGATCCGATTGATGATTTTTCAGCGATTGCGTTGGTCGCTTCTGCTGGACAGGTTTTGGTTGTTCATCCATCTGTACCCGTTACCACATTGGCTGAAGTAACGGCTTATGCCAAAGCCAATCCAGGCATACTCAATTTCGGTTCGGGTGGTAAAGGAATTCAATCGCACATCAGCGGTGAAATGTATAAAAGTGCGGTTGGCGTCAACATTGTTCACATCCCTTACAAAGGAACAATACAAGCAGTAACTGATGTATTGGGAGGTCAAATACAAATGGTATTCTCAGATATGGTGCCTGCGATGCCGCATATTAAAAGCGGTAAGTTGCGAGCAATTGCAGTAACCAGCGTTCAGCGATCCGTTGCATTGCCCGATGTACCCACGATGATTGAGTCGGGTGTGCTAGGTTTTGAATCGGGTGTGTGGTGGTCTATCGTTGCACCCAAAGGAACGCCTATAGAAATTATTAATCGCATCAACTTGGAGCTCGGCAAGATCATGCAATTGAATGATGTTCGTGAAACTTTGGGCAAGTTGGGTGTTGCACCTCTTCATAGCACCCCCAATAAAGTTGCAGAAACAATTCGATCAGAGTCACCGTTGATGGGGAAAATTTTAAAAGCAGCGGGTGTTGAAGCTGAATGAAATTATTGTAAAAGACAACTCAGATGCAACTTGAAGGAATTCG
>Ga0214919_10007295_pt1 | contig 14954 bp, 11 predicted proteins | sample LL1503_MetaG_FD_177994 | JGI IMG/M metagenome (GOLD analysis project Ga0214919, IMG submission 177994) | Freshwater microbial communities from Lake Lanier, Atlanta, Georgia, United States - LL-1503 | ecosystem: Environmental > Aquatic > Freshwater > Lake | place: USA: Georgia | collected... | reverse complement strand
TGCGACGTTGGCACCGTAAACAAAGTCGTAGTTGAAGTACCCACCTGTGTAGGGACAGTCAACATTTTTGGAAATACATCACCACTAGCCATTAGAACTCCATGTTCATCATCGTATAAGTCATAAGATTACTCGTTGTTTGAGTCGGTGCAGACGCTCCCGTAGGTCCTGTAGCACCAACCGCACCAGTAGCCCCCGTCGGACCTGTCACAGTCGAAGCTGCCCCTGTTGCACCCGTTGGTCCGGTAGGACCAGTAGGTCCAGTTGCACCGTTGGCACCGTTAGAACCAATGATGCCGTTTGTACCAGCAGGACCAGTCGGACCCGTAGGACCAGTCACCGTCGAAGCGGCTCCAGTTGCACCTGTAGGTCCAGTTGGACCCGTAACTGTGCTAGCTGAACCTGTTGCTCCGGTTGGACCCGTAGGACCAGTCACTGTACTTGCAGCACCAACCGCCCCTGTTGGACCAGTCGGTCCTGTAACGGTACTGGCTGCACCCGTGGCTCCTGTTGGACCTGTCGGCCCAGTGGGTCCAGTAACAGTTGAAGCTGCACCTACAGAACCCGTCGCACCTGTAGGACCTGTTGGTCCCGTGACAGTGCTTGCTGCTCCCACTGCACCTGTTGGTCCAGTCGGACCCGTAACGGTAGACGCTGCGCCTGTAGCCCCCGTAGGACCTGTTGGTCCCGTGACTGTAGATGGTGCGCCAGTAGCACCAGTAGGACCCGTGACACCTTGCGCACCTGTAGGACCAGTCACCGTGGATGCTGCACCCGTAGGTCCTGTAGGTCCTGTTACGGTTGAGGCTGCACCAGTTGCCCCAGTTGGTCCTGTAACGGTACTAGCGGCACCTGTCGGACCAGTCGGCCCTGTAGGTCCAGTCACGCCCTGGATACCTTGTGCGCCGGTAGGACCAGTCGGACCTGTTACGCCCTGAATACCCTGTGGGCCTGTAGGACCCGTCGCTCCCTGTGGACCAGACTGTGAAGTAGAAACAACCGTGATAGTTCCCGAAGTAATCAACCCTACGGTTTCGGTTGTACGTGTGACAGTAATGTTAGTTGTAGCCATTGCTACCTCGTCACATCAGCAAGAACCGTGATGTTGCCAGCAAGAATTGTGGAAATAACACCTGAAGCGTTCTCCTGCAAATCCCAGAAGTAAAGCCCCGCAGACAAAGTAGCCGACGAAGTAGCAGACAATACACATGTAACCTGCCCAGAAGCGGCGGCGGTGACAGTACAAGTGAACGAAGCCTTGATAGTCGTCGAGTCCTGCTGAGTACGAATCTGAGATGAATACGTGCGACCCGTGATATCAACAGCTGTAGACCCGTCAGTCGTGATAGTCACAACGAGGGTTTCAGTATCACCACGAGTGATGGTTAGGTCTTGGTCAGCAGGTTGGGCCATACACCACCGATAATAGCACTAAAGCGGTGCGGGTGTTCCTTCGATTTGATGCCGAGAAGTTGCTAACTGTTCAACCGCATGGCAACCATCAATCGTTTTAGGTTGCAATCCTTCCCGACGTAAACGCTTATACGCAGGCATATCCTTAGACCAGTTCTTTTCACGTTGGTTAATATGCGCCACCTGAGAACCACGAGTAGTTGTCGAATTAGACCCCACCTGTACCCCTGCAACCCTGCATCCGAAACAACCCTCAACATCCAAATTCGGATGTGTTTCTCTATGCTTCAATGTAATCCTCATATCCAGCCGCAATCAAGTCAGCTTCCTCGGCGGCAGTAATCGTATGAACATGCCCACCATGATAAGTAATAGCAATGTTATCGGGATATGCCGGTTGGTTCTCGGTGAAAGAACCATCGTTCATTTTGAACACGTTACGACCACGTGCGCCAGGTCGCAAAGCAGCAAGGATTCCACGCTCCCCTGGCAAAGCCCAGTTCACAAAATTATCTGTAGGCGGTTTGAAAGTTGTCATAGTAAGAGAATAACAAAAGCCCCCACCTTTCGGCAGGGGCTTCCGTTATAAATTCCTTGTTGGAAATTATTAGGAGTTAGCACCAATGCTTGATGCAGATTCAATACGACGCAGTGCTTCCTGACGGAATACTGAGTAACCAACAAAGTGCTTCCAACCGACTGGACGGAAACGCTGCAAGAGGTCTTGAATTGTTCCGTACACGATTGTTGGCTGTGAACCGTACTCGCCACCCATTGAGACAGCCTTGGCAAGAGCCTGCTGTCCCATGATGAGGGTTCCGTATGAGTCACCAGTACCAGCGGCACCTGCACCGTTGTAAGCGTCTGCGAACAGAGGCGCACGAGGCGACTCCATGAAGCGTACGCCTTCAAACATACCGATTTCACCGTTGTAGATAGGCATTGCGTTGGTGTACTTGTAAGCATCACGCCAACCGGATGCGTCTGTAATACCACGAAGGTCATACGAAACGTCTGGGTGGATGAAACCGACATAGTTACCATTGATTGTTGGCACGTTTGCTGAACGCAATTGTGCAACAGCACGACGAACATCTTTAGCGGTAAGCGTCTGGTCGGTCTTCATCGTGATACGGCTAGAAGCGGTTTGCGCTCCACCTGTTGCGTAAATAACGTTTGTACCAGCCTGGAGAGCGTTACGAGCGATGGTGTCAATTGACAAACCAGCGTTGTAACCAACAGCGTTAGCGGCTACTGGGTCTACAGGGAGGAAAGATGAAGCACGAAGCTTGGCGGTGGTAACAGTTGCGTTACCGTATTCATTGAGGGTCACAGTAACTTGGCTGTCGCTCATTGCGACTGGGGTTACGTCTTCTGCTTCACCAAGAGCAGTGGTTGCTGCTGCAAGGTCTGCGAAGACTGTGAACTTGACGGATGCACCTGGGTTAGTTGCGTTTGTTGCTTGAACATCTGCGAACTGGTCAAAGTACATTTCTGGGCGAAGGGCAAAGTATGCCAACTTCTCGAAGGCAACCTGGTCTACAGAGAGAGCAGATGTACCTGTTGTTGCGGCAAAAATATCAGCCATTTTGGGTTTTCCTTTTCGGGATTGAGGGTTTAATTGTTATCCAAGGTCAATGCCTTGGGCTTGTGCCTCTGCAAAAATATCCGAAACTTCCTGAGCTGACGCTGCATCCCTGATTCGTTTAACCCATGATGGTCCTTCAGATGCAGTTTCGGCTCCGGCAGCAATCCTATTGGACTGCTTCCATGCTGCCTGGTCTGGGTCTTCCTGAACAGTTTGGGGTGTAATCAGTTGTGCTTCTTCTGCGGCCTGCCTAATAGCATTTGGAGTCAAGTCACCGTCGTAGCCTTTAACGAAATACTTGGCTTGTGGAGAAGCAGGGTCAATACCTGCTTTTACAAAAGCTAGTTCACGTTGGCTGGCTGAGAATTCCGCAACTTGTTTGCGTAACTCTTTGGCTTCCTTTTCCAGTTGTTTCATCCTTGCACGAACTGGGTTCGTTTCAGATGTTGGCTGGTCGTAGTCGTCTTCATTGAAATCATCTTCAAAATTTGACATTATGGCACTCTCCTTGGTCCACATCACACCGGAGGGTTGTGATGGCTACATAGTTTTTACACCCCGTTTTGCGCTGATAACTCAGGGGGTGGTTATCAGGTTCTCCCATCGGGATACGTTTTTATATTAGCACATTATTGGCCGACGGTGCCTAGCCCTGTGGTTCCTGTTTGTGTTGCGGCGAAGCTTCCACCTTGCTCGAAGGTTGCTTGGCGTTTGCGTCGGCGGGTGGCGATGCGTTGTGCTGCGGCTTGGTTTGTTCCGAAGGTTCCAGCTATTTGTTCTTGCTGGCTTAATGCTGTTTCGCCTTGAAGGTCCATGCCTAGTAGTTCTTGGGTTGCACCGATTTGTTGGAATCCTGTTTGGGCGGTGCCTATGTTGCCTTTTAGTTCGGTTGCAAGGGCTTCAGCTGCGGTTGCGTCAAGGGTGAATCCTGCTTGACGACGTGCTTCGGAAGCTATCTGTGCAGCTTGGGCTTTTTTAATTGCGTCTGACTGGTTGAATCGTTCGGGGTCAATAAAGAACGCTGCGATATCTCCATCGGATAATCCGTAGAGTTGTTTAAGTTCTGCTTTGGTGCCTGGTTCGGCTTGCATAACTGCGTTGTAGCCTTGTGATACGCGGGCGTTTAGTTCATTGGGTGAAATGTCTTTTCCAATGAAGTTGGCAAAATCGTCTTGGCTGTCATAGAAACCTTTAGGCAAACTATTACCGGAAAGCGTTGTACGATATAACGATTCCATATTTACATAATCAGCTGGAGACAATTCGGGCAGCCCTGCTGCTCGACGAACTTCATTTCCCTTAAAACGGGTTTTGTATTGTGGTGTGTCTTTAATAGAAAAAAGCAAAACATCTGGATTAGCAACAAGAGTTGGGTCATCAACAATTTTTTGGGATAAAGAATCAGCAAGTGAACCCAAACCGTAGTAATTGAGGATTGATTTAAGGTCGTCTATTGCTGCCATTATGATGTCTTTCCAAATGCTTTAGCTATTGACATAGCTGCTGAACGGTAAGTTTGTTTAGCGTCATCAGTGTTTTGCCATTCAGGTAAAGACCTAAGATGACGATTCCATTCTGAAGCATCCATAGTGCGGTACTCGTTAGTTTTAGGGTCTTGATAATTCAAGGCTGTATTCCACTTGTCTTGTGTCCAGTCAATTGTTGACGGGTCAATACCAAGAACATTTTGTGCAGCATTAGAATACATAGACACAGCAGTTTTAACATCTTGGCCTTTGTCAATCTGTGGGGCTAACGAACGGTATTGCTGTGATGCTTGAAGTTTCATTTGTTCCGTAAACTGTGCTTCAGTTTTGGTGCCTTTGAGAATTTCTGTTGTCCACTGGTCAAGTATTGCGGGGTCTACTTTTTGTGCGTAGTTGTCAGCAACAGTACGAAGCCCGACAGATACGGTTCCTTGACGCAACGCCATTGTTCCTTGTGGGCCACCTGATGCGGCTGTAGCTGCTGATTCAGAACCGACAGCGTTAGTGGTTTGCTGGTCTGACCATCCGAATTTGATTTTGTTTTCGGCAAGCATGCGGAGGCTGGCATCAGATAGGACAACTCCGGAACCTGATTTAAGTCCGTATGCTCGAAGGTCCTCAACTCCTTTGTTGATGTCTGCTTCAAGTGTTGCAGGGTCGGTAGATTTTTTGATGTTGTACTGGCGGGTTGCTGATTGGGTTGTGCGAAACCAGTTTGTATTTTGGAGGCGGGCAGTTAGTTTTGTTTCGTCGTTGTACCAGCCTTCTTTAACGGATTGGTCAATGACTTTGTGTACGTCTGGGTTGTCGTTATAGACATCCCACATGGAACCAAATTCGTCTTGGATTATTTGTTGCCATTTTGAACCACCGACAACTACTTTTTTACCGTTGACTAATGCTTCATTTTTGCCTAGTTTTGTGCTGGCAGCTGGAGTTAATACCCCTCCATTAGTTGAAATTGGTTTAGATGGCAACGTTGGGCTTGCGGGACCAGTAGGTTTTGCAGGTGCAGTTGGTCCTGTTGGGCTTACTGGCATTGTTGGGCCAGTAGGTTTTGCAGGCATGGTGGTAGAAGTTGTTGAAGTAGGTGATATGCCCGTTGTGGGGACAGTGGTTGTGGGTGCAACAGTTGTGGATGGGGAAGCCGGAACAAAAGAAGAACCCTTTTTAACCAAAGGAAGAAACTGTGGAGCTAATGGGTTCATTCCACCGCCACGTTCAGTTTGTGCTGCTTGATAAGCATTGGTTATTTCAACAGCACCATTCAAATCAAACTGTTTATATTTGTTTGCTAATGCGTCTTCCTTGCCAGAAACACCACTAATAGTGGGACCACCCAAAGGTTTGTATACTTGTGCTTTTGCAGTTAACAATGCAGACAATGCCAAAACTGTACCAACCGATAAGTCGCGTTGGTAGATAGCATCACTTTGTGCAGAACTAAAACCTGGGGAAGCGTTTACTTTTTTGTCGTATTCGTTAACAGTTTTTTGTGCTTGTTTAAGTTCTTTTTCAAGGTCAATAAGCCCAAGGTCTTTAAGAGCAATACCTTTTTTAACGGATGACAACCCGTTTCCAAATTGGTTTAGTACATCTTCACTTGTGGCCATTATAAACTTCCCAATACTTTAGATACATTGCTGATAGCGGATAAGTATTTTGTTGCGTCTGATTCGGCACCGTACTTTTGTTCGATACGGGTCTTGAAGAATGTGTCAGCTGCCGGTGCTGTGGTTGTGGCTGTACCGTTAGATGCTGACTGATATGAACTAACAAGGTTGGCTACTGCTTTGTCGTCTAGTTTGCGACCCATAACGGTGAGGGCTGTTTGTTGCAGGACTTCTTTAAGGTCTAATGCTGATGGTACTTTGCCTACGTTGCTTCCTCTACCAAGCGAAAAGTCTGGGGCTTTAGCCACTTGGGTGAGGAGTGTCTGCCAGTCTGTTCCTTTGGCTGTGGCTGTATCAATCAAGTTTCCAAAAGCCATAATATCGCTATTTCCAAATCCGTTCCCCACTTTGGCTGAACCGTACCAGCCTTTTCGTTTAAGCAAATCTTGATACTGGGCGCGTTGAATATCGTCTAGGCCAGCCAAGATTTTTCTTACTGCTAATTCGTTTACTCCACCTGCGGTAGAAACACCTGCAACAGTTGTTGGGAGTGGATTGGCAGCAGAATAATCAGATGGGTTAAGTGACCCGCCTGGTGTTGGGGTTGTTGTTGGAGTTGGGTTTGGTGTATTGCTCATTGTTCAACTTCTTTGGATAGCAACCTATCGTACACCCGCCCGAAGTCAGGATATTTTTGTGTGATGGCACGTGCGTATGATGCAAGATAGTCACGAAGGTCTTGGTCGCTTTTAGCTGTTAAAGAGTTGTGTCCACGGTTGCCTACTTCAACAAGTGCTTGACTACGTAGTTGACTGTAATATCTGACTCCTTGTGCAACTTGGTTGTTGTCAAGGTCTGGTCGAGCTGCTGCTTTAACAAGTGATTCAATTTGTTTAGGAACTTTGTTGGGGTCGTACGCCATTTGTGCGTAACCAGGATATTTAGCGTTTAACATATCTCGGTATTTGGACATGTATTCACGTTGTCCAGAGTCCATAGAGTCAGGGAACTGTGCTCGCATTTGACGGTAGAAAGCCATACCAATGGTTTGTTCAGCTGCCGCAAGGCTTTCTTCGGGAGTAAGCCTTATGCGTTTTCCTTTAGAAAGTTGGCGTTGGTAAACAGTCATATCAAAGTCTGTGCCGACAGGCCCAAAGAATCCTGCTACATCTTTGAACTGGTTAAACAATGAACCATTTTGACGTTCAAAATCGCCGAACTGTTTAGAAGCGTCAAGCCCGCCATACATTGCTTTTGTTTTGTTGCCCATATATACAAAAGCGTCTTCACCAAATACATTTAGGAAGTTGATTACCGCAGTGTCATAGTCTTTGTTTTGCATTTCACGGAACGCTTGGGCAAGAACTGATGTGTAAACATCTCCACCTTTGGCGTGGATTTTGGGGTCATACGAACCTGATGCTGGACCTGTGAACTGTGTTAAACCTCGAAGAATAGATAGGTATTTGGCTTTACTTTTAGCGTCATTCATTAACCGTTCACGGTCATTAGAATCTGAAGTATTGTAATTGCCTGTAGCTGCTAAAGCTTGCATGGTTTCTACAACTGTGTTCATAAATACTTTTGAACCTTCATTGCCGGTCATTCCGTCAAGAACTTTAGTAATCCAAGTAGGTCGCAATGCTTCAGTCAATGCCCCTCTTTCACCGTAAGGCAAAAGGATATGACGGATGGTGTCTGTTGATGGGGAGTCAGGAAGAAGTTTTGATACAGCCCATGTAGCCATAGGACCCAACCCTGGTTTCCAGTCAAGCCCTTGTCCGATACCTTTAACGGCAGCGTTGATAGGTGATTCAACACCAAACAGGGCTTTAGTTAACTGACCTGATAATGGGAAAGTAAAACTCCATTGTCCTGATTGTGGGTCTTTATATACAAAGCCACGACCATTTTGGTCTGGGTCGCCTGTGGTTGCCCCATGAACAATAAGTTGTCCTTTACGAAGAACGTTAATATCTGGAACAATGTTTGGCCCACTGGCATTGATTGGGTCAAAAGCCAGTTTGCCCATACGCCCAATAAACTCTGCCCACTGCTGTGCAAATGGGGAAATGATACGCATAGCATCAACACCATTGCGTCGGTCTACAGCATTGTAAAACATTTTCATAGTGTCATCAATAGCTTGACCTGATGCAAAAGCGTTTAGTTCAGCAGCAGTAATGGTGCCATATGATTTTCTTGCACCGCTTTGAAGGTCTTGAAGTTTTGCCCATGTTTCTTTACCAACCATCAATTCAGGTCGTTTACCTGATGCAGTAGCTCGTTTTGTCACATCGTTAATGATTTGGTCAATAGATGGTTTGTCTAGTGAATCAGCAAGTTTGTTTACCCACCCATAATATATTTCACGGAAAACTGGGGAACGTTCAAGTTTGGCAATAGGCGTATTGTAAAGATGTCCATGAAAAAACTCTGTTACGCGATTCATTGAATCTTTAAGTGTTGACGCTTCGGGTGTACGTGGGTCAATCATTTCAGCAACAACACGTTTAGGCATGTTTGGGTCACCATAAATGCTTTGATGACCTAATCTTTTTACAAGGTCAGGGGTTGCTTCACCATCAACAAAAGCAAATGGTCTAACAGTAATTTCACCGGAAACTTGATTTATGCCTGTTATCTCGCCTTGGGCTAAACGTCGTTCGCCTTGCTTATATACAACTCTTTCGCCAACAGCAACTTTTCCTTTTTCAATAAGGTCAGCACTTATATTTAATTCTTGTACTTTCCCCTGAGCAATAATGTCATAAAGTTCTGGGTGTTTACCTGTCACATAGTCAAGACGGGATTGGACTTCGCTAATATGAGCAATAAGATTTTGGTCATTTTTCAAGTCTGTTGGTACGCGGTCCCATTCGCCAGTTACTTTATTGTAGGTTTGGCGGCCATCTTTATAGTATTGACTCATGGTGTCAAACCATTTTTTAGCATCAGGGTCGCCACGTTTAATCATGTCAAGAATATCTTGCGGGGTTACATCACCATTTGTTTTGTTGGCAAGTGTTCGAGCAAGCCAGTCGGAGTTCAATTTTCCTATTTCATCGGCATGCCCACGGATATATTCAGCCGCGCTGTCAATGGTTTTGTCACGAACTGTAAAGTTCCCTAAACGTGTTGCTTTACGCCAAGCTGTTACAGGGTCCCTATGGCGTGAATTCAATGCTTGTGTAGTTACAAACTTTGCTGCTTCTTGTGCGTCTGATAGTTGGTTAAGTGAAACTTCTGCATCAAAGTTGCGACCAAACAAATCTGTAAATTTATATTTTTTTGCAGTTAAAGATAAATAACTAAAAGGGTGACGGAAAAGACTACTAACAGGTTTGCTTGATAATGCAATCATTAACTGAGAGTCAACGGTGTTTCGTACAAAGTTACCCATTGTTAAAGTAACAATTGGTCGCCAAACATCTTCTTGAAGTGATGTAAGTGCAGAGAACGGAACACGTAATTGTCCTGCCTGCATGAGGGCTTTAAGGTTAGGGTCGCCCACAACACCTTGTTTAGCAATAACCCAGTTGATTGGTTTAGAAGCAGTAAGTCTTCTAAGTTGACGCACATCAGGGATGTAGTAATCATGCTGTGCAAATTCGGATGTCAAACCTGGGCCTGCCCATGTAACGTCATTACCGGCAACAGGACCTTGGTTGTGCATTTTACTAAATGAACCCCAGTCTTGAATGTCGCTTGATTCGTCAACTGAAAATCTTGCTTGGCTGTCTCGAAGTTTTTTTACACCATCAAATACGGCATCAACAATTTCACGGTGTACTGATTCTGTACCAATTTGAAGTTCTGCTGTTTTGGCTTTTCTATCAATTTTTGTTATGTAAGCGGCTTCACCGGAATCGGTAATTACACGTTGTCCGACATTAAAGTTTCTATCAAAAGCATTTTGATGGTTTGTTAATGTTGAAAGGTCAGCAGTTTTTTGCCCAGTTTCCTTAAACCCACTAGAGGATTTACGCATTACTTCATCAAATCTATTAGTGAATGCTTCTATTTTGTTTGGGTTTTTTTCAAGCATGACAGAAGCGGCTTGATTAAGCATTGACCGTGCTATATCTGGTTCAACAAGAGACAATTTTAACATACGGTCAATAGTGTCAAGGTGTTTAATTTGGTCAGCAGGGCTTTCTGCTTTTAATAAGTTGAAACTACGGTTAGGTACATAAGCATATGCTCGTGAAACTTTACGACCAAGAGCGTATTGGTTTAAGTATTTGTCTCGATTGGCAAGAGACATATAAACTTTTTTGCCACCTTTAATGTCACCAGTATCAACAAGACCTTTATGTGTGCCAAGTTGGTCAAGAAGCATAAGACGAACTTTGTTAGGGTCAGATTCTTTAGCCAAATCCATAGCAAGTTGCGGTTCAATTTTACGGCCATACAAATCCCACACACCAGCAAAATCATTAGTTTGAGCAGTACGGTCAATAACACGTTGAGCATGTGCAGTGGCAAACCAACGGTTAGCTTTTTCAAAATCAACTTGGCTGCCAACAAGTATGCCTTTGCGGGCATCTTCAATTTCTTTAGCAGTCATTTTTGTCGCATTTATAACTGTTGAACCTTTACCTACTGATTCAATTGCTCGTGCCGCACCAGAAATAAGTGCTCCACCTTTGCCTGCTTCTTCAGCAGCCAAAATCACATCTTTAGCTTGGGAAGCACCAGGAACAGCCGGAACAGCCAACGCTGTAGCGGCATCCAAAATGCCAGACATCAAGTTAAAACCCATAGTGTCAGGTTGAAAAACAGTAGAAGCAAGTCCACGGCCAATAGTCCAAGCATGACCGCCGATAGTTCCTCGATATTCACGCGCACGTTGGGCCTGTAGTTCACGGGCTTTACCACCCATAAAATATCCACTACCCGCTTCAGTATCGTTTTTAATTAACGAACCAATATCTGTAGATGCAAACCATCCGTCAATGCTGGAGTTATTATCAAATGCTTGTGCGGCGGTTCCTTGAATAATGTCAAGAGGAAAGTTTAACGCGGCAAAACCATATCGTGAACCAGTTTTAATTTTATCTGTTACGTTGCGTTCATACCATGATTTTTGTTTTGGTGGTTCAGTAGCTTGAACCAATGAAACACTTGATGCTTGTGGATATATTTTGTCAATAGTTTGGTTAGACATACCCGATTTAGCCATTGCAAGTTTTACACCGACAGTTAAACCAGGGTATGCAGCGTGAATTTCACCGAGGCGAGTAGCTATTTGTGGTGTGGCTGTTGCTTGAAATTGGTTGACTTTTACGTTCTCTGATTGGAGAGTGTCAAAAATTACATTTTCTACGGCAAGGCTATTTGTTTTAGTCACTATGCACCTTCATTAAGTAATGAAGACAACAAATTACCTAAATCGGTGTTAGGGAATTGACGGTATAGAACTTTTAGTTCTTCTAATGAATCATTAAATCCTGGGGCAATGGTCGGGATTCCTGCTTGGGCTTGGTTTATTCCAGCACCAAAATCTGCTCCGGCTGTGATGGGTTCAGCAGGTCGTTCAGTTGGTCTTGTTAAACCACCCATTGAGCCAGGTGTAATACCTTGTGGCATTGAAGGCGCAGGAGAAGCACCCATAGGTACAACTTGTTGAGCCGCTATTTGTTTACCGGCTTCACCATATGCTTGGCCTTTGGCCGCTGTTGCAGCCATTTTTGCCGCAGGGTTCTGCAAGTCGGTACGGTTTGAATAGTCAGCCATTAAGCCCCCAATGAATTAGCAAGTGCCATTACACCGCCAGGTGATTGTGGTTGTGCAGAAGCACCAGCACCCCCACCAAGACGACCAAGAAGGTCATTAAGTTGTGGAGGTCCAGCAGGTGCGGCACCAGTGCCAGCTTCCATACCCATACCAGGTGCAGACAAACCAGGTTGCGCAGCAGGTGCGCCAGCAGGAACCTGTGCAGCTTGACGTTCTTGTGCGCGTTTCTGTGCAGCCATGATTGCCTGTGAAAGATTCATCTTGTTTGACTGTACTTGTGTTGCGATATATGCAAGGTCATCAGGTTGGTATGGACCGTTAGGGTCGGCTGCTTGTGTCTGTATAGAAGACAACAATGCTGCTTCAATACCTTCAGCAACAAGACGGTCTTTCTCTAGTTCTGGGTCTGAGATAAGAGGGTCTGCTTCACGGGCTGATTCTTTAGACATAAGCCCTGTACCAAGACGTTGGCCTAAACCAACAATGAGACTGTTGACATCTGAACCTGCTGCGGAGTACGCAACATAGTGGAAGTCTGTTTCCCATAGTTTGTTTGGTGTGTAATCTTTAATGCCACCACCCATGCCTGGCATGAAGAATGATTTGGCTGTGTTGCCCCAATAGTTTTTTTCAATTGCGATAGCTACTTTGTCTTCTTCAATCATGGATGATGAGAAAATTTCTTGTGCTTCTTGAACACGGAAGTCAACGGTTGCTGCAAGGATGGAATCCCCACGGCGACCTGTACGGATGTTGGTACCGGATTCTCCACCGAACTCTGCGGGGATTGCACCTTCGAGCCGTTCTTGGCGTTCAAGACGGTCTAGTGCTGAGTCTGTTTTGTAGCCAGGGTTTGACTGTTGTGTTTGAATGTCTCCACCCTTTACAACACCAAGTTGTCCTGATTTACCGTCTGCAATTTGCATGATTTCAGGGTTTTCACCTGGTCGTGCTACAAGGTATTCATCTGGGAAGATACCTCGTTCAATAGCTATCTCGGTGAGGGCTTGCAGACGTGCGCGGGTGTAGTACATACCGAGTAGACCATCAAATTGTCCGTGTGCTTTATCAAGTGTGATGCGTTGCGGAACGATAACGAGTGGCATGCCGGTGCGGTTCACGATGCGGGATAGTTCTACAGCGGGTGAACCCATGTAGGCAACACCGCTAATAGGGTCACGTTCTTTTTCGTATCCCATAACAAGGGTGACAATTTCATCTGCTGAACAGTATTCAAGGATGGTGAACATGTCGTCTGGTTGTGGGCTGCCAACACGAAGTACACCATTCATGGCGTAACCGTAGTTTTCAGTTACCCATGAGTATGTGCGACTGTAAGAAAAAATGCAATCTTTTGGTACTGGGTTGTCAACATCTGCTGATGGTGCAGGGAAAGTATCTAGTGGGTTGCGTAACTGCCACTCTGGGATTAGTTTGTCAAAGTTTGGTTTGATATAGATAGGCGAGTTGCTGTATGCAAGAAGGTGACGCGCACGTCGACGCATCTTCATGTTCATACGGTTTTGGTCCCAAATGGAAAGCATTGCTCGTTTGCGGTCACGAGCCATAGCCATGCTGCGGTCTTGACCTTCACGTAATGCAGGGAAATAAGGTACCGGCATCGTGCTTGATACACGCATAGCCATCTGGTCTAGACCTTGTACCAGTAGGTTTGCAACGGAAGATTTAGTGTTGCGGTCTAATTCGTTCAACGGAACAACCACGTCACCATTGGCAAGTTGACGGACTTGACGCATTTGTGAAAGGACAGGTCCTTGTGCTTTTACACGTTGGCGGTAAAGGTCAACTATTTCTTCGATTGATTTCATGCAGGACCTTTAGTGTGACTCAAACAATATAACGATAACACACGGTTCACGAGTTAAGCCACGAAGGTCGCCATTGTCGGGGTGGAAGTTTGGCGGTAGACAAGTTAGGGATGTTCAGGACAGCCATCCATATTGACATCACAATGTCAGTGCCGTTCTTTTTGTCGGTAGTCCATGATGTTAATTCCCCAACAGCTGCCATTGTCTTCCAGGTTATACGGTTATTTGGCAAACGTATATTGCCTGTCCTGAAAACCTGCGGCAGTAATGCTTCAACACCCAGTTTCTCATCTAGTTTGTTGCGGCTGGTGGTGTGAGGAAGGATGTTGACCATGCTACGGGAAGCCCATTTACGTACAAAGTCATGTTGCAAAAGGAATCGTTGTGCGGCGTTGATTTCAACAATCCAATGGGAAATTGGGTACCCCAAACGGAATGACCGTTCTTGCCATTCATCCATAATGCCTGAATACTCGCCTGTGGTGGTGTTGTACCCCAGTAGTTCTTCAGCGGTTAATTTGCAACGCTCGATATCCACTACATGATAAAGGTTTAGTTCTGGTTGGTACAGCATCCATGTTAAAGCCCAAAACTTTGTGGGGGATGGGTCAATAGAAACCACAGATAGAACAGGTGGGGCTAGGTTTGGTGGGATTTGACCGTGGTTACGGGTGTCGTCAATACAGCCAGGGTATGTAACCCCGTCATCTCCTTGGCCACCATATATCCAAGTCTTAGATATGAGATACCCGTCTAGTTCTAGTTCTTCTTGTTGATATACAACACGGAAAATGTCGGGTTTGGAGTGCCGAATAAATGATAGGTCTTTCCAAGGTAGACGTTTAGGGTCTAGAAGTGGCCCGTCAGGGTAGGCGGGGGAGTCAAAACGGCGGGATTCTTTGCCGGTATCTAACTCTGGGTAGTACGCCTGATACACAATATGGCGATACTTAGAGGATTTGAGGGGTTCCATAGCATCAACCTGTTCAGGTGTTTCAATATCTGACCCGTCATAATCTTCATCAAGGTCGTCATACGAAACTTTGGCTAGGCAATGGGCGTACAAGTCGCCGGAGCCTAGACGCTGGCCGATAACACATAGTAAACCGCCTGGGTCTACACGGGCTTCAGCCACGCCATCCCATCGTTCCAACAGTTTGTCTCGTGAAGCTGATTCACGGGTGTTGTCGGGTGAGGCTACGTCGTCAAAAAGGCATAGGTCGGCGCGGTGTCCAATGAATTCTGCTTCGATACCGTAGGCGCGTACGGTTGGTTCTTTGTTGTC
>Ga0214919_10007294_pt1 | contig 14956 bp, 14 predicted proteins | sample LL1503_MetaG_FD_177994 | JGI IMG/M metagenome (GOLD analysis project Ga0214919, IMG submission 177994) | Freshwater microbial communities from Lake Lanier, Atlanta, Georgia, United States - LL-1503 | ecosystem: Environmental > Aquatic > Freshwater > Lake | place: USA: Georgia | collected... | reverse complement strand
CATCACCGATGGATATCAGGCCTTTGACCTGCTGCTTCTCCATGATGGGCAGATGCCGTATGTGATGGTCTGTCATGATTTTCATGCAGTGGTCAATGGTGTGCGTTGACTCGACGGTGATGACTTCGGCGGTCATGATGTCCTTCACCAAGGCCTCGTTGCTACTTTTGCCCTTCAACACCACTTTGCGCGCATAGTCACGCTCCGAAAATATACCTGCCAAGCTAAGCCCATCGATTACGAGCAGTGCACCGATATTTTTTTGAGCCATCAATTCCAGTGCCTCGCGCACCGATGCATTTGGTCTGACCGAGTAGATCTGGCGTTTATTCTCCGCAAGAAAATGTCCCATTGTTTTCATGACCGTTGTCATAAATAAAATCATCTAGACCACAACGCCAACCACTACCTTAGCAAGGACTAATGGCGAACGTGGATAAAGTTTGTGGTCTTCGTCTTCAAGGCACAAGGATGTCTACCCTCGGTTTGGCCATGGAGGTAGTGCAAAATTATCGCAATGCAAGTGGCTTGTAAGCTATGGCCTTAATTTCGATCAATAGATGTGGATGCGGTAACTGGTGAACTGCAACGGTAGTTCGTGTCGGGCCATCGAAGCTGAAGAACTCACCATAGACAGCGTTGTATCCATCAAAGTCGTTCATATTAACCAAAAAGCTACTGATTTCCACCAAATCTGTAAGACTAGCGCCCATACTTGCCAAGATGTCCCGCACGTTCTCAATTACGGCGCGGGTTTGCTCTTGAATGTCAAGGCTCACGTAACCCGTTGGACCTACCTGGGCTCCAGCGATACTGTTGTCAGGCCGCCGAGAGCTGGTCCCTGAAACAAATAAAAAATCTCCCGCCCGCTTAATGTGAGGAAACTTACCACGCGGCGTTGCCTTTCCTGTCACCACCTTTGCCTCACTCATTTCGACTCCTAGTAGTCTGAAATGAAGTGCTGCCGAGGTGCTGTATCGCGCGGCGCACCATTACATCTTGTTTAAGGGCAGTAGCAGCAGTTGCAACATCGGCCATGACCAGTGAACTAGGTTCAAGCCGCTGACCGTATTGCGCCGCCAATAGCCGATCGGGATTCATTCTCTGCACGGCATAAACCGCCGCGACGTCGCCTTCAGGCAACAATGTGAGCATTGGGGCGCTTAACGCAGCCTCGTAAAGCGTATCGGCAAATTGTTGGAGCACTTCATTCATACAGGCTGTCCATCAACGCGAATACAAACGTTGGTCAGCTCAGAATAAAAGTTCATCGAATGCATGCCACCCTCACGCCCGATTCCTGATAAACCGGCACCGCCGAACGGCGTTCGCAGATCGCGCAAAAACCAAGAATTGACCCAACACAGCCCCACCCGCATGGCCTGGCTAACGCGATGGGCACGATTCACGTTGGTCGTCCAAATGGTGGCTGCAAGGCCGTATCGCGTGTCGTTGGCAAGCGCAACCGCCTCTGCTTCACTGTCAAATGCAGATACATGGCAAATCGGGCCAAATATTTCCTCTCTGATGCAGCGCGCGTCCTGTGCGAGGCCTACTATGACGGTGGGTTCTGCCCAGAAGCCATGGTCGCGGCTATCGCCAAAACTGGGGACACCGCCGCCGACAAGGACCTGCGCACCTTCCTCCTTCGCCAGCGCGTAGTAACTCAATACTTTGTCACGGTGCTCCGCAGAAATCAAAGGGCCCATACTAGTGTCAGCATCATTCGGCCAGCCGAGTTTGAGCGCCTTAACCCGATCAACTAACGCGGTTAAAAACCGATCGTATATTGCACGCTCGACATACACCCGTTCCGAGCAAAGGCATACCTGACCCGAATTCAGAAAGATTGCACGCATCATTCCATCAAGCATCTGCTCCATGTCACAGTCCGCGAAAATAATAGCAGCGTTCTTCCCACCCAACTCAAATGAAACCGGTTTAACACCTTCTGCGGCGGCTCGCATGATTGCAGTTCCGGTGCGCGATTCCCCAGTGAATGTTATGGCGCTGATGTCCGGATTTGTCGTAATGAACTCACCGGCTGAAGCTGGCCCAAAACCATGAACCAGGTTGAAAACGCCAGGAGGTACGCCAACAGCGTGCATGACCTCCGCCAACAACGTGGCTGTTCCTGGGGTCTCTTCAGATGGCTTGGCGACTACTGCATTCCCACAAGCCATCGCTGGAGCGATCTTCCAAGTCAGTAGCAGAAGAGGCAAGTTCCATGGCGAAATCACTCCCACAACGCCAAGCGGTTTACGCACAGCATAATTAATTGCGTGGGCCCCACCAGGAAGATCCATACGAAAACTGTCTAAGGACGCAGTTTTCAAAATGTCGGCAAAAACACGAAAGTTAGCAGCTCCGCGTGGTATGTCGATCGTCGATGCCATTGAAAAGGGTTTACCGGTGTCAGCGATTTCTGCTTCCAAAAAGTCATCTCGACGTCGATCAATTTCGTCGGCAATGCGATACATCAAGGCTGCGCGATCTGCGACGCTGGTTTTCCCCCATGCGCCTGAAACAGCACCATGACCGGCACGAATTGCTGCGTCCACCATCTCCTTGTCAGCCTCGTGTACTCTCGCAACGATCGAGCCATCGACAGGATTGTGGTCGTCAAAAACCTTGGCACTCTCTACCCATGCGCCCCCGATGTAATTACGATACTGTTTCATGTTTCTACTCTCATTTGGTTACCGCATTTTTCAAATTTTGATAGCGCTAAGACAATTTCACTACCGCAGCGCCACTACCATATTGGGGCCCATACGCATACACCTTCGTTTTGCCGAGTCGCCCTCCCAGAGCACCAAGCGCAAACGCGAAATGTTTGAATCCTGCGTCTACTCGGGCCTGAGCAGTAAAGTCGGGAAGTTGGCGCAATATCTCTTCGACGTCATTTGCTTCGACCAGCTTAAGGACACGTCGATTCCAGTCGTCTTCCATCGGGCTAGAAATTGCGTCGTCAGAGAATGCTCGTTGATCTCGGAACTCGCTTCCAGACAAGCCCCCTAGTGCCAGCACGACAACCCGTTTACCTTGCGCAGTGGCCTGCGCGGCGGTCAACTCACCCAGGGTGCGCGTACGTTCGAAGTCGTGATACAAGTTGTTGGCCACCACCAGCGTTGGGACGACGCCCTCTGCGTTAACCAGCTTGTTTGCACTGACCGTGGCGGAGTCGATGGGGAATCCCTGAAAATCAACTAACTTGGACGCAATGCCAGCGCGCTGCGAGGCGCGCACACAAGCCCGTGCAAGCGAAACATCCGTGGTTAGGTCAAAGCGCATTTCTCCGAATTCGTGCCAGTTATCGTCCACGTGCAGGCCCGCCAATCGAGCCCGTCCCTGCCAAAGTTGGTCCAACACGGCGAACCAACGCGTCGAATAGATCACCAGCGTATCTGGCTTGAGTTCCTCAATGTCGCGTGCAACCCGCCCCATCCCGGCGACTAACTGCGCATATTGGGGCTCATCCTGTTGCAATACAAGTAGGGGGCTGGCGGGTAGCAAATATGCGCCTACGACACCAGGCTGTTCCGACAACGCTGCGCGGTCGCTTGCAGCCGTATCGCCGAATAGCAAGCTGCGCCATTGAAGCAACGCTGACGACTTTCGATGGCGACGCTGCGGGAAACGCAAATCGTGCACCACACCCATGAAACCACGCGGGAGCAACAACATCAGCAGAATAGACAGCGCGCCTAGCACCAACAATCCTTGGCCAGCAACGGCAGAGAGAACGCGGTCAACCAATATATAAATTACCGCGCCAATGATGGGTCCCGCTACCGTTCCCATGCCACCCGAGACCACGACAAAAACTATGTAGGAGGCCCAAGTTATAGTGAACGCTGAAGGCGGCGTGATGATGACCACATCCATGAAATACAACCCTGACGCCAGGCCGGTGATGGTGCTGCTAACCAGGAATACCGAGGCCTTAATTCTCGCGACATCCACACCGCTGGATCGTGCCGCTTCATCGTCGTCGCGCACCGCAGTCAGAGCGAGTCCATAGGAAGAACGCTTCCATCGCCAGATAATCGCTGTGGTCAACAACATCAGTGCAAAAGCGACGTAGTACAACTGCACCAGCGTGACGTCCGATTTAAGTTGCATGCCGCCGCCAGCGCCTACCATGCGCCATTCATTGAAGACCGACGAGACAGACTCGGCAATCAACCATGTAGCAATCGCAAAATATGCCCCTTGCAAGCGCAGCAGTGGCAAGGCACCCAGAAAAATCAGCAGCAAGATTGCAACGCGACGCACATAGTGGCTACCGAATACGTCGATCTGCGGCGAAATGACAATCAGCCATTCGTACGCAATCCATAACGCGATTGCCACTGCCACGCCTAACTTTGCGCGCCGATTGCCATCCCGCTCTCTAAGTGGTAAGCACAACAACCAGGCAAACAACAGGGATGCGACTCCGGATGCGGGCCATGCGGTCCAGATGGAAGCTGGCGTGTAATAAAAAATGATTGCCTGTGCAAAACCACCAAGTCCGATAAATACTTGTTGGCCAAAAGTGAGCAGCCCCGCGTAACCCGCCATCAGATTCCATGCGTGCCCCAAGGTTGCAAATACAAAGATGGAAAATAGTAGGTGTAAAAAGTAACTGTTCGCTGGAACAGCCATCGGAACCAAGAGCAAAACCAGCACCATGAGAGCAGCCCATATTGCGCCGCTGCGACCATAAAACCCATTGACAAAGTGATTAAGTCCCATAGGTTCAACTCTTGGTCAATATGCCTTGCGGGCGCAGTGCCAGCACCAGCAAGATCAATAGATAACCTGCAACTTGCTGCGCAGCGGGCCCGAAATATGTCCCGGCGAGCACTTGTACGATTCCCAGCACAACGCCACCGATGAAACTTCCCCACAACGATCCAAGTCCACCCAGTATCACCACGCCAAAAGCCATGAGCAAGAATGGTGGGCCATCAAAAGGCTGAAAAGAACGCGACATGCCAACCATGAATCCTGAGACAGACGCTGAAGCCAGCGCAACCCCGCTGGCCACTGAGTAAATGTGATTGGTCCGCATCCCCATCAGTGCAGCAATCTCCGGATCGTCACTGGCAGCTCGGATAGCTCTACCAATGTGGGTACTCTTCATCCAAAGGCTTAAACCCGCTAGGAGTGCGGCAGCGAAAATGAAAAACCCCAAGCGCAAGGTCGAAATACTCAGATCATCGGAAAGCCGGATGCCGGAAAAGGACCATTCGTTTTTAATGGTTGCTGCGTCAGAACTGAAAATTAGCAACATTCCTTGGCTAAGTACGATGGACAGGCCGAAGGTGACGAGCAGGGGAAGCATGAGGCCAAAGACGGGGGACATTCCGCGGCTTTCGGCCGACTGAACCGAGACGTGATTTAGTAGAACACGCTGTACCAAATAGCCCACGGCATACATGAAGGGAACGACGATCACCAGCGTCAAGAATGGCGATCCTGTGGCAACGGTCTGAAGCGTTACACACAGGTACGCGGCGACGATCAACCAATCGCCATGCGACAAGTTGACTAAGCGCATAACTCCAAAATTTAGCGCTAGACCCACGCTTATCAATGCGTAATATCCGCCCAGCATCGCCCCCGACAAAACACCGTTGATCAGGTCTATGCCAAGCCAATAGAGGTCTTCGTTACCCATGGCCAACCTCATGTAATGCAGGAACAGTTGTGCCAAAGTAGGCTGCGGTAATTTCCTCCAGACTGACTTCGTTAGATTTTCCTTCCAGCACAATGCTGCCCTCAAGCATTACGCAAAATCGGTTTGAGGCCGAAAGCGCGCGCTTTAAGTCCTGCTCAACAATGATGCTTGTAGTGCCCCCTGCGATGATGCGATGCAAGTTCTTGTAGATTTCATCCACCATGACGGGGGATAGGCCTAGAGATAACTCGTCAAAGGCTATGAGTGTTGGGGATGAGATAAGAGCTCGCCCGATTGAAACCATTTGCTGCTCACCCCCTGACATCTGAGAGACGATCTGGTTTTTTCGCTCGCGCAATCGAGGGAAAAGCATATAAATTTCTTCTAACTTGCCAAGCATCGTGGACCGGCAACGGGCTAAGTACGCACCAGCCAGTAGGTTATCTTCGACGGTCATGCGACTGAAAAGTCTTCGACCCTCAGGAACCAAGGCGAGCCCCGCTTCGACGATCTGGTCAGGACCGGATTTGTCTATGCGATGGCCGTTGAATTCGATACTGCCACGGATATGCGTGCTCGCTCCTTGGGTCATCAAACCGGTAAGCGATTTCAAGAGCGTCGACTTGCCAGCGCCATTGGCACCAATGATGGCCAGTACATCACCACGTTGCAACTCAATCGATACATCGTAGATCGCACGCAGTTCGCCGTAGTAGGCCGACAGGCTGCTTACGCGGAGAACCGGAGTGCTTACCTTGTCCAATTTAGACTCCCAGATAGACACGTTTTACCTCCGGCAGTTGGATAACATCTTGCGCGGTGCCAATTGCCAAAACCTGCCCCCCCGCTAGAACCATCAATCGATCGGTGGCTGTAAGCATCGTTCTGATGACGTGCTCTATCCAAACGATGGTAGTTCCCATGTTACGGATGCGGCGCACCAAATCAATGAATTCACTGACCTCCGATTCCGTTAAGCCAGCAGCCACCTCGTCAATTAGTAGGAGCTTTGGCCTCATCGCCAAAGCTCTCGCCAACTCATGACGCTTACGTACCAGAAGCGGCAATCGCCCCGCGAGGGTTTCAGAAAATCGCGTCAGCCCTGTTGCTGAGAGGGTGCGTTCTACCCATTCAGTGGCTTCGGAACCGGACAGCCCTCCGGCAAACGTCGCTGCGACACGCAAATTGTCAAAAACTGACATCTGGCTAAATGGTCTAGGAATTTGGTAAGTTCGCGCAATGCCTTTTCGAGCGCGATCATGCGTTGGGAGTGATGTGATGTCCTCATCTCGAAAGACCACACGGCCGGCGGATGGTTCAATATGCCCTGACAACATGCCAAACAAGGTAGTCTTACCGGCGCCATTAGGGCCAATGACACCCAGGATCTCACCCTCGCTCACATCGAAGCTCACGTCGTTTGCCACGCAAACAGCACCAAAGGATTTGGTTAACCCCCGAACACTCAGGATGTGCGCCATTCTTTCAGCGCCTCATTCCAACGGCCTGCGCTACCCACTGACACAACATGCTTTTCGGATCTTCGAATCCATAGATCGCAGTGAAGTGATTGGCGCCAGGCTGCTCGTTGCGCTTAGCCCGGTTTCCAACGCTCGTCCATGCCGCCAGAAAATCATCCGACTGTCGCCGAAATTCATCCGGCTCATCGCCTCCCCATGTCACCATCACAGGTGTTGCGCATTCCCGCACACTGAACATTGGTGAGTTGCGACGAATCACGCCATCATCTAACTGAATAAGCGGCTGCATTAGGCTGTAACGCAGGGGCTGAAGGTCGTAGAGGCCGCTGACCATCACAGCGCCGACCAAAGGATCTTGGCTCAATCCGTAGTCTTCGGCCCATGGCGTTTGTAAACACATTGCGGTCAAGTGTCCACCCGCAGAGTGACCGCCTACCACCACGCGGCTCGGGTCACCTCCGTGTCGATCAATACGGCGCAAAACCCACGCTACCGCAGATCGTGCCTGACGGGTGATTTCGTCAATGCTCACTTTTGGGGCTAGGGCGTAGTTCACCACAACTGTGGTGATCCCCACCTCATGCAAGCCCAGCGCCACACAACTGAACTCCTTGGAAGACAACATCCGCCAGTATCCGCCATGCAAAAAAACAAATACGGGTGCATTTCGGTCGGCAGCCGGGAATATGTCCAGCGTCTCCTCGCGCGTAGGCCCATAGGGGATATCTAGTTCGCAACGCAAGCGATGCCGTGCAAGTCTGCTCTCATCGATGTAATGGCGGGCATACACGGTGAAGTCTGGCACCGATTGTTCAACGTCGTACTGCGCGTCGATCTGAGCCTGTGTGCCAAATTGGCGGTAGAGCTTTGCCATAGATTATGAAGTTGGCCACCGCGCGTGACGCGCGGCGGCCTGTAGGTTGTGAGTGAATCGTAGACCTGCTTTACTGTTGGTACAACCTCATCTCACCCGTCTTTCTTACAGACGGATAGACAGCGTTGTAGACATTCTCTTTGACGAGTTTCTTCTTTGCTTCGTCAAAATGCCACTGAGCACCACCTAGCGGCTGCACTGAGTAATGCTGCGCGTTGAACTTGACATCCCCAACAACGGTATCCAGGTTGGTGGAGTCAAGGGCCTTTAGCACTGCAGTGCGGTCAGTTGTGCCAGCGCGCTGAATCGCGTCGAACAGTACGTCATAGGCTGCATCGTCGTAGCCAAGCGTGGGGATGTACTGTTTGCCCGGATTAGCGTTTTCATAGGCATCTACCAGACCTTGCCCCTTATATCCACCGAACTTAGAAGTTCCTGGGTATGCGGGTGACCAAAAGTTAACACTCAGCAAGTCATAACCAGCTTTTCCAACCGCAGTCATGGGCTCGGGGTAACCGGTAGCTTTATCGATGATGTACATCTTTGGCTTGTATCCGGCTTGCGTTGCTTGCTGTAAGAAATTCTGCATATCCGGAGGTGCCAAGACGCCCATGACCACTTCGACCTTGCCACGCTTAAACTGATTGATAACGGCTGAAAAATCAGGCAATCCCTGTGCGAAACGGCCGGGGTCAGTAGGCTTCCATCCTTCCTTCTTGAAGGCCGGGTCAAACAAAAATGCGAACACCGTGCCGTCAGGGTCATTAGGGTAGAGATAGCCAATGTTGCCATTGAAGCCGCCAGGCATCGCCTTGATCATGCCGATATGGTTTGTAATCAGGTCCGGCACAGAGAAGAAAAAGTGATAGGTGTACTTGTAGGTTTTTGGCTTTCCATCTGGCCCGAACAGCCACGCTTCCACCGGTGTGTTTACAGTTATGCACGGGATCTGGTTGCGTTCGCACAGATCAGCCGGCGCATTGGTGGTGTCCGGGGTTCCCTGTGCCATCAAAAAGTCAACTTTGTCGGAGAGAATCGCCCGAGTTGCAGCTTCAGCCGAGCCAGCTACCGTGCTCTTCGAGTCATAAATTTTGTATTCCACCTTACAGGACTGGCTGCCCACTTTCAAGCCTCCAGCCTTGTTGATGGGGCCGATCTTGTTTTCATCGACCCAGGGCGTGTCTTTGGCGACATCAGCCAAAGGGCCGGTGATCGGCGCGACTCGGCCGATCTTGATAGTGCATTGCTGTGCGAAAGCTCCACCGCTGGACAAGCACATTGCCCCCAAAAGTGAAATTGCGAATTTGGCTTTTACCTTCATGACTGCTCCTTTGATTGTTAATAAAGAAATCTGACCTAAAGCGTGAACTCAACCACTGCGGCACCACTGCCATAAACAGGGCCATACCCATGGATCCGGGCGCCTGCAAAACGGCCGCCCAAAGCCCCTAACACCCAGTAAAACTGTTTAAAACCCATGTCGGCGCGGGCTTCCTTGGCAAACTCAGGTAGGGAACGCCGCAATTGCCCTACATCGCCGGACTCGATCAACTGCAAGATGCGTTGATTCCATTTGTCGTCGTCGTTGCTTGCCAGGCGATCATTTCGTGGATCAATTTCTGTGCGGAACATTGATCCCGATAATCCACCTACGCCAACCACCGCGATCCGCTTGCCTTGCTCTTTTGCACATGCGACCGCCAAGGCGCCGAGTTTTTCTGTCGTTAACGGGTCGTGATACAGGTTGTTCGATGCAACAACCAGTGGTCGTGCTGCGTTGCCTATTCCTAGTAGTGAACAGGCCACTATCGTTCCGGTATCAATAGGAAAATTTTCATAGTTGACGCCCCGGGCATGCACCCCTAGACGAGGCGACGCGGCCACACATGCATGAGCCAACTCAGTATCCGAATGGATGTCATACGGTAATTGTCCGAACTCGTGCCAGTTTTCATCAACATGGATGCCTTCACTGCGTTTTCGGGTCAACCATTGTTGGTCAAGTACCGCAAACCACTGCGTCGAATACAACAGCACCACGTCGGGCTGCGAAGCCTCGAGCGCACGTCCTGCACGCTGCATCGCTGCGGCTAAACGCCCCCAACCAAGGACCTCAGTCTTGAGCTTGAGCAGCGAACTTCCAGGCACTAGGAAAGCGGAGACTACTGACATTTCAATCAACCAGACTTGTTCGCTCTTGCGCGTGCGCTTCGTCAATCAAAGAGAGACCAGCCTTACGCAAATCCCAGCCCATCACCGCATTTCCGGTGCCGATGACGGTTCCGTATCCATAAAGCTCAGCGGCTATCTCAGGGTATTGCATTGCCGCATGCATCCAGGTGAATGCACCTGATTTGACTTCTGCGAAAGCCTCCTCGATAAATTGGGGAAGCAGTTTAAAGACTTCGCGTGTCTTGCCCTTACGCATCAGCTCTATCATTCGCATGTCCCATTGATATCCAGCCATGGTTTGCGGATGCTCTTTGGACATGTCTTCAGGAATCGTCGGTTCCTCATGGAAATGCCAATGCGATAAGGTATTCGACGCCAGTAGTACCGCTCGGCGCCCAGTTTTTCGAATTGCCTCTCGCGTTGCCTTACCTAGAACATCCATCTCGGTTAACCCCTCCTTGGTGTTCAGGTAATAAGGGGTGTTGTTCGCAGAGAGACCCACCACCGGGATATCCCACTGCGGTCGAATCATGTGTAAAGTTGTAATTGTTCCGTAGTCAACACGAAAATTCGGGTTGCGCATCATCTTGGTGACCAGACCAGCTTTGCGCCCCTCCTCACAACAAGCCTCGGCTAACTCGACATCGACTTCGAGTGAAAAGTCGTACCGAAAGAGATTGGGGAAAATTGGGTCTACCGACTTACCGCTGAGTTGCCGCACTCCAAGGAAGTGGTGACCAACCGACGTGATCCAGTGCGGCGAATGAACAAGTAGTACATCGGGCTTCATTGCTTCAAGCTCTGCTCGTGCACGCTCATAGGCCCATCGCAACTGCTCCCATCCACCCTGGGATTTCGGCGCGTTTTGCGGTGGATTTTCGCCATACACCAAGTGCGGTGGGTGGGGCGCTAAAAATCCTGCGACGATTTCACCTCGAGCCATCATGCTTCTCCTGAGTAGTTCTTGATGCAGTAAAACCTGGACTAGGCACTAGGAATGTCATCTACCAATAACTGGAATTCCATTTCTACCAGTGCGCCTAGTGGCAGCGCACTTACACCCACTGATGTCCGAGCCGGCGGAGCAATATCTAAAAAAAATTCTTCCCATGCACGATTGACATCGGCGAAAGCTGCGAAGTCAGCACAAAAAACACGAACCATCACGAGTTGTTCAAGAGACCATTCCATTTCTTGCACCAAGCGTTTCATGTTTGCAAGAATCTGTTTGGTCTCTGCGTACACACCCCCTCCAACCAACGTGCCGCTATCAGCGTCCAGTGCCACTAGTCCCGAAACGAAAACAAAGGGTCCCGCCTGGATCACTGGGCTGTACCGAAACCGTGGTTTCGGCAAGGACGTTGAGGTCAATACAACCCGCTTAAAGAATAAATCGTTATGTTTTTTCATCGTGATCGGGACAACAAGAAGAAGACAAACTAATGATGTATACGTCTATATATTTAGACCGTATACGTTGTTCTTGTTTAAAGTCTACGCCCCATCAAACCAGCAGTCAATTGGGAATCAGTGACTTTCAAAGTAGGTGTTTTCCCTGATTTTGAAAAAAAGGGATGGTGCTTGACGTGACCAAAGAGAACGCCTATAAACACGTAGGCGTATCTAAAGCTCGCAGAAGTAGTACGAGTACATCCTATAAATTCCCAAAATCAACTACTTGTGATCACGTAATGAAAGTCCTATCTTCACGCACCAAAAACACCAAGCATGGCCGAACCCCAAAGCTGCCACTTCAAATCTCCATGGTCGAAATAGTTCCGGACACTGCAGATGTCAACTACTACATTAGCGCTCCAGTTCGAAAAATACTTGACGAGTTTCGGCTCGAAGATATCAACTCGCACCTTCTACGACGTGCCCATTTTGTCGCTGAGGAGTTGTTCGCCCAAGAGTTTGCTGATGAGTCACTAACACCTCGGCAAAAGGCCGCACTCATCATCGTTTACCAGCAGCCGGGTCTCAATCAGAACGCCCTAGCCGATCGACTGTTCATGGACCGCAATACCGTTGCCGAGATGGTAAAACGTCTCGCTTCAACAGGGATGCTTCTACGGATTGGCGCCAAAGACGACCAGAGAGCCTATGAGTTGTTTCTAGCCCCAGAGGGTGCCAAACTGTTGGACCGGGTACTTCCGCGCGATGCGCTGGTTGAGCGTCGATTGCTCGAACGCTTGCCTGAGGAGTACCGACCACTTTTCGTAAAGTGCATCCGGATGATTGTCGAACCCCAGAGTCGAGCGGGTTCAGGGATCTAATTCACGTCTATTTTTAAACATAGTTTGGAGACCTAATGTCATGCAAATAAATTTTGGACTTGTTCTGCTGACGATTGTGTTTATCGTTATCGTCATCGCAATATTGTGGTGGATACTTTCAAAGTTATATCAGCGCTCGACCACCGAACTAGCGTTCGTTCGAACCGGCTTCATGGGCGAGCGGGTGGCCATATCAGGGGGAGCATTGGTTATCCCTGTTTTGCATGAGGTGACACGTGTCAACATGAACACAATGCGCATCAGCCTTGCACACCACAACGAGGATGCTCTGATTACCCAAGACCGGCTGCGCGTTAATGTAGAGGCCGACTTTTACGTCCGGGTGAAGCCTGAGCAGCATGCAGTGAGCGCTGCTGCGCGTGCATTGGGTAGCAAAACGACTTCTTCTGATGGCATGAAGCAGTTGCTTGAGGCCCGCTTTAGTGATGCGCTGCGCACTGCTGCCGCGCAGCAATCGATGGAGACCCTTCATGAAAATAGGGGAGCCTTTGCGACTCGTGTACGGGAACTCGCCTCGCATGGAATCGACGCGAGTGGACTAGAGATTGACAGCGTTTCTATCTCAAAGTTAGATCAAGCCTCTCGCGAGTTCTTCAACCCCAATAACGCATTCGATGCTGCAGGTCTGACCAAACTTACCGAGGAAATTGAGGAGCGCCGCATGCGCCGAAACGAGATCGAGCGCGATTCACAGGTCGCCATTCAACGCAAAAACTTGGCAGCAGAGCAGCAAATGCTTGAACTTCAAAAAGAGGAAGAATTCGCAAGACTGACGCAAGAACGGGAGATTGCAATCCGCAGGGCTCAACAACAGAGTCAGATTACCGTGGAGTCTTCTGATATGAAGCGGACGTCGCAGATCGCGGAAGTCAATGCGTCTGAAGCGGTTGAAAAAGCACGCTTGGCATCGGACCGCACGATTCGTGAGGAGAAGGTTCGATTTGAACAACAGATCAAAGAGATAGAAATAGACCGAACACGCAGCATAGAAATTGCGGAAACGCAACGACGCAGTGCGCTTGAGATGGCGCAACAAGCCAGTGAAATTGATATTGCGGAACACTCCAAATTGCGTAATACAGCGCTGGCTGAAGCTGAGGCCAGCCGCGCAATCGCGGTTAAAGCGGAGGAGGCGGTAATCTCCACGCGTGAAATTGTGAGGGCCGAACGCGAGAAAGCCTTGTCTCTCATCGTTGCAGCTCGTGAAGTCGAATCGAAGGGCCTGGCGCTCGTTCACCAAGCGCAGGCTGAGTGTGATGCTGCGGTTAGACGTGCGGAGACTGTACGTGTGCTAGCCCAGGCGGATTCCGATGCTGAAAAACTACGCAATGAAAGTGCAGGAATGAGATTTGAAACCGAGGCTAAAGGGCGTCGCGCAATCAACGAGGCCGAGAATATTGCTAGCCCAGAAGCTATGACATTGCGCGCCAAGCTGGCTGCGATTGATCACATAGAGGGCGTTGTACGTGAAAGCGCAAAGCCGTTGGAGCGTATCAGTGAAATCAAAATTATGCACGTCGACGGCCTGGGCCAGAGTCAAGGCGCTGGAGATGCGGGCACGGGCGGCGCCAGTATTTCCGACCAGGTAATGACAAGCGCACTGAAGTACAAGCTTCAAGCCCCGCTGGTTGATGCTCTCATGGAAGCTGCGGGCATGCAGGGCGGCCATCCACTTGATGTCCTTAAGGTGTGATAGGTGGCGAAGGCAAAGACGCGGTTTATTCAATGGCTCGCCGGATAGGGTACCGGGAATGCGCCTTAGTTGTATACATCTGCTCAAACATGCGGCCTACGATCTGAGACGTGTAGGCCGACGCATAGACGTTTTTGCGACCCAAGGCGCACCTTCGCATCTAAATTGAGCGTCCGCTTAAGGGCGGTGCAATCGATAGTCCCTAAGACCGCTTTGGGTCGAAAACGGCCTCAGGAAGTTCAGCTTTTGGCTCTTTACAGGATGCTGTGTTCAAAAGTAGCGAGCACCGACCCTTGGTCCGGGTGTCGCGGTTGGCCTGAAATCTTCGACTTATTGATTTTCCAAACCCGCCGAGAGCGGAGTTTTTTACGGAATTTTGGGACTTTTTGGGCAGCCTGCCGGTAGTGCCCGAAACAGGACCCAAACTTATGCTACTGGATTTGCTACTATGCTACTGGTTTTTTCAAACCGTTTATCTTTTTGATAAACATAAATCTCCGTAAGTCGTCGATTTATATAGGTATTTTGGGGTGGCTGATGGGGCTCGAACCCACGACAACAGGAATCACAATCCAGCTCTAGATTCAATGAAATCAACGACTTACAGCCATTTTTGCTTTTCTCATTTAAAGTCAGACAGTAGCAAAAACGAGCCTCCCAAAGCTCTGAGAAAGAACTTTAGGTCGCTTCATGCAACTGGGCTTGTGGCCCAATGAACTGGTCAGGCAATGACTCCTAATCCTTTTTTCTGTATGACGGTCAAAAGGCGCA
>Ga0214919_10007293_pt1 | contig 14957 bp, 14 predicted proteins | sample LL1503_MetaG_FD_177994 | JGI IMG/M metagenome (GOLD analysis project Ga0214919, IMG submission 177994) | Freshwater microbial communities from Lake Lanier, Atlanta, Georgia, United States - LL-1503 | ecosystem: Environmental > Aquatic > Freshwater > Lake | place: USA: Georgia | collected... | reverse complement strand
CAACAACACCGGGACGATTGCGATCAACGGCACCGCAAATAACGTCAAACCAACGCCACGTAAAAATGTTTCAGCTACTCGGAACCGGGCAGAGATGGCACCAGCGATCATTGCAATGACATTGCCAATCACAAAACCAGTTCCAGCTGACTTCAATGTCACCGACAAATGTGGCGGATAATCAGAGCGATCTTTCCATAACTGAGCCAAAATTTGAGTAGGTGCTGGCAACGCACCTTGGCCAATGAGTTCAAGTCGTCCCAATACTTCCCAGATAGCTAGGACAATCAGCACAACGCCAGTGCCGCGAGCGAAACGACCAAAGTTCTTCATCTTGACGACAGTTTTCAGTGTCCGCCACCAGCGAACAACAACTCGGACAAGTGATCAGCCAATTGATGGAATTCAGAACTACGCATGATCTCGGGAACTCGAGGCCGTTCAAATGGCACGTCCACTATTTCGACAATGCGACCTGGCCGCGCCGACATAACAGCAACTTTGTCAGCAAGAAAAATTGCTTCTTCAATCGAGTGCGTCACCAAAATGGTGGTTGGACGACGAGCCGACCAAATTCGCTGCAATTCAAGATTCATTGTTCGGCGGAGAATTTCATCAAGAGCACCAAATGGTTCGTCAAGCAAGAGAACTTCGGGCTCGGTTACTAAAGCACGCGCGATTGCAACACGCTGACGCATTCCGCCAGATAGCTGCGCCGGCAATGCCTGCTCAAAACCTTGAAGCCCGACGAGCGAAATCAAGTCTTTGATCACTGTTTCGAATTCTTTGACAGGCTTTCCCATCACCTGTAACGGCAGCGTGATGTTTTTCCATACTGACCGCCATGGCATAAGCGCTGGGTCTTGAAAAGCTACACCGAGCCGACCTGCCATACGCATTTCATCGGGCGACCTTTCGCCGATGAGCAATGAACCAGCATCAGGCAACTCAAGACCAGCAAGTAATCGCAACAACGTTGATTTGCCGCAACCCGAGGGACCGATCAATGAAATGAACGACCCAACCGGAACTTCCAAAGACACTTTGTCAAGCGCCCGAACTACATCGTCTTTGAGCGCGAAGGTGCGCTCCACGTTTTGAACGCGGAGCGCACCACCGGCTACTTCTTGCAACGTTGACAAATTTAGATTTCCTCGAGAAGAGTTGTATCAAACATGTCGCGTGTTCCCTTGATGCCGATAGCACCGAGTGCTTCAAGGTTTGCGGCAATTGCCTCTTCGGACATTGAGTAAATGCCACCATCTGACTTAATCAATGGCATCTGCGCATTGTTGAAGTACAACTCATTTTCTATAGTACGGCCAGTTCCCTTGAAATAGGTGTCAGTAAACATCGGCGGGTACTTGTTGGGATCTTTGAAGTTTTCATCCCAACCCATACGGCTCGCGCGCAACCACTTAACAATTTCGGCACGGTTGTTCTTCAAGGCATCTTTAGTCACAACAACCGTGTCATTGAAAATTGTAAAACCGTAGTCGTACATCAAGAATGATGTTGCTTCTTCACCAGCTTGCTGAATGGTGAAAGGCACATTGGTTGTGAAGTCAACCGATGCATCAATTTCACCCTTAACAAGCGGGGTTGGATCGTATTCGTACGGCACGATATTGACATCGGCCTTATTGACACCACTAATTGACAACATTGCTTCAACCGAAACAGTGTTTGACGGCGGAACTGCAAGCGTCTTGCCCACCAAATCGGCTGGCGAATTAATGGGGTTCTTCTTCAAGCTCACAACACCCAACGGATTCTTCTGGTACTGAGCACCAACGATCACAAATGGAGCATTGTCATTGACAATTGCTTGGATGGTGCTGTCCGGAGTAGTCAAAGCAAGCGGTGATGTACCCGCAAGTAAGGTGCTCTCAGGAATGACATCAGGTCCGCCTGATACGTAGTTGAGATCAAGACCTTGATCGGTGTAGTAGCCATTAGTTAAGGCAACGAAGTAGCCAGTGAACTCAGCGTCGTTCACCCATGCGGCTTGCATTGTGAACTTGGTCGAAGTACCTGAACTTGAGCCTGATGACTTACTGTCATCGCCTCCGCATGCTGCGAGGAATGCAGGCAAGCCTGCTAAACCAACACCGGCTGCGGATGCTCGAATCAGCATCTGTCGTCGTGAAATCGGATTCATTGTTGACCTTTCTTGTGGTTGTTATGTGGGTTAAGTAACTGCTGAAGGACCAAGTGCAGAGTCATAACGGCCCCAGATTTTGAATCGCGCGCAACTCGGAGACAATCCCGAGATGTTCGAATTCTGTTCCTGGAACTAATTCCCAGAACACTCGTCCACTTTGACGCGAGCTCTGATCTATGTGCATTACTTGAGTGGGAGTGACCACCCAATCGACAACGACGTCATGCTTCTCTGCAGGCATCACTTCATTGACGAACTGACAGTCGTGCACGACATCGGCCACAACTGAAGAACTATCGGTGAGTCCAAGTTCTGAAAGAACAGCCCACTCAAAATCGAAATAACCATGCCCTTTACCAAAGCGCACACCGTTATTGCTCACAGCACTTCCACCAGTGACGAGCAAGGCGAACTTTTCACCTTTTTGCAGTTCAGCCAATGGCATTGCCACGGCATAACGATCGAATCCGTCAAGGGTCGCAGCGTAATGATGATCGCTCGCCGGAATCGTCGTGGGATCGAGGCGATAAAAACCACGGACAATTCCGTAGGTAGTCATCACGAATGGAATTCCACGCTGAATGAGTTTGAAACGCAAATCTTCTAAACAATTATCAGGCGTAATAAAGACCTGACGATTTCCGCGATTCTTTAATGCGTCAAGTTCTAGAACTCGATCTGAACACTTTTCGCTTCCGATGAAATCACAGATGAAACTTGAGAAGTCCCAATGAAATCGCGAATCGGGCCGCGCAACCTTGGCTAACTCGGCCCAGATCTGCTCGCGATATTGATCGGTTGACAAAGCGCTACTCACTTAATTCTCCTCAATTTTGCAGGAACCGAATCACGGGGCTCCCACACATCAATTTCATCAGCGTTCGTACAAATCAGATCAAGCAAACAATCTGGTTCTGCTTCAACCATTTCGTCAACGACTTGGCAATCGTGCACGACTGCAAAAACCAAAGCATTTTGCGACAACACACCAAGTTGCTTCATCATCATCCACTCAAGTGCGAGGTAACGCTGACCACCACCGATATGTCGACCATCGGTTGTCACGGCGGTTGCACCAGTAACAACTAGATCAATCGTGCCAGCTTGACGTAGATCACCAGGACCGAGTCGCTTGCCGAATCGTTCCATCCCGTCAAGCGTTGCGGCCAAGGTATGATCGGTTTTTAGAATTTTTGTTCCGTCAAGAAGAATGAAGCCGCGACGCAGTCCGTACGTCGGAACGAGAATTTTCTTTCCTGCTTCAAGGGCCGCAAATCGCAACTGTTCAATGCTGTTATCGGGTGCGCAGAAAACAACATCTGCATTTCTCCATTCGGTCCGCTTCATCACTCGCCTGTGCGCAAGGTTGGATCCAGCAAAATCAGGAACGTATTGACTGAGATCAAGATCAAATCGTGAATCAGGACGAGCAACTTCGGATAACCGTTGCCACACAACTCGTCGTACTCGTTCTTCTTGAACAACAAACGTTCCCCGACCTTGTTCGGCACTTAACAGTCCGTCACGAACCAATTCTTCGATTGCTCGACGAAGAGTTCCGCGGCTGACGCCAAAAAGTTCCATCAGATTGGGTTCAGTCGCAAGTGGCGTTGAGTCTGAAAGTTCTCGGGCCAAAACCATCTGGCTCAACCGATCGCGGACCTGCTCGTAGAGCGGCGCGTCGGAGACTTGGTCGATCTCGGTCTGTCGAGCGCTGGTCTCCCTCTTGGCCATGTGCGAACTATAGACACAATTCGTCTAGACGAATGTTTCCGAAGCGTGACAATTCGGTGTTTTGGGCAAAAAGTAAAGCCCGGTCCTGGCCCAGATGCGAGCCGCTAGAGGGCGACGGGAACCTGTTTCCACTGGTTGACGTCAATCAACCCGTGGTCAGTGATGCGAAGGTCGGGAATGACCGAAAGCCCGAGGAACGACAGCAACATAAACGGGGCGTCGATGGCAATGCCGAAATCACGAGCCGTCTGCTCCATCAGTTCGATCTGATCAGCCACAACGTCAAGGGGCTGATCGCTCATCAGACCAGCAATCGGTAGCGGAACCTCGGCCAAAATCTTGCCTTCGTGTACGAGCACTTGTCCCCCACCAATTTTGGCGAGGTGTGCCACCGCAATGGCCATGTCAGCGGGACCACTTTCGTCGCGAGCACCAATCACCATCACGTTGTGAGCGTCGTGACACACCGTTGAAGCAATCGCGCCGCGAGTCAAACCAAAGTTGGCGACATAACCAAGACCGATACGGCCAGTCTTTTTGTGGCGCTCAAGAACTGCGATACGCGCGATGTCGTTATTGAGATCATTGATATCAAGTTCAAGTGCAGTCGTACGCACAGTTCCTTGAGTCACACCAATGACTCGGGCCATGCCATCGGCCGGTGCATCAACAGTTAACTCAGCAGCGGTTGGATTATGATGTAAGTGCACACGATTGCGTAATGAATCGGGGGCTGGTGTCGATGGAACTGCACCATCGAGGATGTAACCATGTCGCGCCACTAACTTGCCTGCTTGATACACCGCGGCAGGGCGGTATTCCTTCATTGAATCAAAGACCAAGACATCGGCTTGATATCCGGGTCCAAGTTGACCGAGATGGAAGAAGTTATGAAACTGCGCGGGCAAGTAAGACGCCATGATGAGCGCTTCAATTTCGTCGCAACCCGCTTCAACCGCGAGGCTCACACAGTGATTGATGTGGCCGATCGTACGAATCTGGTGAGGTTCACGATCGTCGGTACACATGGCAGTGCGCGTCACACCCGTGCGCAGAACAGTCGGCAATAATTCGACGAGGTCTTTACATGCCGATCCGTAACGCAAAAACACCCACATTCCTTTTTGACGCTTTTCATGAGCTTCATCAAGAGCAAAACATTCGTGGTCTGACTCAACTCCAGCCGCCAAGTACGCGTCAAGCTGCGGACCACGTAAACCAGGTGCATGGCCATCAACACTTCGCCAACCAGCTGCCGCGATGATTTCGCGGAATGTTGGGTCGCCATTGATAACCGCGGGATAGTTCATCACTTCGCCAATACCAATGGCTTTGAATTCAGAAATCAAATGTCGAATATCGGCTGGTGAAAAAGCAGCACCAGGACTTTCGAAACTCGAAGCAGGCACACAGCTTGATGCGGCGAGTCCAAAAGTGAACGGCATCTTTTCGGCAGCTTCGGCGACTGCCCCCACACCTTCGAGTCCGGCAACGTTGGCGATTTCGTGTGGATCACAGGCGACTGCAGTTGTTCCACACGGCAATGCGCCACGAACAAATTCATCAACCCACAACTTGGTTGACTCAAGATGCATATGAGCATCGACAAATCCAGCGACTAAGGCCGCTCCGCCAACATCAACAGTTTCTTTGGCTTCACGTTTGCCCCACCCGGCCACAACACCATCGGCAATTGCAAGGTCGGTTGATACCCATTCGCGTGTAATCGGAGAAAGAACTCGTCCACCAGTGATGAGCAAATCAGCAGGCTCATCACCACGGGCAACGGCAAGGGCTCGAAGTGAGGCGGGAGGTCGTGACATGGCGTGAGTGTAGACACAATTTGGGGTGCTACGCAGATCACAAGTGATAACACGGCAAATTTCACACTCAAAATTCACTAACCTGACACACGATCATTGTGCTGCACGACCTCAAAACCCTTTGGAAAATCAAACGCTTCCGTATTTTGCTGACGGCGCGCACATTGTCAAATATCGGCAATGGCATGTCACCAATTGCCATGGCCTTTGGTGTGCTTTCGCTCCCTGGTAGTAATGCTTCATCACTGAGTTGGGTGACTGCATCGCACATGGTGCCAATTGTTCTGTTCTTGTTACTTGGCGGAGTTGTCGCCGATCGTCTGGGACGTGCCCGCGTCGTTGGGATCACCGACATCATCGGCAGTTTCGTTGTGGCAACAAGTGGTGTCCTTTTCTTGACTCACCACGCGACTGTTCCGCTGCTGTGCATCAACGCATTTATTTTTGGAGTGCTGAATGCGTTGTGGTGGCCCGCATTTGCTGGACTACTTCCTGAAGTTGTACCAAGCGAAAACTTGCAAGCAGCCAACTCGCTCGTAGGGCTCGGTGCAAACATTGGATTCACACTTGGTGCAACTTTGGGCGCAGCCATCGTCAGCACATTTGGCCCAGGCTGGGCAATCATCGGCGACGGCGCATCGTTCTTGATTGCCGGCATATTGGTCTTGCAACTTCAGTTGCCAACAAAGATGCAAACTGGTGAAATTGAAGAGCACCCTTCAATGATTTCGCAACTACGACAAGGTTGGACCGAGTTCTACTCACGTAAATGGATTGTCGTCGTCGTGATCTGCTTCGCCTTTATCAATATGTGTTTTGAAGGATTTCTAGGAGTCCTTGCTCCGGTGCAGATGAAAGAAGCACTCGGTGGCGCTCGTGATATGGGTCTGATGCTGTTTGCTTTTGGTGCCGGCAATATTGGAGGAGTGTTGGTGTCGTTGCGTATTAAACCTAAACACCCATTGATTATTGCGATGGGTGGAATGCCAATCGTTGGTGTGTGGATGCTTGGTGCTGCAGTGCCATTTCACATCGGTGTCTTGATGATCTTGTCTTTCGTGTCGGGCATTGCAATGGACTTGTTCTTTGTGATGTGGATGACCATGTTCCAGACGCATGTACCCGAAGAGGCTTTGTCTCGAGTGAGTGCGTATGACGCACTTGGTTCGACAGTCTTTGCGCCTTTTGGATTGTTCTTAGCCGGTCCAATTGCTCAATGGATTGGCACGAGCGAGACCTTATATATCGCTGGTGTGATTGCGATCGTGATGGCCGGAGCGGCGCTATTCAACAAAGATGTTCGACGACTTGAAAGCATTAGTGAAACATTCATTGATAACAGCAGATTGAAGCTGTGATTAATTCTTTTGTCGAACTAATTCGATAAAGATATTTTCAAAATTTGTTGTTTGCTGCGTTGACTTTGTATCACCCTTCTTGTATCTTTAGAACATACGTTCGTAGCGTAAAAGTATCTAATTAGTCAATGAAATTGGTGTTGTTTTGAAGTTTCTGTTCGAGTGGAGTGGACCAGCAAAGGTCGCGATCAGCGAAATGAACATTGCTGAACTGCGCGCCTTTATGGCCGACATTCGAGTGCGTCAAGCCAAACTTGATGCACAGATGCTTGAAGCGAATGCTCGCATGATTTCGTTGATGCACGACCCGCTCGCACCAGCGTTTGTGATCCCTGAGCGTGAACTTGTTGCTCATGGTGGTCTCACATCTCGTGAAGCTCGAGAAGTTGTTTCACGTGGATTAGTTACTGAGGCGGCGCCCGAGATGGGTGCCGTGTTAGCTGCTGGTGACACGACTGCTGCTCATGTCGACGCCTTAGGTCGCGGTTTGAAGATTGCTGGAGCTGAACGCGAAGCATTCCTCACGCACCTTCCTGAACTTGTTGAAGCGTCCACCACGATGACCGCTTCACAGTTTGATCAGTTAGTGAAAGAAACCGCCAAGTCGGTCGTTGCTGACGATGGCCTCTCAACCTTTGAACGTCAAAAGCGCGAGACCTATTTCAAGATGCGCAACGAAGCCGACGGTTGTTTATCAGTGAGCGGAAAATTCGATCCGATCAGCGCATCCATTCTTAAATCGAAGATCGGTCGTTTCGTTGAAGCCATGTTTCACTCGGGAGACAAAGAAGTTCCGGTTGACGTGATGCCCTGGATCGAACCAAACGATCACCGCCAAGCCCAAGCATTGATTGCGTTGGTTAACGGTGCCAGCGAATCAGTTTCTGACGTTCAGGCTCGTGCCGAAATCGTCGTTCACGTTGATCTCGAAACATTGCAGCACGGGTTGCATGCTGGTGGCACCTGCCGAACTGCACTCGGAGCCGATCTTCCCGTTGAAACGGTGCGTCGATTGGCTTGCGAAGCAGAAATCTTGCCTGTTGTTCTAGATGGGCGATCAGTCCCGATAGATGTGGGCCGATCAAAACGATTAGCAACCGTTCATCAAAGACGAGCACTCGAAGCAATACACCCAACCTGCGCAATCCCAGATTGTGAAGTGATCTTCGATCACTGCAACGTGCACCACATTGAATACTGGGAAAACGGTGGTGCGACCGATCTCAACAACATGGTTCCGTTATGTTCAAAGCATCACCACGCTGCTCACGAAGGCGGCTGGACACTCAAACTCAATCCCGAAACACGAGAGTTGGCTATCGGCTAGTTGAACGGTCGACCAGCCGGTTGGTCAACAACATCGAATCCAGTTAGTGGACCCGTAGATCTATCTACGACTCTTCGTTCTTTTCAAACCTACGAAGACTCGACATGCCGAACAATGTCGCACCACCAAAAACAATAAAGAAGATGACGGAACCAAATGCGAAAAGTACTCCTTCAGACATTATTCGCCTTTCCTTCCGGCCAAAATAAAGGCCCCTAATGCAAGGATCGACGGGACCCATACTCCGACATAAATGCCGTTCAACTTGTCGCTTTGGTCATTGCCAGCAAAGTACAACGTGATACTGAGCGCCAGACTTAAGGCTGCTGCCAACAAAACACTTATTTGCAAAATTAGTTTCGGCTTCATCTTTGAACCCTAATTCAGTAAAAGCAAAAGGGTCGGGTTGTGCGGATAATTCGCCCAACCCGACCCTTCGGCAACTATTAGTTGTTGTCGCCCGAACGTGCCTTGGCAATGTTCAGAATCATCAAACCAAACAAGGCCTTAGCCGTAATGTCGGCCACGGTGTACGCGAGTTGACGTGCAGTCTCGGCGCCTTCGTTGGTCGCATCAAAGATCACAGGGAACAAATAGCCAATTGGGTAAACCAACCAAGTCACCAACAGAATTGTTGTTGCCTTCTTGATTGATGAAGCAACTGCACCAGTTTCACGGCTGCCAGCTGCCTTCAATTCACCTGAGAGGGTGAACAAGATGTAGAGGAATGGCAACATCGACAGGATCCAGAAGGTCCACTTGGTGCCATCGCTCGATGCAGTTTCGCCTGGGTAGCCAAGTCCGATCATTAAGACGGTTGCCGGGACGAGAGTCGTCATGAGCTTCTTACGACGATCTGCGGTGACTCCGAGCACAATCAGCAACTCAATGACCAACAACGGAACAGTGATCAACCAGTCGGCGTAACGATAACCCTCGTGCACAATGCCTTCGGACCAGCCGCTCCACATACGGTAATAGTGATAACCAGCGATGCCAACGACCACGGCCGATACGGCGACGCCTGCTTGAAACTGCTTTGCGACACTCTTTACCTGCGTCAAGAAGTACACGAATGCACCCAGCATGACTGCGGTTCCGAATGACAAAGCGTTATAGACGAGTTCATTTAAATTCGCGTTTTGGAAAACCATTACTTCCCCTTTTCTGTGTGGAGTCGGCGACCCCGAGAGGCAAAGTAACAACTTCTAACACAAAAGTCATTTTATGCACCGTAATAATTTGGGGAATTTCGAACAGCCAATGAAACTTCGTCGCAATCGAATTTACCTCGAGTTCTATAATTCGAAAAGCAAAAGTGTGAGGCACAGCCCGTCGTCGGTGGACAACATCGGATGCCTGAACCACCGACTCTCTGACAACCGATTCGGCGGTATCCGGTTGGAAATCAACGAGCAAGCGGCGAGCCGTTCATCAATTAATCTAGAGAAAGTGTCAACACTGAGCAGCCCCAACGGGATTCGAACCCGTGCCGCCACCTTGAGAGGGTGGTGTCCTAGGCCACTAGACGATGGGGCCAAGTAGCGAGACCCAAGGATATCGCCCATTCCACAAACATCGTTTGCCTTGGCTGGGGAGCAAGGAATCGAACCCTGAATAACAGAACCAGAATCTGCTGTGTTGCCAGTTACACCACTCCCCAATGAACCCGAAGGCTCATAAGAACCACAATGCTACGGGCGCAAGGGCGTGGGCAAAACCTGAGAGCGATCACCTATCAAAGTTTCAACCCAGTAAAGATTCGACTCGGTCAAAACCAAGGATTCGTCCGAGCCCAACGCCAGCGGCCTCCTCAACATGTCGTTTCAAGTTGTTCCAGCCATGCACCGGACTCGTCGTCGTTGAAGATGTGTACGCCCGAAAGCCCAACTCTTCGGCCATTAAGCGAATGCGCAGGCTGTGATACGGATCGCTGACCAACACGATGGTGCCAATTCCACGATCTCGAGCCAAGTCAGCCACATGCTGCAACGACTCCCACGACGAATGTCCCGAGTCTTCACCGATAATCACGCTTTCAGGGACTCCGTTTTTCACAAGATATTTAGTCGACGATTCGGCTTCGGTGAAACGGTCACCAGGCTGATTGCCACCCGTCACGATGATCGTTGGTGCAACGCCTTCATTCCAGAGTTCAATCACGTGATCGAGTCGGGCTTCCAATTGTGGAGACGGACGACCGTCATATTGTGCTGCACCCATGACAACGATTGCATCAACTTGACCATGATGGTGACTCTGGCCAGTCGACCAAACTTGAAATAGAGAGATCGCAAAGTACGCGACAATCAACGACAGAAAAACAGCAACACAACCGAAGACTCTTCGCCATCCGCCACGTCGCCACCACTTTGGTGTTTTGAATATGCGACGTTGCAGCCTCGATGCAACAGTTCCTCCAACCGGAGTCTCATCACGAGACAGGTTCGGAGATTCGGCGCTGCCAGAATCTGTTTCGGTCATGCCGACGCGAGTCGCTCCGCAGCAGCGCGTAAACGCTTCAAGACCTGTTCTTCACCCATTAATTCAAGTGCTTCAAATAACGGCGGTCCAATGGTGCGACCAGTTACCGCAACACGAATTGGTGCTTGTGCCTTACCTAGTTTTAAACCGCGGGCAGCACCAGTTGCTTCAATGCACAACTTCAACGAATCATGATTCCATTCAAGACCGGTTGACAACGCGGCAATCGCGTCGTTCAACATTTCAACGCCATCGGTTGAACCAAAAGTTTTATTCCACGACTCTTCATCTATAAGTGGCTCGTCCAAAAACAAGAAGTCAACCAGCATCGGTAATTCGGTCATTAAAACCAAGCGAGTTTGAGCCAACGGGGCCATTGCCCGAAACTTGGCTTCATCAAATTGAGTTGGTGCCCACGGGATATTTTCGCCAACTAAAAATGGTTGCGCAGCTTTGAAGAATTCATCGGTTGACATTGCTCGGATGTATTCACCATTGAATGCCGCCAATTTCTTCAAGTCGAAGAACGCTGGCGAGTGATTCACATCTTCAAGTTTGAAGTCACGTTCGATCGTTGACCACGGAACGATTTCGGTTTCGCCTTGCGGTGCCCAACCAAGAGTCATCAAATAGTTGATCATCGCTTCAGGCAAATATCCCTCATCACGAAATTGCTCCAGTGCAACCTTGTCGCGACGCTTCGAAAGTTTCTTGCGCTGTTCGTTAACAAGTACCGGAACGTGCGCCCACACTGGCGGAGTCTGACCAAGTGCATCCCAAATCATTTGCTGCTTTGGCGTGTTGGGCAAATGCTCTTCGGCACGAACCACATGACTCACGCGCATCGTGATGTCGTCAACCACATTGGCCAGTAAGAACATCGGCGAACCATTGCCACGTAGCAACACAAAATCTTCAATGGTTTCGTTGGCAAATTCGACGTGTCCACGAACTAAGTCATTGACAACTGTTTGGCCTTCAGGAACTCGAAAACGCAATACTCGTCCGGGTCCGGCCTCAAGGCCACGATCTCGCGAATGGCCGTCGTACCCTTGCTTGCCGCTGGTCTTTGAACGTTCTTGAATCTGCTCACTTGTGAGGTCGCAGTAGTACGCCTTGCCTTCGGCAAACAAACGCTGAGCGGCATCAATGTGCGCCTCGGCGTATTGGCTTTGGAAATACGGTCCTTCAAAGGTGGGATCGTCTTGACGCACCCCAATCCAAGCCAAAGCGTCGATAATTCCCTGAGTCCATTCTGGCTGGTTGCGGGCCTCGTCGGTGTCTTCAATGCGCAAAACGAATGTTCCGCCAAGTCGCTTAGCCAAAGCCCAGTTGTACAGCGCCGTGCGGGCACCGCCAACATGAAAAAAGCCGGTCGGTGAAGGGGCGAAACGAAAACGTGGAGCAGATGCCATGACCCTGTCACGCTATCTCGCAGGGGTGGGGGTCATATGGGCACTGTCTCTCAGGAACCAACGGGTGGGGGTAGCGTTCCCCGCATGTCTCAACGCAATGTTCTCGGTGGCGAACTCGCTTCATGTTCATTCGACCCCATGACCGGCTACTACCGCACTGGTTGTTGCGAGTCGCGGGGCGATGACCCTGGAGTACATGTGGTGTGTGTACGTGTGACTAAAGACTTTTTGGTATTTAGTCAAAGCCAGGGCAACGACCTCAGCACGCCCATGCCGCAATACGGATTTGCTGGGCTGAAAGATGGTGACCAATGGTGTTTGTGTGCCTCACGTTGGCAGGAGGCCCTCGAGGCAGGCGTCGCACCAAAAGTTGTCCTTGAAGCAACACACATGTTGGCTCTTGAATTTTGCAACTTAGCCGACCTACGAGCCCACGCCATCGATTTATGAACGCTGCATGAACTAAGAAAAAGAATAGAATTTGTTTCGAGAACAATTATATATAAATAATTTTTAAAATATATATTAATTGGCTATGTCTAACCCTCGCCGACGTGCGGACGCAGCACGTAACGACGACCTTCTACTCGATGCAGCCCTTAAGTTGTTGCGCGAAAAAGGCCCCGACCGCATTACCGCCCTTGACTTAGCTCGAATCACCAAACTCACAACTGGAGCGGTGTACGCCCGTTACGAAAATAACGAAGAAATCTTGGTGGGTCTATGGCAACACCGCATCAGTGGTCCGATGCGAGCTTTTTTTGAAGCCGCCTTCCCTGCGATAAGCCCAGGGCCCAAGCGTGCCGAAGCTGAGGCAAACATCACCAAAATGATCCAAGATCCCGACAGCCCCTTACAAGCCGGTATCTCATTACTGATTGCCGCAGCCCGCATTCCCGAACTCAACGAAATCATCATCCCCAAGGTTCAGGAATGGTTACGAGAATTGGGGATCTCTGATGATCGCTCAGACATATCTTCGCTACAAAAACTCAGCAGGATCAGTTTGATACTTGGATGTTTGTATTTCGCAGCGGCAGACATGCTTGACGTTGACGATTGGGAGAGCATCAGGCCACTTGCAAACTACGTTTTAGAGAATCCTGATGCTCAAGGAGTCCCCGATGTCTCAGCTGAAGTTCCCCCACCGATCGTCGTCAAAACCGACAACGAAATTCGTGACGCGCTCGTCAACGGGGCTGCGCGCGTCATCGCTCGCAGCGGAGTTGAACGTGCCACGACGCAACGAATCGCTCGTGCTGCAGCATTGTCGCCAAGTTCGCTCTTTACTGAATACCGAAATCGACAAGCGCTATTTACAGACGTTGCGGAAAAACTGTTAAACCTGCTATTTCGACAGGCTCGAGTAGACGATATTTTGCCGCCAGTCGACCCAACAGATGCCGATGTCCACCCTGCAACAGATTTTGATGACCCTCGACTAGTCATGCACCGAGATTTTCTCTCTCAACGCGGAGCAGCATCCAGTAATGCCTTGCTTTCACCTGCCGCAAAAGAACAACGACGCATCCGCCTTGAATTCCACTTGGCAGCGATTTCTGATCCAGCTATCAAGGATGCACTGATGAAGGCCGACAACTTGGCAACTGAGTATGCGAGTCATCAACTGCAATGCAGGTTTGGTATTCCAAAAGTCAAGGCTATACCCGCCGTTCGAATGGCCCGCCTATTAGTCCAAGGTTCGTTGCTTCTTGAAGAGATTTCTGAGTCGATGAACGGGCGCGACTTACGCTATATCTACAAGCCACTTGCAGATGGATTTTCACGCATGGTAGTTGACGACACTTTCAGCGCTCACAAATGAAAACATCAAATAGCTGACATTAACAAAGCAGAATCCCCGGTAATTGCTGGTAGAAGTCCGTCGACTGGTGGCATCAGTTGTTCGCAGAAGAAGCGAGCTGAGGCAATCCGCTCTGCAACACACTCGGCACCCACTTCGCTTTCTGCATCTTGAGCGATCACTGCCGAATCGGCCAACAAGAAGCCCGCAGTCAATGTGCTGATCAATCGCATATACGGAGTTGCGCCTGACAACGAGTCAAGTGGATTGCTTGAATGTTCAGCCAGCCAATTTGTTGCAGCCCGCGTCGCTGCCAACGTCTTTCGTAGCGCTTCGCTCGCGGCCTTCAAGTCGGCACGCGCATCTAACTTGCGGCACAAGGTTTCAACTGAATCAAGATGACGTTTCACAACTTCACCACCGCGCAAACCAAGCTTGCGACCAACAAGATCAATCGCCTGAATACCATTGGTTCCTTCGTAAATCGTTGTGATACGCGCATCACGATAATGCTGCGCCACGCCAGTCTCTTCGACGAATCCCATACCACCGTGAATTTGTACAGCGATACCTGTGAGTTCAACGCCCATATCGGTGCCCCAACCCTTTGACATCGGCGTTAACAATGCCGCCAAGTCAGACGCAGATTCGCGCTCAATGGCATCGGGGTGATGTTTGGCAACATCAAGACAGGCAGCATTCCAATAGGTCATACGGCGTAATGCTTCGAGCGTTGTTTTCATTGTGAGCAACATACGCTTCACATCTGGGTGATCAATGATCGGTGAACTTTCACCAGCTGGTGCACCTGGCGCACGACCCTGTCGACGATCTTTGGCATATTGCAA